>OLRZ01002292.1_pt1 | contig 11290 bp, 6 predicted proteins | sample 1671931 | NCBI WGS metagenome assembly OLRZ01 (sample SAMEA3136627, study PRJEB25190) | human gut metagenome | reverse complement strand
TGTCCATTGTGAACATCAGCCGCGAGTGCCTGAACTCCAACGGTGCCGAGAAGCACCAGAAGGTCCATGTGGAAAAGGCCACGGTCTGGCAGCCCCAGTGGGAGGGCCTGACCTTCAGCCAGAAGATGAAGAACATGGTGGGCGATTTGAACGTCTGCAGCAAGAAGGGCCTTTCTGAGCGGTTCGACAGCACCATTGGTGCCGCCACCGTCCTGATGCCCTTTGGCGGTGCTTACCAGCTGACCCCCCAGAACGCCATGGTGGCAAAGCTGCCCGTGGATGGTGAGACCAACACCTGCTCCGGCATGGCCTGGGGCTACAACCCCTACCTGATGAGCGCCAACCAGTATATCGGCGCACGGATGGCCGTGGTGGACAGTGTCACCAAACTGGTGGCCTCCGGCTTCCGCTATGAGGATGCCTACCTGACTTTCCAGGAGTACTTTGAGCGCCTGGGCACCAAGCCCGAGCGCTGGGGCAAGCCGCTGGCCGCCCTGCTGGGTGCTCTGGATGCCCAGATGGGTCTGGGCATTGCCTCCATCGGCGGCAAGGACAGCATGTCCGGCTCCTTTGAGCAGCTGGACGTGCCCCCCACCCTGGTGAGCTTCGCTGTCACCATGACCAAGGCAAGCTCGACCATTTTCGCCTGCGCCAAGAAGCCCGGCTCCACCTTCGCCTTGCTGCCCATCCCCGAGGACGAAAACGGCATGCCCAACTGGGAGGCCTTGAAGGCGTACTACCGGGCTGTGCTGCTGCATATAGAGTGCGGGGACATCATCTCCGCCGGCGTGGTCCGGGAGGGCGGCGCCGCCGCCGCCGTGCTGCGGATGTGCTTTGGCAGCAAGACCGGCTTCCGCTTTGCCGAGGGCCTGTCTAAAGAGACCCTGTACGCCCCCCAGGAGGGCGCTTTGGTGGTGGAGCTCTCCAGCGAGGCGGATCTCTCCACCGACGCCGCCCTGTCCCCTGTGATTTTGGGCCGCACCTCCAGCAAGGAGGATGTGAAGCTGGGCGGCGAGCGCATCTCCCTGGAGGAGCTGTGCGCCGCCTGGATGGGCACTTTGGAGAAGATTTTCCCCAACAACGCCCATCCCGTGCCCGTCACCGCGGACGTGCCCCTGTGGGAGAAGCGGGAGAACAAGGCCCCGGCCATCAAGGTGGCCCGGCCCCGGGTGTTCATCCCCGCCTTCCCCGGCACCAACTGCGAGGTGGACTCCGCCCGGGCCTTTGAGAAGGCCGGCGCCGAGACCGAGATCCTGGTGGTGAAGAACCTGTCCGTCTCCGACATTGAGGAGACCATCGACCGCATGGAGAAGGCCATCCGTCGCGCCCAAATCGTCATGCTGCCCGGCGGCTTCTCCGGCGGCGACGAGCCCGAAGGCAGCGGCAAGTTCATCGCCACCACCTTCCGCAACCCCCGCATCGCCCAGGCTGTCACCGATTTGCTGGAAGCCCGGGACGGCCTGATGCTGGGCATCTGCAACGGCTTCCAGGCTTTGATCAAGCTGGGCCTGGTGCCCTATGGCAAGATCACCGAGCCCAAGGAGGACGACCCCACCCTTACCTTCAACACCTTGGGCCGCCACGTCAGCCGCATGGTGTACACCCGGGTCACCAGCGTCAAGTCCCCCTGGATGGCGGGCGTGAACGCCGGCGACGTCTTCACCGTGCCCGTGTCCCACGGCGAGGGCCGGTTCGTGGCCGACGACAAGGCGCTGCGGAAGCTCATTGAGAACGGCCAGGTGGCCACCCAGTATGTGGACCTGGACGGCCAAGTCAGCGGCGACATCCAGTGGAACCCCAACGGCTCTGTGTGCGCCATCGAGGGCATCACCAGCCCCGATGGCCGTGTGCTGGGCAAGATGGGCCACTCCGAGCGCAAGGGCACGGATTTGTACAAGAATGTCCCCGGCGAGAAGGACCAGCTGCTGTTCGAGAGCGGCGTGAAGTACTTTAAATAAGTCCGTGCTCAGACTGAGCAGTAAACAGCTGAGGCTGTTTACAGAGAGGATGTCTTGGAGATTTTTTGGAATCTCCATCCTGCTGGTGCAGGACCGCCATTCTCTGCCGCTCGACCTGCCCTTTCCAGCAAAGCCAGCGGCGCGGACGTGCGTTAGCGTCCTGCATAAGCGCGGCCCAAGCCGCCGCTCCAGGGCGCGACTTGCTCCGCGGGAGCACCCGCAGTTCTTTGCTTCTTTCTTTCAAGAAAGAAGAGAAAAAGCACCTTTCGTAAGAAAGGTGCGTTCTTTGCCAGCTCCCTTTGGGGGGCTGGGAAAGGAGGAATCGTTGTTATGAAAGAAATATTGCGCCGGACCTGGGCGGAGATTGATTTGGACGCCTTGGCCCGGGACTTTGCCGCGGTGCGCCAGGCCGCCAACAAAAACGCCAAGGTGTGCTGCGTTATCAAGGCGGATGCCTACGGCCATGGGGCGGTGCGCATGGCCCAGGAATTTGAGGCCCTGGGGGCGGACTGGTTTGCTGTCTCCAATCTGGAAGAGGCCCTGCAGCTGCGGCTGGGGGGCATTTCCCTTATGGTTAATTTTCGCGGCTGAGTGCCGCCAGAACCGCGTTGCGCATCTGTCGAACCACCCGTGTCGTACCGGAATCAACCGTGTTCTGCATCGACAGAATCGTCATCTGCTGTCCGGGGAAGTTGGCAAAGTATGTTCCCAGCCAGCCATCCCAGCCGTATTCGCCCGCGCAAGCTAATCCGGCAATGCGCCCCGGTTCAGCGCAAATGCGCATCAGGTGCCCGTAGCTGTACCCGTCCAGCGAATCCCACATATCGCGGCGAACCGCGTCTTTCAGCTGCGGCTGCGTCATGCAGGCGACTGTTGCGGGCGAGAGAACCCGCCGCCCCTCGTAAGTGCCGCCCGCCAGCAGCATATCGGTAAAGTGGCTGTAATCCTCCAGCGTCGAAACAAGCCCCGCGCCGCCGGATTCAAAGGCGGGTTCGCGGTCGTAAACGCCGACGGCAAGGTGAGTGCTTGTCCACGGCACAAGCCCGCTTTCCGTGCGCTTGTAGACGGTCACAAGGCGATTTCGCTTGCTTTCGGGAACGTAGAAGCCGGTGTCCACCATGTCCAGCGGCTCAAAAAACTCCTTGCGGAGGAACTCGCCGAAGCGCATTCCGCTGACGACCTCCACCACCGCGCCGAGGATGTCCGCGCAGGTGGAGTAGCGCCAGTGCGTGCCCGGCTGGAAGGACAGCGGCTGCTGCCCCAAGCGGTTGCAGAACTCCACCGTTGGCACGCCGCCGCCCGCAAGGATTTCCTGCGTTGCTTCGTCAAATACCTTTGCGGCATACTGCCCCGCCGGGTCGCTGTCGGGGTAGCAGACGCCCGCCGTCATGCCGAGCAGCTCCATCAGCCACGGCGCGCGGGTCGCGGGGCGAATCGTGCCCTGCTTATCGACGACGCGCGCATTTCGGAAGCCCGGCAGATAACGGTCTACGCCGTCCATCAGGTCAATCTGCCCGCGCTCCGCAAGCAGCATTACGGCGGCGGCCGTAATCGGCTTGGATTGGCTGTACAGGCGGAAGATGCTGTCGCGGTGGATCAGCCGCCCCGACGCAATGTCGGACATGCCCGCCTGCGTATAGAGCATTTCCTCTCCGCAGCGCCGCACCAGTACGCTGATGCCTGCGCATTCCTGCGCTTCGACAGCGGAGGCGAGAATATCGGTGACTTGTTCGTGAAGGGTCATGAGAATAACCTCCTTGCATGTTTTTCAGCAATCATTCGTCGCTTTCGATGAAATCCGGCAGCTGATGCAGCGTCACAAAGCTGCTATCCCGATAAATCGCTCGCAGCGACTCCGGCGTGTTCCCCTTGCTGCTGTCCGTCAGCCAGCTGGTGTGCCACACCATGAAGTACGCCCACGGGGCATTCGTCGCGTCCATCTCCGCGCGGGTCGGAATCTGTCCGCACTCGTGGAACACAATCGGCATCCCTGCCGGGGCAAGCGCGGCACATCGCCGGTATAAATCCCCCTGCGCGCCGACCTTGTAGCTGTCGCCGCCGAGAATATCCACCACGTCGTCCCCTGGATACCACGGGCGCAAATCCTCCGTCGCGTCAGAGAAGCCCAGCACCCAAATCAGATTCCGCAGACCGTGAACATGCGTGTAGCGGTCGTACATCAGCCGCCACAAGCGCACAAAATTCGCCGCGCCGCCGCGTCCCCACCAGAACCAGCCGCCGTCCATCTCGTGGAAAGGCCGCCAAAGAACGGGAACGCCATCTGACTGCAAGCGCTTGAGGTAGGGGACAGCGTGGTCAAGCCCATCCAGCAGACGGCGGTTCGCTTCCGTGCCGTCCACAAAAGCGGAAGCCCAGTCCAGTTCGCTTTCGCGGCATTCGGGGTAACCGGAGAAGAAATCCGCGCCCGTGTGCCAGCAGATGGTGGGAATGCCGCCGCGCGCCCACCAGTCCTTCGCGCGCTGCGTCACGCCCAGATAGTCGTTATCCATGAAATCCAGCCCTCGAATGGCAGGCTGACGACCGGTGACATCGGTCAGATAGCTGATTTCATGCTCAGTCGAGCGGCACCATTGGCTTTCCATCTGCCCGGTCAGGCACTTGCCGGAAAGCGATTGCAGGTATTCATAGACGCGCCGAGCGGCGGGCAGCGGATTTTCCGCGCAGAGGGGACGGAACATAATGCTTCTCCTTTGCTTTGCAGGAATCTGCTTGCAGTATAGCAGGAAATGCCCGCCTTTGCAACGGGTAGAAGGGAAAAAGGGAGGGGAAAAAGCATGGAAAATCAGGCGGCGGCAGTTGTCCAAGAAGAGGGTTTGTGCTATACTTATTATGGGTGTTTATTGGAATGCCCATGAACCAGCGGGCATCCCCCGCTATGGGAGTTAATAAATGAAGCTGAAAAAATTGGAGCTGTATGGCTTCAAATCCTTTGCCCAGCGGACGGAAATCGTCTTTGATGAGGGCATAACGGGCATCGTCGGGCCGAACGGGTCGGGCAAGAGCAACATCGGCGACGCGGTGCGCTGGGTGCTGGGCGAGCAGAGCGCGAAAACCCTGCGCGGCGCGAGCATGTCCGACGTGATTTTCAACGGTACGCAGAAGCGCAAGCCGCTGTCCTACTGCGAAGTATCGCTGGTGTTTGACAACGATGACCATGCGCTGGCGATGGAAGCTGCCGAGGTTATGGTTACGCGCCGCGTCTACCGCAATGGCGAATCCGAATATTACTTAAACCGCACCGCCTGCCGCTTGAAGGACGTGGTTGACCTCTTCCGCGATACGGGCATCGGCAAAGAGGGATACTCTATCATCGGACAGGGGCGCATTGACGAAATCCTCTCCCGCAAGAGCGAGGATCGCCGGCAGGTGTTCGAGGAAGCGGCGGGCATCGTTAAGTTCAAGGCGCGCAAGGAAGAAGCGGACAAGAAATTGCAGCGGACGCTGGAAAATCTGGAGCGCGTCGATGATATTCTGGATGAACTGACGAAGCGCCTGAAGCCGCTGGAAGAACAGAGCCGCAACGCCCGCGTGTATCTGGAGCTGTCCACCGAATTGAAGGATTTGGACTTGAACCTCTTCCTGATTCGCTCTGACCGGGCGCGGGCGCGCTTGTCCGAACTGGAAAGCGAACTGCTGACCGTCCAGACGATTTTGGCGGACACGGAAAGCAACCTGACCGACAAGACCACCCGCCGCGACGAGACGCAGAACCGCATCGATCAGCTGGAGGAAGCCATCACGAAGGCGCGCACCGAACTGATGGAATGCGCCGAGCATGTGCACGAATCGCAGAAGAAAATCTCCGCCCTGCAAAGCCGCCGCGAGACGCGCAGCGAGAACCGCCAGCGCATCGTCCGCGAGCAGGAGGAAGCCCAGGAGCGGCTGGCGGAAATCGAGAAGGATCATGTACGGATTCAGGCGGACGTGGAGAAGCAGCACAGCCTGATTGCCGACGCGGAGCAAATCCTCCGGGCAACGCAGGAAGCCGCCGAGAAGGCGCAGGCGAAGGAAAAGGAAGCGGACGCAGCGCTGGAAGCGCAGAAAGCCGCTGTCATTGACCAAATGAACCGCCTGTCCGATGTGCGCAACGACAAGACGCGCCTGAACACGATGCAGGCGCAGATGGAAACGCGCTTGACGGAGATTGAAGAATCCAGCGGGGCACTGCAGGAGCAGGAAGCTGCCCTGCGGGAAGCCTTGATTGCCGTCGAAAAGCAGCTGGAAACAGAAAATCAGCATCAGCAGCAGTGTCAGGAGAAGCTGGCGCAGGCGCGGCAAGCGTCGGATGAGGCGGATGCCGCGTATGCCAATTTGCGCGCGGATGTCGAAAAGCAATCCGCCGATATGCAGGCGGCGGCGAGCCGTCATAACGTCCTGACCGAAATGACGCGCGACATGGAAGGCTACAACATGGCGGTTCGCCGCGCGATGACCTACGCCAAGCAGCGCGGCTTGACGGGCGTCAAGGGCGTACTGGCGCAGCTGATGACCGTTCCGCAGGCGTACGAAACGGCAATTGATATGGCGCTTGGCGCGGCACAGCAGAACATTGTCACCGACACCGAAGAGACGGCGAAGGAGCTGATTAACTACCTGCGCCAGAATCGGCTGGGGCGCGCGACGTTCCTGCCGATGAGCGCCATCCGCGGCAAAACGCTCTATGGCAATGAGCGCAATGCGTTGAAGCTGCCGGGCTGCCTTGGCGTGGCGAGCGAACTGGTGCAGTGCGCGCCGGAATATCGCGGCATTGTGGAAAATCTGCTGGGGCGCACGGTGATTGCCGACAACCTCGACCACGGCATTCCGATTATGCGCGCGGGCAATCACGCGTTCCGCTTGGTGACGCTGGAAGGCGACGTGATGCACTCCGGCGGCTCGATGACGGGCGGTTCGGCGCAGTCGAAGGTGTCCAACCTGCTCAGCCGCGAGCGTGAACTGAAGGAATTGACCGCGAAGCTGCAAACCGGGCGCGCGGAACTGGACAAGTGCCGTCAGGAACTGACGCAGCGTCAGCAGACGGCGCAGGAGAAGCGGCAGAAGGTCAGCGACGCGGTGAACGCATTGCATCAGCAGGAGATTGCCGTCGCCCGCGAACAGGCGCGCCGCGAAAGCGTATTCGCCGACCTGAACACCCATTTGCAGCGGATGCAGGAGACTGAGCAGGCGCGCGTGCAGCTGCACCAGTCGCTGGAGGACATTCGCCAGCAGCTGGAAACCATTGAACATCAGCGCACGGGCGCGCAGGGCGACCAGAGCGCGATGGAGCAAAAGACCATTGAAATGCAGAATGCGCTGGTCAAGGCGCGCGCGGAAGCCAGCGCGGAAAACGACCGCCTGATGGTGCGCACGCTGCAATTGTCCGACCTGCGCCACGGCTTGAGCGACTTGGAGCGCGACGAAGCCCACGCGCAGCAGGATCAGGCGCAAATCCTCCGCGAACAGGAGCGCCGCGAACAGCTGCTGCACGAGATGGACGAACTGGACGCCATTGACGAGAACGACATGAAGCGCGAGGAAGCCGAATCCGCCCGCCGCCAGAAGGAGCAGCTGCGGCAGGAGAGCGCCGCGCAGGCCATCGAGCAGCGCCGTTCACAGGCGCAAAGTGACCTGCGCGACATCCTCAGCGACATGGAGAACCTGCACGAAGCCTACAACCGTGACAGCGAGAAGCTGCACAAGACCGAGCTGGCGAAGGCGCGCATCGAGGGCGACCAGAAGAATCTGCAAAACCGCATCTGGGACACCTACAAGCTGACCTACGCCGGGGCAGAGGAGTTCCGCCGCACGCCCTTCGACGAGAAGGAAAGCGACCGCCGCGCCGCCGAGCTGCAAGGGCAGATTCGCGCGCTGGGAACGGTCAACGTCGGAGCGGTGGAGGAATACGCCGAAACCAAGGCGCGTGTGGACGACCTGACCGCCCAGCAGCAGGACTTGAAGCGCGCGGAAATGGACTTGCGCGAACTCATCGAGCGGCTGCTGATTCAGATGCGGTCTACATTCGTCGAGAACTTCTCGAAGATGCAGGGGTACTTCGCCGAGACGTTCACGCGGCTGTTCGGCGGCGGCCATGCGGAACTGAAGTTGATGGATCCGGACGACCCGCTGAACTGCGGCATCGAGGTCAACGCCCAGCCGCCGGGAAAGAAATTGCAGCTCCTGTCGCTGCTCTCCGGCGGGGAACGCGCGCTGACGGCGATTGCGATTCTGTTCGCGATGCTGAAATTGAAGCCCACGCCGTTCTGCATTCTGGACGAGATTGAAGCTGCGCTGGATGACGCGAATATCGGGTATTACGCGGATTATTTGAAGGAATACTCGAAGGGAACGCAGTTTATCGTCGTGACGCACCGCAAGGGGACGATGGAGCGCTGCAACAGCCTGTTCGGGGTGGCGATGGAGGAACAGGGCGTGAGCCGGATGGTGTCGGTGTCGCTGCAGGACTATCAGGAATAAGAATCATATCAAGCAAGGCTGCCTGCCGAGTGCGGGCAGTCTTTTTTGCTGCCCGGATGGCGCAAGCAGCGGAATCCTCTTGTGAGGTTCCACAACAATTTGGGATGCTTTTGTTAGGAATGCCAAAATTATATTATTCAAAAGAGAACGCTTGAGTTTTTTTGAGGGGAGGGTAGAATGAAAGTAAGGAATCACGAGGAAGGGAAATGACGTGGAAATTCAAAGAAAAAGGCTGAATCGGGCATTTATCGTGCTGGCGGTGGTGCTTCGGCTGCTGGGCTTGATTCACGGGGGTCTTCAGTGTTGACCGCTTCTACCTCGGCTACACGAAATTGGGCGTGTTGAAGCTGCTTACCGCGGGCGGCGCGGGCATTTGGGCGCTGATTGACTTCATCCGAATCGGCGTTGATTCGCTCCGTCCGGCGGATGGTTCGCCGTGGGTGGAGGAAACGCGCGACGAGAACATCCGCAGCATCGCCGCAAATATGCAGGCCATCGCCGAAAAGCTGGAGAAGCTGCAAGCGCAGAATGTTCCGGCAGAAGCACCCAAGCCGGAAGCGGACGGCGAAAATCAGGAGACACACAAGGTGTCGCTGGAAAAATAACTTCCTAATGGCAATAACCGCAGGGCTGTCAGGCGCAGGACGCTTGGCAGCCTTTCGCGTGGGGAAAAATCCGCTTGCAAACTGCGCGAAAAACCAGTACAATAGAATCGTATCCCTGAATATCAGCATGAACGAGGTGCTTTTGATGCCTTTGTGGAAACGAACGCTGGCGGCGCTCCTGCTGGCGGTGATGATGATACTGCCCTTCGCGTCGGCGGAGGATGCGGGGGAGGCCGTGCCGGATGACAGCGTGGAGTGGACGGAAGGCGCGGTGAACATCACGCGTGATTTGACCCTGAATGATGAGGGTGACGACGTGTCCGCCCTGCAAACCGCGCTGACGGATTTGTGCTATTACAGCGGCGACGTGACCGGGCGCTACGGCGAGGCAACGAAGACCGCTGTGGAGGACTTCCAGCGTGATTTTGCCCTTGCGGTGACGGGCGTGGCGGACAAAGCGACGCAGGAAGCCATCTATGCGGCGGAGTATCGCCCGCTGCGGCTGGGATGCGTGGGCGAGGACGTGCGGCAGGCGCAGATTCGCCTGATGGCGCTGGGCTACTACACGGGCAAGATTTCCGGGCGCTATCTGCCCGCGACACAGGAAGCCATCCGCCTGTTCCAGACGGCGAACGCCCTGCCGATTACGGGCGAAGCGGATGTGCAGACGCTGGAACGCCTGTTCAGCGGTGATGCCATCAGCCGGGATTCGTCCGCCGCGGCGACGCCCACCCCGTCGCCCACGCCCGGAATGCACCTCTCAGATGAAACCACCACCCCGACGCCCGCGCCGACGGTGGCGTTCGTCAAGAAACTGCAATACAACAAGTCCAAGGGCGAAGAAGTTAAGCTCGTGCAGACCCGCCTGACGGAACTGGGGTACTATTCCGGCAACATCAGCGGCAATTTTCTGGGGCATACGCGCAACGCGGTGAAGGCATTCCAGCAGCAGAATGCGCTGAGCGTGGATGGCATCGTGGGCGAAAACACATGGAACGCGCTGTTCAACGACCCGGATGTGCGTGCCGCGACTGATGATCCGAAGCCTACGCCCGAACCGACGCCTGTGCCGTTTGCCATCACGGTGGACGTCAACAATCAGGTGACGACCGTCTACGGGCGCGACGAAAACGGCGATTACACCGTTGTTGTGCGGCAGATGCTCTGCTCCACCGGCACGCGCAAGAATCCGTCGGATATCGGCACATTCACACTCAACGGGCGCACGGCGCGCTGGTGCTACTTCCCGGAGTGGGGCAGCCACGCACAGTACTGGACGCGCATCAACTCGTCCATTGCGTTCCATTCCGTCATTTACAACACGGTCAACACCATGGATTTGTCGGTCAAGTCCTACAAGAACCTCGGCAAGCGCGCGTCGCACGGGTGCATTCGCCTGACCGTTGCGGATGCGAAGTGGATTTACAACAACTGCGGGGCAGGGACGGTCGTCACGATTCGCGCCGACATGCCCGCCGACCCGGAACTCCGCGCCGCGCTGAAGCTGCCCTCGCTGAACACGAAGAACATGCTGCCCTACGTCACGCCGCAACCGACCGCCGAGCCGGATTACCGCGCCGGGGCGATGCCGCCGCAGCCCTTCCGGACGCTGAAAGTGAACAGCTCCGGCGAGGATGTGTACTGGATGCAGCGGAAGCTGACGGATTTGGGGTACTATTCGGGCAAGTGCTCTGGCACGTTCCTGGCAGGTACGCAGAACGCGGTGAAGGCGTTCCAGAAGGCGAACAGTTTGTCTGCGACGGGGACGGCGGATGTCAAGACGCTGAATCTGCTGTATGCGGAGGAACTGTCGGCGACGCCCACGCCGGAGGTCGCGGCGGATGACCGCACGCCGGAGCCGCTGCCGACGCCGGCGGCGGGGCAGTGAGATGAAATCCTGCGCCGCAAATTTGAAAATAGTATAAAAATAGAACGCGCTCGTCAGCGGAAAGGCTGGCGGGCGCGTTTGCATTTGCGCACAATTGACGATGCTTGAAAATTGTGCTATATTCCCCGGCGTGGCGCAGAAATTGACCATTTTCTTGCTGTCGCGAATGCCGGGGGATGGCCGTCATTTGGTTCTTCACGGAATCTTGGGGGGAAGAGCAGCTTGAGGGCGCGTCTGCGGACGCGCAAAGATACTGGCAGGGACGCTTCGCTGCCTGCGCCTTTGTTGGCGACTTCCTTGGGATTGGTCGGACGAGGAACAGTTGGGGCGTTGCCCCAAACCCCACAAGGGACGCTGTCCCTTGA
>OLRZ01002289.1_pt1 | contig 11298 bp, 10 predicted proteins | sample 1671931 | NCBI WGS metagenome assembly OLRZ01 (sample SAMEA3136627, study PRJEB25190) | human gut metagenome | reverse complement strand
ATCTCCCTGTGCCAGTAACTTAACGCGTCAATAATGACATTTTCCTCCTCAAAATCAAAATGTCCCGGCTCCTCCTGACGGAAAAAATAAACATTCTCCTCCCACTCCATCGTCAGATAATACGATTTTGTACGAAGATAATCGTGATTGCCCGCCATCAGGATAATTTTCGTCTGGGGTATTCTGCTGAAAAGATAATTGACTTCCCGAAGTTCTTTTTTTAACGGCTGCGCATGAAACAAATCCCCCGATATCAGCAAAAAATCCGGTTTTAACTCCACTGCCGCCCCGATCACTTCTGCAAAAGAATCCCAGATATCCTGCGCTCTTTTTTCACTCCAGGGTTTTCCCTCATCCGGTTTTATTCCAAGATGTACATCCGAAACATGTATGAATTTCATAAGCTGCTCCATTTCTGTCTCATTTACAGTGTCTATTGTATATGATTTTTTTTGTTTTTCCAATAGTATATTAAAAGCGGGAAAATCTTTGCTTTTTTGATTTTCCCGCCTCTTCTCATCTCTGAGTTTATTTTACTGTTCCATCTGCCGTCCCAAAAATGATGCTGCCGCCGCAGCAAGTTTTCCTTCGGTATCATTCATTTTCTTTTTCTCATCCTTATTGCAGATGATCACTGCACCGATCGCATCTCCCTCACAGATGATCGTGCTGAATGCCTGTTCTGTATATTCCCCGGCATCATCTAACGTCACTTTCATAAATTCCGCATCTCCCGCGGATGCCTGATAGTTCTTTCTTTCACTGATTGCTTCCTCTAACTGTCTGCTGACCGGTTTTTCCTCAAATTCTTTTTTCCCGCTTCCGGATGCTGCGATCACATGGTCACAGTCTGTCACAAGAACAAGATATCCCGTAGTCTGTGCCAGGCTTTCAGCATATTCCCCGGCAAATTGTCCAAGTTCACCGATTGGCGAATATTTTTTCAGGATGATCTGTCCTTCCCTGTCTGTAAAAATCTCCAGTGGCGTTCCTTCCTTGATCCGCAGTGTCTTTCGTATCTCTTTTGGAATCACAACCCTGCCCAGATCATCGATCCTGCGAACAATTCCCGTTGCTTTCATCTTCCTGAATTCCTCCTGTATTTTCTGTTCATTGTACGTCAATGTTATGTTAACTATTTGTTTTTCATATGGTTATTATGCGAAAAACTGGGAGAAATATGCATAAAAATCTCTTATTTATCTGTCGCAGGAGCCGCATTGTCGTATGCCTGCTGCAGAAATAAATCCTGATAAAATTTTTTTCGAAAATAGGGGTTGCATTTTTGAATAATAGTGGTATAGTATTCATATACTTGATATGTAGTTTTGAATACTACATGTTATTTTATCAGTTTCTACATTATTACATCGTAAACTGTCGCAATGATCCGTCATTGATGAACCGATCTTGAAGTTGTCCATATGATATAAACAGCAGATTTTTTTGCAGGAGGTGTTTTTATATGAAATTTAAATTAAAAGATCCAGGAAGCGCCATAACCCACGGAATCGGCATGCTTCTTGCCGTGGCCGGAGCCACTCCGCTGATCGTGAAGGCGGCCAGAAGTGCAGATGTTCTCCATGTTTTTGCAGTAAGTGTTTTTATCCTTACCATGATCCTTCTTTACCTGGCAAGCACACTTTACCATTCCGTAAGCTCCACAGCCAAGGTGAACCGCCGTCTGAAAAAAATGGATCACATGATGATCTTCGTGATGATCGCCGGCAGCTACACTCCTGTATGCCTGATCGTTCTTCATAACCGCATTGGATATATTCTGTGCGCGCTGGTATGGAGTATTGCAGTCCTCGGCATTATCTTAAAGGGCTGTTGGATTACCTGTCCCAAATGGTTGTCCTCTGTACTGTATATCGCCATGGGCTGGCTGTGTGTACTGGCATTTGTTCCAATCTTCCATGCACTCCCACGTGCAGGATTTGACTGGCTTCTTGCAGGCGGAATCATTTATACCATCGGTGGTGTGATCTATGCATTAAAAGTTCCGCTTTTTAATTCCAGACATAAGAATTTTGGTTCCCATGAGATCTTTCACATCTTCGTTATGCTTGGAAGTGCCTGCCATTTCATTGTCATGTACTTTTTTGTTGCTCCACTACCTGTATAACCGTCAATTTGCCAATAAACAAAACAAGGGGTTGCAGCACCGGATTTTTTTCGGTGCTACAACCCCTTAACAATACAATTTTCTCTGCTACAGCATAATCCCTGCAGGAAAGCTTTTATATTACACAGCTACTCTTCTTTCCGGATACAATCCATAGGATCCATATCCCACGCCAAAATATCCATAATAGCTCTTCGCCTCTGCGAACAGCGGATCATATACTCTGCCTCCGATTTCAGCCCAGCAATGACCGCTTCCGTCAGTTGCCGTTGTATCTACGCAGACATAAACATTCTTATATCCAAGAGCCTTTGCAAGATAGGCAAACGAACAGGCATCTGAGAAACAGTCCCCGCCTTTTCCGCTCAGTATCAGATAATCGTTTGCATATAACGCAGGCCATGCAGTCTGATTATAAAATATTCTTCTGGTATCGTAATAATGCTGATACATTACCCATCTGAAACAGGTTTCAAATTTCTCACTTTTTGACATACTCGGTTTTGTGATCTTGCTGACAACATCCTTTGCTCTCTGCAAAGTCTCATACTCATACGCTTTGGTGGAATTCATTTTCTTTCCATTTGGATAATAAATCGTCTTTCCTTTTTTCCAGGCTTCCAGAATTCCCTTTTCTGTACAATAATAAATTGTATTTCCAACTTTAACTGTTTTCGTTCTCAGAACACCCTTGTCACTGAAATAGTAATATTTTCCGCTGATTTTCTTAACGCCACTGTAACGTATTCCATTGGAACCAAAATAATATTTCTTGTTATTGTATTTGATCCATCCGGTTTTCATAAATCCTTTTGGACTGAAATAATAAACTTCACCATGGATTTTACGCATTCCTGTAAGATACTGTCCATCTTTAAAATATTTCTTATTTTTTGTTCCATACTCATACCAGCCATTTTTCACCTCCGGTATGGGTGTTGGTGCAGGTGTCTCGATTGGTGTTACATCCGGAGCCGGTGTTTCAATCGGGATCGGTGTTACAGTAACATCCGGTACTTCTGCTGCCATGGCCGGAACACTGCCCATCACACATACTGCGCATACTGCAAGCCATTTTGTCATCTTTTTCATTTTCTCTTATTCTCCTTATCTGACGGGTTCAGAAGCTCAGCAACTCCAGTTTTTTATTTCTGGTAAATTGTTTAATCTCATATTCACGTCTCATCGCTTCTTCTTTTGTTGAAAATCCTTCATAATATACAAGTGTAACCGGTCTTTTGGTCCTTGTATATTTCGCGCCGTTCTTTCCCTCGTTGTGTGCTTTCATACGTTTTTGTAGACAGTTTGTCCACCCTGTATAAAGAGTCCCATCTGCACATTTAACAATGTAAGTATAATTCATCATAATCACCCGACAGTCATATATTATAATCAAGCAACTGTCTTATTGTCTGGAATTGCATTATTTGAAATTTTTTATAATTTATGTAAAGGACAACTGCTATCTTTTGCGGTCGTCCCTGTTTCTATAATAAACAGTCGGTTTAAAACACGTATATCATCCGGACACATATTCTTTCTGACAGCCAGATCTCTCAGCACCAGAAATACCAATATGTCAAAAAAGCAGGCAGGGAAACCGACTGCGGATTTTCTTTCCCACCTGCTTTATTATACGTTTATTTTCTTATTTTGTGAATATCATTTTTCGAAGATTCCAGAGATTTCCCCTGAATTTTCCGCCTTTTACCTTTAGCTGCAGATCTTCACGATCCGGATAATATCTGGTTGAGAATACAATCTCTCCATCATTCAGATAAAGTTCCACTGCAGAAGTATCTGCAAGAATCCGGATATTGTTCAGTTCACTGACTTTCGCTTTCCGCTTATTTCTTCCTGCACCCGCAATTTCAGAAAATCCAATCTCCGCAATTTCATTTTCATATTTAAAGAGCATCTGTCCGCCCATACTGATCTGAAAACTTCTGTCTGTCACTGCAATATCTTCAATTAACAGATCAAAACCTTCATTTACTTCTACACGAACCTCAACAATTGATTTTTCATCATCAAGAATTGTTTTCTCTTTTCGGAGTCTCTCCAGTTCTTTTGCCGGATACTGGAATATTTTTCCATCCTTTACCCTCAGTTCCCGCGGTACGGTAAGACAATGCTGCCAGCCTTCATCAATGGTTTTATTGGTATATTCCTCCTCTGCATCCGGCATTCCCATCCATCCTATCAGAAGTCGCCTTCCGCTGTTATCTGTAAAGGTCTGTGGAGCATAAAAGTCAAATCCCATATCCCACTCACGAAAGTCTCTTTCATCTACAGAGCCATCCTCTTTTACCGGAAAATAGCCTGACTGATAGATATTCTGAAAACGAAATTCTTCCCTCTTCAAGCCCTGTGGTGATACAGACAGAAATTTCTTCCCGTCCAGTTCGAAATAGTCCGGGCATTCCCACATATAGCCAAAAGCTTCCGGTGTGGTTATTATATGTTTAAATTTCCATTCTTTCAGATTTTCTGATTCATAAACCAGAACTGCACCTTTATCTCCCTTAAGACGTCCGCCAAGAACCATAAAATACCTGTCGTTTTCTTTCCAGACTTTCGGGTCTCTGATATGACAGGTAAACTCTTCCGGATATTTTTCAAAAGAAATTATCTCTTCTTTATCTCCGAAATGAATTCCGTCCTCACTTTCTACATGAAGCGTACTGGTCTCACGTCCTTCATTAATATAATCATAATCACCGTCAATCTTTACATTCCCGGTGAAAAACAAATGAAGTTTTTCACTCTCTGCCAATGCAGATCCGGAATAGACACCATGACAGTCATAAGGAGAATCTGGATAAAGAGCTGTCCCTTCGTATTTCCAGTCTACCAGATCTTCGCTTGTATAATGTCCCCAGAATTTCAGTCCGCCTTCCACATCAAAGGGAGCGTATTGAAAAAACACATGATATCTGCCTTTATACCAGCATAGTCCATTTGGATCATTGAGCCATCCGACCGGCGGCATCAGATGATGTCCAAGCCGGAATCTTCCTTCTGTCAGATTTGCGTTCTTTTCAATTACTTTTATATTTCTTTCAAGAACTTTAGTTAGCGTACTCATTTCACAATCTCCAATACTTTATCTGATGGTGTTACCGAATCTTCCGACAGAATTTTCACATCTTTATAATCATCCGAATTCGTTACAATAAGAGGAGTCGTCACATCGTATCCTGCTGCCTTAACTTTCTCCATATCAAAGGAAACCAGAAGCTGGCCTTTCTTTACGTGATCTCCATTCTTTACATGAGATGTAAAATATTTTCCATTCAATTCCACTGTATTGATCCCGATATGGATCAGAAGCTCCATACCACTTTCCGTACTTAAACCAACTGCATGCTTTGTATCAAAAACAGTCTCAACCACAGCATCACATGGAGCAACAACTTCACCCTTCGATGGAATTACGGCAATTCCTTTTCCAAGTACTTCCGAAGCAAATGTAGCGTCATTTACCTGGGAAAGCAAAATCGCAGTTCCTTCTGATACACTATAAAGCACAGAATCATCTGCATTGCTTTTTTCTGTTGTTGATTTATCTCCCACAGCTTCAATACTTTCTGTCTTTTCAGAAACATTAGTGTCCTTATATCCAAACAACCAGGTAAGTACAAAGGCAGCACCAAATGCAATCACAAACATAAGAATATAAGAAACCGGATTATTCAGACAAAGAAGAATTCCAAAGATACCGGTTACGCCAGTTCCCGTAGCCCCCAGTCCTGTAACAGATGCAAACAGTGCACCAAATGCACCACCAATACATCCCATCACAAATGGTTTTCCAAAGCGAAGGTTAACACCAAAGATCGCAGGTTCAGTAATTCCCATACAGGCACTTAATGCAGACGGAACTGCCATTGATTTAATCTTCTGATCCTTTGTCTTAAGTGCTACTGCAAGAGTTGCTCCACCCTGTGCAATATTCGCTGCAGAAGCAAGAGGCAACCAGTAAGTAACTCCAAATTTAGACAACTGTCCAAGATCAATGATCGTGTACATATGGTGAACACCGGCAACCACCGTCGGTGCATAAAACGCACCCATAATAAAACTTCCGATACCAAATGGCAATGCGATCAGCCACTGAATCCCATTCAGAAGTCCGTTCTCAACAGTAACAAAGATAGGTCCGATAATGGATAATGTCAGATATCCTGTTACAAAGACACTTACAAGCGGAGTAACAAACAGATCAAACATTGCCGGCACTACTTTGTGAAGTCTCTTCTCAATCTGAGCCAGTACCCATACTGCAATGATAACCGGAATTACATGCCCCTGATATCCGACCATATCAATAGAGTAAAGTCCAAACCATACTTTCTGAGTTGCTTTAACACCTTCTGTGGCAACTGTCCATGCATTCTGGAGATTCGGATGAATCATGATCATACCGATAACTGCACCCAGATACGGGTTTGCACCAAACACTTTAGCACCGCTGTATGCGATGAGGATTGGCAGGAACGTATATGCCGTATTACTGAAAAGCTGTGCAAATGTATAAATAGAACCGCTGGTATCAATATTCAAAAATCCATTGTTTACCATGAAGTTCAGTGCTTCCATAATTCCCATCAGGAAACCGCTTGCAACAATTGCAGGAATAATCGGCACAAAAATATCTCCAAGTGTCTTGATCAGTCTCTGTACCGGATTTGCCCTGGAAGCCGCAACTTTTTTCAGCTCTTCTTTACTGCTCTCAGAAACTCCTGCAATCCGGATGAACTCATCATATACTTTATTAACTACACCTGTTCCCAGAATGATCTGCATCTGTCCCTGCGCAAAGAAAACACCTTTTACACCTTCAATGTTCTCAACATATTCCTTATCAGCCTTTGAATTATCACTGATAACCAGGCGAAGACGTGTGGCACAATGAGCTGCGGAAATAATATTTTCTTTTTTACCGATATGGTCATATATCTCCTGTGCTGTTTTTCTGTAATCCATAATATCCTCCTTTTATGGAATCGTTCTCATATAAATGTACACTTTGAAATTCTCACATATTCAACAAATTTCACTTGTTAATCTTATAAAAATACCTTTTAACCTTAATATCGTCTTATACCATTCCAAATTTACTCTGATATCTGATTATAACTCAGCAGATGTCTTGCACTCTCACGATATTTCTTATCTGATCACCAATATGTATTTCCTATGGATTGTATGTACTTTTATGGAATCGTTCTCATATATGCTATTATATCTGGGCGTTTTTTATTTGTAAATATGTAACATATCACAAATATTATATCCATTTTTTATATATTATTTCCAAAACACTCCCTTTAATATATGTAAATCCAATTATCCGGAAAAAAAGAACTCTGATGATTGCCTCAGAGTTCCTCTTTCATGTTCAGTCATATATTTCGGTGAGACTCTCTGAGTACCACCTTACATCCCATTTTTATTTCTTTATGTACAGATGATGTTTCCTTAGATTCTATCAAATCTACCAGCACTTTTGCTGATTCCATTCCACTTGTCTTATAAAAAAAATGTACAGTAGTCAGCTTTGGTTCTATGATCTTTCCCAGAAAACTGTCTCCCATTCCGGCAATCTGAACCTGTTGAGGAATCTGATATCCGTTCTCCTTCAGCCAATTTGCCGCTCCAACTGCCATGGTATCTGTTGCACAGATCAATGTATCTACATCGGGATGCTCCGTAAAAAGTTCTTTCGCTTTCTCATATCCTGACTCTAATGTGAAATTTCCGCATTTTACACATCCACTTTCCAATGTGATCTGATTTTCTCCAAGAACCTTCTCCACACCTGATTTTCGCTGCCTGCCAACTGCCTCATCTTTATCCGTAACTGTAATATATCCAAACTTCTTTCCTGTCTTCACCATCTGTTCAGTAAGATTTACAGCAGCCTTATAATCGTCCTGAAAAATACATGGATAACCATCCAGCTGTTGTCCAAGTAAAACAATCGGAACTTTAAATCCCTTCATCATTTCCCTGTGCTGTTTTGTCAATATGGTGGCAATAAAAATAACACCATCGACCTGATTATCCCTAAACAGCGAAAGATATTTCAATTCTTCTTCAACACTGTTATTTGTATTTGCCAGTATCAGCTGATATCCTTTTTTGGTAAGTATGTCACTGATTCCGGCAACTTCCCGGCTGATCGTATTGGAATCTATCTTTGGCAGAATTACTCCGACCAGTTTTGTCTTCTTAGTACGCAACCTCTGCGCCTGTGAAGAAGGCTGATACCCGGTTTCTTCAATAACTCTGCTGATATTTTTTTTCTTTTCCTCACTGACATAACCATTGTTCAGATACCTGGATACGGTAGCTCTGGAGACCCCTGCCAGTTTGGCAATCTCATTAATATTCATATAAAAAGCTCCTCTTTCATGCTGTCTGTATAATTTCCGAAAGTATTTTTATAACCAGCAGTATTTTATGATGCTAGTGTGCCCCTAACCTGATATCCACGAATTGTTAACTGCTGAATCACTACATATTTTGTATTATACTACACATATCATTTCTGTTGCAAATATCAAAGTACTGTTTATACGTTACTGTTTTGGCCCTATACCAAATTAAGGGCTGCCAATCTGCGGCAACCCTGTTTTTTTCTTCTATTTCATTATGGAAGATATTCAATCGGATCTATTGGTTCTCCATCCTTTTTCATTGCAAAATAAAGATTGGTTCCTTCTGTGCTGTAATATTTTGTAGGCTGTGCAATATATCCTATCGTCGTTCCCTTTTTAATTGTATCTCCTTCTGACACTGTCAGATCTGTAAGCTGTCCATAAACAGCCTGATATCCATTTCCAAGTTCCATTGTCAGTGTAGTACCCGTCTGCGCATTCTGCTCTATAGAATAAACCTTGCCATTAACAGCAGCTACCACAGGTGCTCCCTCTACTGCACCGACAGCAATAGCCGGACTCAATTTATACTGATCAAGCGTCGGAAAATAAGTAGTCTGATCCATACTGTAATCAAGGAGAACATTTCCATTCACCGGCCACTCCATTAATGTATCTTCCGAAAAATTTACTGTCGCAAGATTCAGGGCCGATGCCGAAACATCTGTTGCTTCATCTGCCTGATCTTCTGATATCGTCTGGGATTTCATATTTGCATTTACTGATGATTCTTCTGCTTGCTGAGAATTTACAGCATTGTCAGTCTTATCCACATCTGCAGTATTATCTGATTCATTATTATCCACAGTATTCTGAGCTGTTTCCCCATACATTCCTTGTTTTTGGAATGTAACCTTTGTATCATCCAAATCTTCCCCGTCATCGGATATCCACTGATTTTCTGACTCCACATGATTCGTTCCTGCATCTTCACTCAATTGTTCTTCCGTATCCTGTGTACTTTCACCGACATTTTCTGTTTTTTCTTCAGGAGTTTTCTCTTTGACCGGGGAGGTACCTAACTGATAAACTGTAATTCCCAATGCTGCTACAGCGGCCAGTCCAACGGAATTGGCAATGATTCTTGTCACTTTGTTATTCATCATATTCCTTTCACCTCTGTTTTCATCTTCATATCTATAGGGTGTCCAGAATATTCGTATCTATTCAGCAATTTACAGATTTTATGTTCAGCACATCCATCTCAGGAAAATAATATTGTAAGATCTCTTTTGCATTCGCAGACTCCTTTGCCATCTCATTCCCTCCATATTGTGAGAATCCTAATCCATGACCTTTTCCTCTACATAAAAATCGTATTTCCTTTCCAGACTTCTGAATTGTAAAATTTGAGGACGTGAGTCCCATTCCTTTTCTGAATGCCTCGCCTTCCAACACTTTCCCGTCAGCCAGAATTTCTGTAACATAACCGGCACTGTCCCTGGATTTTATTTCAATTCTTTCCGGAAGGACATTTTTATTTATGTATACACTATTCAAATAATCTTTTGCATTTTTATCCACAAGACTGTGTACGGATCTGAGATACGAATCATCTTCGTTGTGGAAAACTTCCATTCCATCTCTTGTCTGTCCTGCACTTAATTCATGATAGGGAACTAACTTTAATTCTTTATTCCATACAATGACTTTTCCTTCTGTTTCTGTTACTGCTTTTTCGTACTTATTCTGTAAAATTACACAAGCCAGGGATTTCCCCTCCATCTCTTTCTTTATCTGACATAAAGTTATTGCCAGATTTTTCTCCTCTTTCATTGTCCGGTAAAAATTTGATCTTGCTATGATTGTTTGTGCTTTTATAGTCTCAAGTTCATATTTGTCTTCAATCTGCGATGAAACGATCACCGGCAGAAGCATTTCCACATTAAATTTTTTATTGATCAATGTAGTGTTGGCACCATTAAAAATAATTGTAACTATATAGGGAACAAAAAACAGAGCAAAGATTCCCGTTGTTCCAGGGAAAAAAGACTTTCTCATATCAGACCATCATTATAAACTTCTTCTTTTTAGTATATACATATATATTTATCTGTATGTATATTATTTATAACACTTCTGTTATATAGCAATTCTCGTAAATAATGCATATTGATCCTGCTCATCAGAACATAAAATCCTGCTGAACTGTCTCAAATTCATTAATTGAGAGGACTGCGATAGTTTCTGCATACGGGGCTTCATTACCCCGTATTAAAATATACAGCTCTATTTATTCTATTCTGGATTCGTGGTTCATTCCAGTAAATGATTTTATTTTTTCTGTTGTTCTTTTTATCATCCGGACGCAAAACAGTTCTGTCTTTTTTAGAATCTGTATCTTTTATGCAGATTCTTTTCTTGTCTTCAATGACTCCCATTACAAAGCAAATAAGAGCAGTCATGATTAACTGAAAATATTTTTTCAGATTCTTTAAAGGACTCTTCATAAAAACTCCTCCTGTTCTGCATTACATCTACTGACTTCAAACAGCCTGTCCACCGTTAAGACTGCGCACTTCCTACGGTTAATGGTATCAGGTACTAATAATATATGAAAAAGCATAAAACTTTAGAACTTTTTTATTTCTCTATAGTAATTCCATAAAATGATGTTAGGGTTAAAAAAACACAAAAAAACTTCTGTGATATTCTCACAGAAGTTTTAAAGTGAAGCATCGGGGATTCGAACCCCGGACAACTTGATTAAAAGTCAAGTGCTCT
>OLRZ01002286.1_pt1 | contig 11303 bp, 8 predicted proteins | sample 1671931 | NCBI WGS metagenome assembly OLRZ01 (sample SAMEA3136627, study PRJEB25190) | human gut metagenome | reverse complement strand
TCTTTTTGCTTATAAAGGTTACATTTTAACTTTTTAGAAGCTGTATCTTATGCCGGCGTTCCATTTCCAATCGGTTGTGATATCGCCGCCATAGGTCTTTTCAATATCAAAGTACAGATGTGTTGCATCACTGAGATTGATGTTGGTGCCAATGCCAACTTCACACCAGCCGCCGCCAAGATCCTGATCAAAAGATCTTTCGCGTCCTTCGGCATTTGTAAAGGTTACGCCGGTTTCACCATCAAAGTCATACAGGTAGAAAGCACGCAGATAAATATTGCCGTTGTCCAAATCTTTGCCGAATCTTACACCGGCGCGTCCAATCAGGCTTTCCATGCCGTCCAGTGCTACTTTAATATCGCCTGCGGTGTAATTTGCGCTGCCTACATGGCCGTAAGTCAGCTGTGCCTGCGGTTCAATCCAGAAACCGTTGCCCTGCTGGAAGCGTTTGCCAACTTCTACGCCGATAGAATACCCGTTAGCGTCATATTCGCCGTCGCCCCATGTATTTCTTAAATCATGGTTCAGGCGGGAATATTTGCCTACGATATCAATATAGCTGCCATCGTCATTTAATTTGCTGCCATAAAGCGTAAAGGTTTTATGGTCCATTTCAAAGCTGCCGGTATCGTAACCACCGTCGCCGTCAGTATAGCTGAATGCAGCGCCTAAAGTCCAGTGCGGGTCAGTGCTTAATTTTTCATCGTAGCCAAGCTGATAGGTATTATACTGGCTGTTAAGGCTCTTATAATCATTTTCGCCGCGGACCATACGTACCCAAACGCCGTGTTCTCCCTTGCTGTCACGCAGTTCGCCAAGGCGTTTATTCATATCGTCCAATTCATTGCGCCAGCTGATTAACCCCAAAGCACCAACTTCTTCAGTACCGAAAACATCAGGGTTTTTAATAATTTCGTCAATGTCAACAGTGCCGTCATCGTTTACTGTGCCTTTGCCGCCGTCGTCAATGCCGCCCGGATTTTGTTCAACATGTGCACCAGCAGGTGCGAGTATTTCAGGAAGTTTTGTACCTTCTTCGTTTTCATATTCGCGTGTCATTTTTACAACATAAGCCAGTCTTTGCAAATCGTTTGCAAGATTGCCTGTGTTATTGGAACTTGCACCGACAACAGTAATTTCGTCACAGCCATTTTGCACTAACGGATTGTATTTGTCATTGACATGAATATAAACGCCGTAGTTATAATCGGCTTTATAATCTTCAATGCCGTATTTATATTCATCAGTACCGTTTACATTGATAGTCAGCTTATCGACATCAAAGTTAATCAAATCGCCACGCCAATCTGTTTTATTTTTAGCATTTCCTTCTCCAAGGTAGGTGCCAACACCGCCAAAATCTGCTTTAGCGTTTTTGCCTAAATTTATAGTTAAATTATCACTTTTAATGTTAGCAGCACTGCAACTTATTGAGCCATCTTTATTTTGATAGATAGAAGTTTTAAATTCTGCTCCATCGCCAACAGTAATATTATTTAAGTTGAACGTAGCGATGGTGTTTGTGGTATCTTTGAGATCATTGGGATTTGTGATACCTAATGTTTGTAAAGAAAAATTGCCGTTGTCTTTTACTTCTATATTATTTAATGTAGCAGAACTGTCATAATTTAACTGTACTTTGGTTTTTCCGTCAGCTATTATTTTATCGGCAGTAAATGTAGAACCATTATATACTTCTACACGAGCATCTTCTTTTGTGGTGTCGTTATAGAGATAAACGTTTTTTACATTAACCTCTACTTTATTTCCGTCATCTGTGTTTCCATTAACGGAACCTATAACCAAACCAGTTTTAACACCCCCGGATTTGATGACGATATTTCCCACATCATTAAGAACTTCATTATTTAATATTTGTAAACCCGTTGGAACTTTTGTGCCTATAATTTGTAATTCTGGTGTGTCTAGTTTCGCCGATAAGCCACGAGTATAAAGATTATCTGCCGTCCCACGATAAATAATTTTATTATTAGCTTTAATGTTGCCTTTTATTTCATAATCGTCATAAATATTACCGTAAATATTCAAAGTACCGGTTTCAATATCACCGGTGTTATAAAAAGTACCGCCGTCAACAGTTATGCTGTCTTTAGCAACAACTGTACCGTTGTTGGTAAATTTATCTGTACCTACATTGATTGTTGGTACATCAGTTTTTTTATCACCAGCATTAACAATAAAATCTGCCGCATAAGCGCTGCCTGTAATAACAAAAGCCATCAGCGCACTTAAGGCAAAAGCTTTTTTAAAATTAGATTTTTTCATAAAACAACCCCCTTACCAGCCTTTTTGTAATTTAATTATAACATTGAATTCCCCCCCGTAAAGACCGCGCGAATAATCATTATTAAATGCTTTTAATTTATTCCAATGTAAAATAATTTTTAAGTTTGTAATTTTGGGCATAAAAAAACAGCACCACTATAAATGTGATGCCGTCAGATATAATTTCATAAGATTTTGTGTAATACTGCTTGTCACTCCAGCAAATTATTTTTGCGCCAGCCTTCACTCTTCCAGCGGTAAATAAATACCAGCGCACGCAGGCATTCATCAAGGCACATGGCAAGCCATACGCCCACAAGGCCCCAGCCCAGGTGCAGGCCAAAGAACCACGCGCCAAGCGTTGCCACGCTCCACATGGAAACAAGCCCCGTCGTTACCGGCCATTTAATATCGCCCGCCGCCTGCAAACTCATAACCATTACCATGTTTACGGCGCGCCCCGCTTCAAGAAACACTTCTATTAAAAAGATATGACGCCCAAGCTCCAGCACTTCGGGGTTATCGGTAAAAACGCCGTAAATGCTGTCGCTGTTAAAAAATAAAAGCAGTGTTACCGTTGTGCTGATGGTAACGGCAATGCGGATGGTTTTCCATACGCGCTGTTCAACGGCGTCCAAATCGCCCGCGCCGATTAAAAAGCCGACGATAATCTGCGTTGCCATGGCAAGCGCCTGCGAATAGATGTAGGAAAACATGGCAATGATGTAGGCGTAAATTTTGGTGGTAATAACCACAATACCCATTACGTTAACAAAGCGCATAATAACCATCTGCGAAATCTGGTAGGAAAGCGATTCGCCGCCGGAGGGCAGCCCAAGGTACAAAATTTTATACAGCGTGCTTTTGGGGAAGGGGCGCAGGTATTTAAACGAAAGGCGGATATCAATAAATTTGCGGAAAAAGTATAAAATTAAAAGCAGCCCCAGTACCTTGCTGGTGTTGGTAGATATTGTTACGCCCAAAACGCCGAGTGACGGTATCGGCCCCAGGCCGTGAATTAAAATGCAGTTGCCTGCGATATTGATAAGGTTCATCACTACGGAGGTAATCATGGTGATTTTTAAAAGGGAATAGCCGCGGAAGAACGAAATAAAAGAGATATAGGCAGACTGCACTACAATAAAAAGACCTATGTAGCGCAAAAAGAGCGAGGCTTCGGCCCAGATATCTGCCGGTACATCCAAGAGGCTTAAAAAGAAACCGTCAAAAATAAACAGCGCTGCGCTGATGATAACGCCGAAAACCATATTGGCAAGCAGGGCAACGGTGCAGACTTCGGCAACTTTTTCGCGGTTGCCCGCGCCGCGGTGCTGGGCAATTAAAATGGTAGCTGCCATGCTGATTACGCTTAAAGCGAGGATAACGATATTGATAATCTGGTTGGCGTTGCCTACGGCGGCAACAGAGTGCTGCGAGTAATGACTGAGCATGAACTGGTCGACATTGCCGACCATCATCTGCAAAAGTATTTCAATAAAAATTGGCCAGGTCATTTTAAAAACGGAAAGTTTTTGCGTGCCTTCGGCGTTTTTTACTGCGGACATGATTGTGCTCCTTATTTTTAAAAGTTTTTAAACAGGGAAAATAACTATATTATAGCAGTTTGCATTGTATTTACAAGCAGAAAAGTGTAAAATAATCAGCAAAAAATAAATTCGCAAAAGTCTGAAAAAATGAAGTTAACCATAAATACATAAAAGGTTGACAATAAAAACAGCAAAACTTATAATTAAAAAGTAAAGGTGTGGTGAACTATGTTAAAACTTATCAGGGCATTATCAGAATACAACGGCCCGACTTATGACGGTGCTGTAATGGCAAGAGCCGTTATTAAAGCATCCGCGCTGGAAAACGGGGATTACTCAACGCGCCCGGTAAAAATGGCGCCGCCGCGCATGGGCATTATTGAGGCTTATAAAGAAGGCGCCGCTTCGCTGACGGTAACGCTGCTGCGCCCGCTGGTGCGTGCCGGTGAAATGCCGGAAACGGTGCCGCAGGGCGAAAAACAGCTGAGCTTTGTTATTGATAAGCCGGAAATTAACGCTTATCTTGATGCCGTGGACGATACTAATTCCATTCACCGCGGCGAAAACCCCGTTGTACCGGGGCTGTGCATGATTGAGCATTTGTGGCGCGCTTTAAATAAGCCGCTGCCGCTGAACTGGGACGTTAAATTTAAAATGCCTGCTTTTGCAGGGGAACAGATTGACATATACAAAAACGGCAAGTCGCTTGACGGCTACTGCGGCGGGCGCGAGCTGTTTACGGTAGGTATAAAGGAGAGTTAAAACAATGAATGGCACAAACAGGCCGGACGGTGTCCGCGAGATGGTAAAAATGGCGCTTTTAATGGCGATGAACTGCGTATCGGCGTATGTAATAATTCCACTGCCGTTTTCGCTGTCGCCAATATCGCTGCAAACGGTGTTTGTAAATCTTTTGGGCTTTTTGCTTACGCCGCGGCAGGTGCTTATTACCATGTGCGCATACCTTTTAATGGGGCTTGCGGGGTTGCCGGTGTTTACGGGCGGCACGGCAGGGCCCGGCAAACTGTTTGGGCCTACCGGCGGATATATTTTCGGCTTTTTAGTGGCAGCGCTTATCATCAGCTGGCTGCGCGGCAATAACTACGGCTTTAAGCGCTGCGCATTTCTGGGCGTTGTTATCGGCATACCGGTAATTTACCTTCTGGGCGTGGCGCAGCTTAAATTCATTACCGGCATCGGCTGGGAAGAATCCGTTGTTACCGGCGCTTTGCCGTTTATTCCGATGGATGTGGTTAAGTGCATAGCGGCGGCGTATATTACGGCGCCCATTCAAAGAGCGATTGGCGGCGGGCGCTGATGGATAAGGTTTGTTTAATTGGCGGGCTGCGCAGCTATATTGGGCTGACGGGCGGCGTGTACAGACACGTGCCGGCAGAACTTTTGGGCGCAGCGGTGCTGAAAGCGGTAACGGAAAAATATAATGTTGTGCCGCAGCAGATAATTTGCGGCAACGGCGTAGGCGCGGGCGGCAACATTGCGCGCCTGGCGGCATTGGAAGCAGGACTGCCGGAAAGCATACCCGCCGTAAGCGTGGACGTGCAGTGCGGCAGCGGGCTGGAAGCCGTGGCAATGGCGGCGGCAAAAATTGAAGCAGGCGAGGCGGAGGTAATTATTGCCGGCGGATTTGAAAGCACATCTACCCAGCCGCGGCGCGGCTACAACGCCAACCACCCCGATTATAAGGGCGAAGAAACTTACAGCGTGGCCAAGTTCATGCCGGGCATTCACCGCGAAACGGTAATGCTGGAGGGCGCAGAGCTTACAGCAGAGCGTGAGCATATCAGCCGCGCAGAAAGCGACCCCTGGGTTCTGCGCAGCCATAAGCTGGCGGCACAGGCAGCGGAAGACGGCGCGTTAAGCGATATTATAGTGCCGTGCTTCGGCGCGGTGCGCGATGAAGGCATACGCCCCAAAATGAGCCAGCGCCTTTTGGACAGGCTGCCATGCGTACTGGAAGGCGGCAGATTTACCAATGCTGCCAATGCCTGCCTGACGAATGACGGCGCGGCGTTTGTGCTGCTGGCAAGCGAAGGCTATGCCAGAGCGCATAAACTTGCGGTGCAGGCCAAAGTGCGGCACAGCGCGGCAGCTGGCGGCGACCCATTGGTAAGCCCCAAAAGCGCAATTCTTGCACTTAATGCGCTGCTGCAAAGGGCCGGGCTTTCGCATACGCAGATAGACTGCTTTGAGCTGAACGAAGCCTTTGCCGTTATCGATGTTATGTTCAGCCGTGCCTTTCCGGGGCATGAAGACGGTTATAATGTTTTCGGCGGCGCGCTGGCGTACGGGCACCCTTACGGCGCTTCGGGAGCAATTATTTTGCTGCACCTGTTAAAATCGCTGCAAAAGCGCGGCGGCAGGTTTGGTGCGGCATCAGTAGCGGCGGCTGGCGGCGTTGGCACGGCACTTTTGATTGAGAGATGTTAATATGGACTATTTGCAGTTGATTGCAGAAAAGCCGCCCGAAAAGGCGGCTTTAATAACAGAAGAACATACTTATACTTACGGCGAACTTGCCGCCCTGGCGCGTGAACGCAGAAAAACGGCGGGCGGCGCGCGCAGGGTGTATTTTATAAAAAAATCCACAATAGCGCAGCAGCTTATTGAGTTTATTGCCTTTGCCGGAACAGGCAATGTGCCGGTGCTGGCCCCGCAGGAAGCAGATACTGAGCATTTAAAGGATATTGTGCCGCCGCCTGAAGCCTGTATGGGAGCCATGACGAGCGGCACAACCGGCAGGGCCAAAGTGCTGTTCCGCACTTATGAAAGCTGGGCAGGCTTTTTTGAGGAGCAGAACCGCGTGTTTGGCGTAACGCCGGACAGCTGCATGTTTGCGCAGGGCAGCCTGGCTTTTACCGGCAACCTTAATTTATATATGGGCGCGCTTTATGCCGGTGCTTCGGTGGCTGCGGCCGGTAAATTCCGCCCGCGCCTGTGGCAGGAAATGATTTTAAAATACAGCTGCGATGTTGTTTATTTAATACCAACCAAACTGCGCCTTTTGGCGCGCGGCTGCAAAACGCCGCTGAACTGCGTTAAAAGCATTATTGCCGGTTCGCAGGGGTTTGATAAAAACGATTTGGACGCAGTAAAAGCCGTATTGCCCAATGCGGAAATGACGCTGTATTACGGCGCGAGCGAGTTAAACTATATAACCTACATTAAAGACAGCGAAATGACCGGCGACCGCACGTTGATAGGCCGTCCGTTTAAGGGCGTTGGCGTAAGCGTGCGCGATGGCGAAATTTATATCGACACCAAATTTCATGTTGCCGGCGTAAAATGCCCGGCAACGCTTGGCGACTGCGGCAGCATTGATGAAAACGGCATGCTGCACTTTTTAGGGCGCCGCGACGATATGTATAACATTAACGGTATTAAAGTTTCCGGCTTGAAGGTTGAAAGCGCGCTGCTTGACTGCGATGGCGTGGAGGATGCGGCAGCGCTTGCGGAAAAAAGCGGCGGCAAAGATTTGCTGACGGTGTTTGTAGTTGGCCGCGGGTTGAATAAAACCGGGCTTTTGCAGAAGCTGCACGGCAAACTTACGGAGCATGAACTGCCAAAACGCATAATTTTTACGGACGCCCTGCCGAAAAACGAAAGCGGCAAAACGGACAGGAAAAAACTGCAAACCATGTTATAAAAAAGAAAACCTTGTTGTTTAAGTTAAACAGCAAGGTTTATTTTTATGCTATTTTACAGTGCTGTGCCTTTAGCGGGCATGGTAAAATTTGCGGTATCAATTCCTTCAAGTTTTAGCAATGCCAGTTTTTTAGCCAAGCCGCCTGCGTAGCCTGTTAGGCTGCCGCCTGTGCCAACCACGCGGTGGCAGGGCACAATAATGCTTATGGGGTTATGCCCAACTGCGCCGCCAACTGCCTGTGCGGACATCCGTTTTAAGCCTCTATGTGCGGCAAGCTGCGCAGCAAGTTCGCCGTAAGTAGTGGTTTGGCCGTAGGGAATTTGCAGCAAAAGCTGCCATACTTCTTTGCGGAAGGCTGTTCCTTCCAAATTCAGCGGCGGTGTAAAATCCGGCCTGCGGCCGCTGAAGTAAATATCCAGCCAGCGCACGGCTTCATCAAAAACTGGCAGGGTTTTGGCCGCGGCAGTTTCTGCCAGTCCTTCGGCAAAATATTTTTGCCCGTCAAACCACAGCCCGGTTAAGGCATTGCCGTCGCTGGCCATGGTTATGCCGCCTAATGGCGATTTATAAAAACAGGTGTATAACAAGGCATATCACCTCTCTTAAAATTTGCTTTGCCAAAATTGATATTTTAGTGTTTAGAAGCACTGTGCGGTGTTTTTATATAAATTTGCCGGTAACGCTTGCAGGTGCGGCTTTAATCTGCGCGGGCGTGCCGCAGGCAACAACTGTGCCTCCTTCGTTGCCGCCGCCAGGCCCCATGTCTATGATGTAGTCGGCGTTTCGGATAACATCAAGGTCGTGTTCGATAACGATAACAGTTGCGCCGCTGTCAATCAGCCGCTGGAATACATCCAGCAGCGTTCTCACATCAAGCGGGTGCAGCCCGATGGTTGGTTCGTCGAAGATGAAAACGGCGTCGCTCTGGCTTTTGCCCATTTCGCTGGCCAGTTTCAGCCTTTGCGCTTCGCCGCCCGAAAGGCTTGGTGTTTCTTCGCCGAGCGTAAGGTAGCCGAGCCCCAAATCTTTTAAAACCTGCAAGCGCTGGCGCACGGTTTTTAAATCCGCACAGGCGGTAAGAGCGGTGTTAATATCCATGTCCATTAAATCGGGCAGGGAGCATTTTTTACCGTTGGCAGCAGTGTATTTTACTTTGGCAGCGTCTTTGCCGTAGCGGCTGCCGCGGCAGTCCGGGCAGGGTATTTCCACGTCCGGCAGAAACTGCACGTCAAGGTTAATTACGCCGGTGCCGTCGCAGGTAGGGCAGCGCAGCTTGCCGGTGTTGTACGAAAAATCGCCTGCTTTAAAGCCGAGTGTTTTGGCGTCTTCCGTTCTGGCAAAAAATTTGCGCAGTTCGTCATGCACGTTGGCATAAGTTGCAACGGTGGAACGCACGTTAATGCCAATCGGCGTGGCGTCAATAAGTTTTACGCTGCGTATGCCGTCAGCCTGCACGTTAAGCACGTGCTCCGGCAGCTTTTGCCCGCTTGTGGCGGCGGTAAGCCCGGGCACAAGGCTTTCTAAAATAAGCGTTGTTTTGCCGCTGCCGCTTACGCCGGTTACAACCGTAAGCCTGCCTTTGGGTATATCAACCGCAAGCGGCTTTACGGTATGGATGGCGCCCGTTTCAAGGTGGATGTGCCCTGCCGCAAACATTTCTTCCGCTGCTGCCTGTTTGCGTATTACGGAGCTTTCCGCCTTTAAAAACGGGCCTATTTTGGAATTTTTATTCTGAGTAATTTCAGCTATGGTTCCTTCGGCAATAACCTGCCCGCCTTTGGCGCCTGCTTCCGGGCCCATTTCAATCAGCCAGCCCGCTTCTTTTAAAATCTGGGTGTCGTGGTCAACCAGCACAACGGAGTTGCCGTCTGCCACCAAATCGTGCATAACGCCGGTAAGCCCAACAATGTTGGAGGGGTGCAGCCCTATGGAAGGCTCGTCAAGCACGTATAAAACGCCGGTGGTGCGGTTGCGCACGGCGCGGGCAAGCTGCATGCGCTGCCGTTCGCCGGTGGAAAGGGTGCTGCTTGCGCGGTCGAGCGTTAAATAGCCAAGCCCCAAATCCATCAGCCTTTTGGCAGCGGTTTGGAAGCTTTCGCAGATGCTGGCTGCCATGGGGCGCATTTCCGGCGGCAGGGAGCCGGGAACGCCGTTTACCCAGTCCGTAAGTTCTGTAAGCGTCATGCGGCAGGCTTCGTCAAGTCCAATGCCGCGCAGGCGCGGGGCGCGTGCAGCGTCCGAAAGGCGGGAGCCGCTGCAGTCCGGGCAGGTTTCCTGCTTTAAAAATTTTTCCACACGCTTCATGCCTTTTTCGTCCTTAACTTTGGCCAGCGCGTTTTGCACGGTGTAAACCGCGTTGTAATAGGTAAAATCAAGTTCGCCTGCCTGGTTGCTGCTTTTGGCTTTGTAAAAAATATGTTTCTTTTCGGCAGGGCCGTGATAAACTATTTCTTTTTCTTCCGGCGTAAGGTCCGCCGGGAGGCCACGTCCACGCCGCTGGTCATGTGGTCCAGATAGGCCATGACCTCTTTCTTCCGGCGGCTGATGCCGGTCTGGAAGAAGAGGTAGAGCAGAAGGATCAGGACCAGCTCCGCCAGGCAGAGCCAGATGTTGTAGATGGCAGTGAGCAACGCGAAGAGAAGACAGGCCGCAAAAAACAGTCGAACGCCGGTTTCCGTCATTCGGGAAAGGGCTTTTTGAAAGGTTTGCTGACGCATAACGGTACCCTCCAGGCAGTGGGGCACTGCCAAGTGATTCAGGATCGGGAAAACAAAGAGATGCTAAGATAGTAATGATACATTATAGCACAATCCCTATCGGGTGACAAGGGTTAGTCATCTGGATCTGTCAGCCGCCGGCGGCGCCAATGTTTATACCATACGCTGGTAAACACAATCCCGATGAACAGAATTTGTCCGCACAGGTAGAGCCAGATCAGCAGAATGATCAGGGAGACCAGGGAGCCGTAGACCAGGGAATACCGGGAGGACATACTGATAAACCAGGAGAAGACCGCAGAAGAGACCACCAGGGCCAGGGCGGAGACCAGACTGCTCAGCAGCACGGGCAGCCGCGGTGTGCCGAAGGGGGCGGCCATGTTCAGCACCGCCAGGATAAAGAGGAAAAAGATGGAGAACAGCAGAACATAGCGGGTCCAGGACCATAGATTCAGCACGTGGTCCCAGAAGGGGAAACGCTGGGCCACGGCGGCCAGGGTCCGCTGGCCGGTGACCACCACGATCACGGACAGGTCCACCGTGACCAGCAGCCCCAGGGGGAAGAGAATGCTGGCCACCATGCCCCGGACCATGGATTGGGACACATCCTCATACATGTCGATGATGACCCGGGTGATGGTTCGGAAGGCGGCGGCCGCGGAGAACCAACAGCCCGCCAGCCCCGCCAGAAAGAGGCCCGGGGTCTGGTGGAAGGAGATGTAGCGCAGGTAGCTCTCCAGCACGTCCAGGGCAGCCTCCGGCAGCAGGGGCTGGAGCTGATCCATCAGGCTGACAATGTCGATGTTCACCATGCCCAGAATGTAGGACACGCAGATGAGCACCGGGAACACAGTGAGCAGCACGAAGTAGGCCAGGCAGGCGGCGGCCTGGGGCACCCGGCGGCTGAAATAGAGCATGATGGCCTCCCGCAGGAAGAGGACAAAGGGGGAAGTCCAGAGCTTTTTCAAGGGGGGCACCTCCTTTTCGGCGGGGGACAGGTTCTGAACCTGGACCGCGGTACATAGGATACTGGCATACGGGAGTGTGATGCCAATGAAAAAACAGAAAGCCAGGGGACAGGTCCGCCGC
>OLRZ01002275.1_pt1 | contig 11340 bp, 9 predicted proteins | sample 1671931 | NCBI WGS metagenome assembly OLRZ01 (sample SAMEA3136627, study PRJEB25190) | human gut metagenome | reverse complement strand
CACAAAAGCAATGAAAAAGCAAATCTGCACTTTTTTCAAGTTCCCAAATAATCGGGGATTTTTTGCTTTGGGAACTGTGTCAGTTTAGTACTCGAAAGCGATATAAAACAAAACCACAGAAAACGCCATAAAATCAGTGCTTTCTGCGGTTTGGTATTCGCTATTTGTAAATTAAATTTTGCTATGGCATCGTTAAACTGAATAAAAAGGTTTGAACTGTACACTCCAAAAAAGAAAAAGGGAGCAACAGAACAGCTACCCATGAAGGATATCTGCATATATGTTTTTCAGTATTCAAACAGCTTAATTTTGTCAATTGCAACACCATGTTTCTGTGTCAGTCTTGCTAAATCATCAAACTCCGGTTTACTCCGCTCCACGCCATATCCTCTGATTTGCTTAACTCTTACATCGCCGTACTGTGTATGCTGCACTGTTTCTGTTCTGTCAAGCACATAGCGGTTGCAGAGTGTTTCACGCACGCCTATCGTAGTGGTATGTTTGAATATCTCATGCAGCATTGTATCACGTTGCTGTGGTCTGCAAAGACAGGTCAGCAGAATTGCAGGACGATTTTTCTTCATACCAATTGGTGTCGTGAATACATCCAAAGCACCCGCTTCAAACAGTCGTTCCAAAGCTAATCCAATCCGTTCACCGGTCATATCATCAAGATTGCATTTCAATTCTATGATCTGTTCCGTCTGATCTTCGGTATCTCCCAAAAATGCCCTAACACAGCTTAATCTGGAAAATTCTTTTTTTCCAAATCCATAGCCGATGCTATCTGTTTTTATGACTGGCATATTACCAAATTCACTGACGAAATATTTTAGCAGTGCCGCTCCTGTCGGAGTACAAAGCTCTCCCTCAACGGTGCCGCCATACATCGGAATATTTTGCAAAAGATATGCTGTTGCAGGTGCCGGAACAGGCAGAATACCATGTGCACAGTGAACATGACTGCTTCCGACATGAATGGGCGATGCGATAATCTTCTCGGGTGCAACTTCCTCAATCAGCATACAAACACCCACAATATCCGTCACAGCGTCTAATGTGCCAACCTCGTGAAAATGAATTTCCGCAACGGGTTTTCCATGTGCATGGCTTTCTGCTTCTGCAAGTAACTTGTAAATGGCAATCGCATCAGATTTTACCTTTTCTGACACGGTAAACCCGTGTATTAGATTCTCAATGTCCTGCATAGAGGTGTGAGCATGGTGTGCATGGTGATGATGCGTATGCTCATGTACATCGTGGCTTTCTTCCGCTATACCGTCAACTCTGACGGACATCTGTGTGCCGCAGATCCCGCATTTTGAACCGGAATTTGCTTCTTCAGTTACCTTTGGAATGCCAATTGCATTGATCTTCTCAAGAAATTTCTGCTTGTCACATAACTCCAGAAGTGCGGCGGTCAGCATATCGCCAGCCGCACCCATACTACATTCAAGATATAGTGTTTTCATAATGATATTTCAACCGAAACAGTATTGCAGTCATTCCACTTCGCAGGTGGGTTATTTGGATAAATTGGTAGTTCGAAAATGATAGATACTTCCTCACCATCTCTTTTCAAGGAGATTTTATTGGAGAATATTTGAGAGACACTCAATATGCCGTTTTTTGTATGTGGAAATAAATCAAAATAAGACCATGAACGGAATCAAAATTGACACATTTTCCCGGCATGGTATTTTACAAGACAAAAACATTTTTCCTTTTAGCATTTCCACATAAATCCTCCATCCTTCTTGCTTTTTGTTCTCTTTTATGGTATCATGGACATAGAGAAAAAAAGACAAGAAAGGAGGCACGTTACGTGATTCGAATTGCAATGTGTGATGATGAAACCATGTTTCTTCAAACATACCAGAAAAAAGTCTCAGAATTATTTCAGGAGCATAATGTAGACTGCAAAATTGATACATACACAGATGCCAGACGATTTTTGGAAGATTGTGAAAAAACGTCCTATGATCTCATCTTTCTGGATATTGATATGCCGGGGCTGTCCGGAATCCAGCTTGCCTCTAAATTTCGTGACAAGGGGTTGGATACGACACTTGTATTTGTGTCCAGCCATGATGATTTCGTGTTTGAAACATTTCGTTACAATGCGTATCGTTTTGTTCGCAAGAATAAACTTATCAGTGATACGCAGGAAATGATTTCTTCTTTCTGTGCTGCCTTAAAAACAAAATCTGTTATAGTTCGACTTGATTCGGATCAGCAGAGGACGCTCGAACAAAAAGTCTCAGACATTGCATACTTCTATTCCATTCGGCATGATATCTATTTTGTAAATGCACAAAAGGAATCGGTTCGGCTTGCAATGCACACATACACGATGAATGAATTGGAAAAGCAGTTTACGGAGAAAGGCTTTATTCGAGTACATAAAAGTTATTTGGTGAATTACACCTGGATTTTGCAAATCAAAGGTGATTGGGTGTATCTAAAAGCAAATCACGATAAAATACCATTGAGCCGAGGCAGGAGTGAAGAGGTAAAATTGCAGTATCAGCGACTGATGCGGGAGGAGGGTGTGTTATGATTTGGCAATGCACAGAAATTCTTGCAGTCGTAGTAGAATGTATGATCGTTACACGGATGCTGATTCAATACTTTAAGTTCCGATCGGAAAATTGCCGCATTCTGAAATGGATTCTCCTGTTTTCGCTGTTGTTTGCAACAGATGTGGCAGGAACTTTCGGGGCAGCAAACGAAACATTTTTGATTTCCAGTTGTCTGTTAATTGAAATTGTGTTTTCCGCAGTTTTTCTAAAAGGAAACATCTTTGAGAAGATCTTGATATCTGTAATCAATTATGTTTTAGTGTACTTTATCAATCTTCCGGTAATGTCGGCAGTTAGCGCAATTACAGATGTTTCAATGCTGCAGCTAAAAGATGCGCAGAATGTAGAGCGTGTAGTCTGTCTGTTCCTTACGAAATTATTCTACTTTGCAGCGACACAGTGTATCTTGTCATTCCGGAAAAAAGAAACATATCATTTTAAGCGCAATGAATGGATCATTATATTATCGGCATTCCTTTTTACACTTTTCATGGGATTTGCAATTAATCTTTCCATTGGAAATAATCATCTTACGGCATATATCTACCTTGCGATTACATTACTTTTATCCGGTTTAGATGTCATCATTTTTATATTTCTGAGAAAGATGAACCGCACGAGTCAAATTGAAAAAGAACGGGATATTATGGAAATCCAATTGCAGCGGCAGCAAGATGAAATGCAGCATTTACAGCAGCAGTATGAAGAAATCTCGATTCTTCGTCACGATTTTCGGAATGGGATCGATTGTTTATGCGGCATGATAGAACAGGGAGATTGTTCCGGAGCATTGGCGTATGCGAAACAATTTAAGGAGCGAAAAGTAAATACAATTTTGTCTCAAGTACAATGCTCAAGTACCATGTTAAATGCGGTTGTAAATGCGAAATTCAATGATGCACAGTCCAAAGGAATCGATACCTCATTGCGGCTAGTCGTTCAGATTCCTCATGATTTGGAGTTTGATCTCAGCATCATGCTGTCTAATCTGCTGGACAATGCCATAGAAGCCTGTGAGAAAAATCCATCAAACGCACAGATACTTCTGACAATTTCAGAAGAGGCAGGCTATTATCGGATTGTGGTCAGAAATACAATTGCCGCATCTGTTTTGAAAAAGAATCAGGAATTGAAAACGGAAAAAGCAAATAAAAAGCTGCATGGCTGGGGACTGCGTTCTGTTACAGATCTTGTGTCAAAACGAAATGGTCTGATTGATTTTTATGAGAAAGAAGGGATGTTTTATGTAGATATTCTTCTTCCAATAGAGGAAAATCTGCATTTGGGGGACTAAAACCTGCATTTGGGGAACAAAATATTGCACTTTGCGATAAAATGCGATATGATTGATTTGTTGGAAAACACGCTGAAAAGCACTGTATTTCCGTGCAAGTCCATATCGCATTTTTTATGCAAAAAGGTGAAAACATACCAATTACGCAGAAAAACATACCAACTACGCAAATTATATTGACTTTTTTATTGAAATTGATATAATGAAACTGAAAAATGCGTCAGCAGGTTTTTCAAAAGGCAGCAAAGTCACTATTTTGTGCAAGGATGCTAAAAATGATTGAAAGGAGTATCCAGAATGAAAAGGCAAGTTTTAATCGTGCCAATATTGTCTTGTGTGTTATTTACAGCTTGTTTTCCTGCCAGCAAATCGGCACATCCTCAGAATAATATGTCATCTTTGAATGTTGAAGAAATGAATCAGTCTCCGTATGACAATTTGACATACCAGTTTTCCATTCCGGAGAATTACACCCAAAATATTCCCGAAGTACAATGCAAATTGAAATTGTTTGAGGGAAAAGATATGGAATCCTTGTTTTTCGGAAATACAAAACAGGTATATCAAAAAGAAGAAACATCAGAAAGTATGTATATTCCCGGGAAGGACTACTATCATTTATATCAGACACAGGATAATACCACGCTGTGTTATGATGCAGGTAGCATTCTGTACGCCACGGAAAAATCCGATGACTACTATGGCTATTTTGCATATTATTATGACCTGTCCTGTTCAGAAGAAAACATGCGTGTCCTGATGCCAGAAAAAGAATTGGATACATTTTCCTCTACGGATGCTCTTGCATATATGCAAAATCTGATAGAAACGTTAGATTTACCTGTGGCAAGCACACCAGAGATATATGCGCTCAATCAGAATTGCGTCGAGAATGCAAAAACAAATGTTGGTGTGGATATTCCGTGGGATGACGAGGCGGATGCGTATATGCTTGTGTACCTAACGGAAATAGACAGCGTTGCTGCTGCCAATTATACAATTTCTTCCTCTGTCAGCGATATGACCGAAGGACGCCCGTCAAAGCTGGTCAGCGTGTTCAGCAAAAACGGGCTGGAATATCTGGAATGCAGTTATGCAATGGAACAAACAGAGGAAGGGGACAGCAGTCAGATCTGTTCTCCGGAACAGGCAATCGAACGAGTGAAATCCCATATGGAATCTATGGCTGTGAATGAAGATGAATCAAAAGGTACAGAAACACTGTCCGGGTGCAGTTTGAAGTGGAATGTTCTGGAACAAAAAGAGGACGTACTGCAATTACAGCCTGTCTGGGTATTTATTTTGGATTCTGTGCTGCCCAATAATGATGGGACTTCTACACATTATTACAGTACGATTTGTGTGGATGCACTGACTGGTGAGTTGTATTAGTGAGGTGCTGTATGCAGATATTTATTTCTTACATCAAACGATTACTTTTGTCGCCTCTTTTTTATCTGGCAATTGTCATGGTCGGCGTTATCTGCTGGTTTGGTATGCAGGAGGAGAACGCACGCCCCGGCGTGATCTATGCGTTCGATCTCATGTTGGACATCAGCTCTTACCGAAAATTGATGATGCTGTTTGCAACGATTCCGTTTGGAACGGTTTATTGCAGAGAACGAAACACAAAAATGGCAAATTTTATTTTGTATCGTTCCTCTTTGTCAAAGCATTTGTCAGTTTATCTGGTAATGCAGTTTGTATCTTCTTTTCTCATTGTGTTTTTGGGAATCTTATTGTGCATCGGGCTTTTTTGCATACGAGGCACACTGTATTGTTATGATGGAAATGATTATACCGGAACATTTGGCGTACTTCTCAATGAAAAAGATGTGGGGCTGTATTTGTTTTTCCGGACGTTTCATTATGCCTACAGTATTGCTGTGTGGTCGCTTTCCGGTCTGGCAATGTCTGCCTGCTTTTTGAATGCGTATCTGGCAGTCTGCGCTCCGCTTGTTTTCAGTTATGTGTTGGAGATGATTACAATTGAATCAAAGTTCCTGCCGAATTTATGGTATCTGTCTTTGAGCTACACAGATGTTTCCTCTAATCCGTGGCTGGCATCTGCTTATATTATTCTTGTATTTTCATGCCTTGGCATAGTGTTCGCATTTGTTTTTTGGCAAATTGCAAAAAGGAGGGTGCAGGATGTCATTCATTAAAACAACCGTTTGCATTTGTTTGCAGAACTTCAGAAAATGGCAAAAGGACTATCGTATTTGGACGATTGCCGCAATCCTGTTTATCTTGATTCTGGAAAATACGAGAAAATTTTCCGATTTGAGTGCTGATTTAGGCGTTTCGTCTTCTATATGGCAGTATCCGTTTCTGTATTCGCAATATCATCTGAAATTGATTTTTACGCTGCCGCTGCTTTTGATGTTTTGCAATGCGCCTTTTATCGATCAAAACGCATTATTTCTTATTGTAAGGTGTAAGCGAAAGGCATGGATCACCGGGCAAATTTTGTACATTATCGTATCCAGTGCGGTTTACTATCTGTTTATCTTTTTGTGTACTGTGATTACCGCACTTCCTTCATCGGAACTTTCTATGGATTGGGGGAAATGCCTCTATACAATTGCATACAGAAATGCGGCATCACAATTGGGCTATTCGTTTTTGTCTGTCGCCGGCTATGTCATTGAATACTTTACACCCATACAGGCGGTCTGGTATACGTTTTTACTATCATGGCTCATGGCGATATTCATTCGATTATTGATTTATTTTTTGAACACCATCAGCAGTAAACGCTATTTGGGGAGCATCGTCAGTGGAATTATTATCTTATTCAGCTGCTATGTGGAGGCATTCGGTTCTGATAAGCAGTTGTATTTTTCTCCGGTTTCCTGGAGTACGCTGAATCAGGTCGATGTTGCTGAAAAGACAAATCATCCTTCCTTCTATTATTGCATCGGCGTTTATTGCGGTCTTTCTTTGTTATTGATTGTTTTGCTGTTAGTATTTAGAAAGAGATGGAAAATGGATATTGATTCAAAGTAAGGACAGAAAGGAAAGCAAATGGATTACGTGATTCAAGTTACAGATCTTGTCAAATCATTTGGAAAAGAAACCGTGCTGCATCATATTAACATGAACTTTGCGCCCGGAAAAATACATGGTATCATCGGACGAAACGGCAGCGGTAAAACCATGCTGATGAAATGTATCTGCGGATTTATTCCGGTTACCTCCGGGAAAGTCACTGTATTTGGAAAAGTGATCGGAAAAGACGTTGATATCCCGGATAATATAGGGGCTATCATCGAAACACCTGGATTTCTTCCGGAGTATGGTGCTTATCGGAATTTGAAGTTTTTAGCGGACATTACCGGAAGAGCCTCAAAAGAAAAAATCCGAAATGTCATGCAATCGGTTGGGCTAGATCCGGACAGTAAAAAATACGTTGGAAAGTTTTCACTGGGTATGCGGCAGCGACTGGGATTGGCACAGGCGATCATGGAAGATCCCGACCTGCTGATTCTGGACGAACCGATGAATGGATTGGACAAAGACGGCGTACAGGATATGCGAAGATACCTGCTCCATCTAAAGGAACAGGGGAAAACAATTCTTTTGGCATCTCATTCGGCGGAAGACATTTCTGTGCTGTGCGATACCGTTTGTGAGATGGATAAGGGAAAATTGACAATTATTTCGTAGATAATCGGCGGTGACATTGTTCGGCTATTTTGCTTTTGGTACTTCTTGATTTCTTCTCAAAATTATGGTATACTAAAGAACAACAAACAACTGCATTGTAGGAATCCAGCAGAAAATTTAAGCTGAAAAACAGGAAGTGACATTGTGCATATCTGGACACTTGAGAATTGGAAATATCACTTCACAAATATTCAATCAAGAAGAAGTGGTCTTAGATTCCGTTTTACCTCCGACGTTAACACGGAAGTAAGAGAAGCGTGCCTGAAATTTGGAAAGTGGTTGAGAAAAGAGTACTTTTTCCCAATAAGAGTGCCGGTGTATGTGAAAGGGAAAAAATACATTAAGTCGATGGACGGCGAAATGGTATATGGCACTTTTTTTCAGCCATATCACGAGATGTATGAACCATATATACGTGTTGCAACCGGAAGTTATACAGATAATTTGATAACACTAGGGAGAGATGATGCTTTAGCGCTGATACTGGAAACAATAGCACACGAATTGACGCACTATTTTCAGTGGATTAACGATATTCGACTTACAGAAATCGGATATGAACGGCAAGCCGCTTCTTATGCAGATTACATTTTAGATGAATACGCCAGTGTGGTTGACCATCCTTAAAATTCAATTACGAAAAAGGGCAGCTCTGTCCGGCATACAGCCGGGCAGGACTGCCTTTTCTGTTTTGTATGAGAAAAACAAAACACGGCAAAGCAATGCTTTACCATGTTCATGTCACATTCACTTACCTCGCTCCTCAATCAGTTCAATATATTTCTGCCGTGAGATTCCGCCATATTTAGCGGCAAAATCGTCGACCGTACATTTGGGAGACAGACCGAGGAACTCCATAACAGCACCAAATTTGTCCCGATTTTCAAGCAATAACAAGTTGTCCTGGCGTATATGCTTTGGCGTATCGGCGTTGATAAACATTGCAACACCGCCGTCAAAGTATCTTCCTTTATCAAGCAGACGCCGGATGTTGTCGGGAACGTCTGCCCACGGTATCTCAAACGAAGCAAATCCCCACTCTACGTATAAGCTTTCCGGATTCGGACGGCTTGGGGACATTTCCATAAAGCCTTCCGCCGTAAAAGGTGTAAAATGCTCGTCCTTTTTCACCTGCCTTGCGAGCTGTAACTGAAATTGAATATCATCGGGGACAAGCTTTTTATGAGCAACGATTTTATGTGTACCCCATAATATATCACAGTCCGAGCAGAGTCTCGGCGGACACAAAGTTTTGTCTGAAAGCAGAGCTGCTGACATCTCTTGATCTGTAGTGACAAAATCATACATTCTTACAAGAATAGGCTGCGTCATGACATGACGAAAAGAATGCTCTTTGGGCAGTTCCTTCCACGTTTCAATTTCCCTGGTTTTTCCGAGAATCAGTCCGTAGGCACAGTGTGTTCTGTCGATCTGACAGCGAAAAATATCGCCTGCTCTGAATTTCACAGTCTGGTGTTTCATATTCCTTACCGCAGAGATATGCTCAAAATAATCATCGGGACAAGTTGAAATATAGTAACGCATAAATTCATGGAAATCTTCATCAGACATGATTTTTTTCACACGCTCTTCTTCTCCGATGGGAATGATCTGATTATTTCTCAGATTCTGAACCGCTATCTGACTTTCCTCTTTTTTCAGATAAATATTGAAGGTACAGCCGAACGGTTTGACTGCCATCACATTGGTCGGCGTGATCGGTTTCGCCCTGCCCCTTGCAGTCAGCGGCAGCAGCATTTTCCGGTTGTCTGTTTCAAGTCGGGTATCAAACTCGCTGTAGTCTCTCCAGCAATATGCGCCGTCATCATCTATAGAATGCACTTCATGGATCACCTTGACGATTGTATTTTCCTTATAAAATAAGACGGTTCGCTTTTTCAGCCAATGCGTCACGCTGTACATAGATTCTGTTTCCCAGCTCGGATCAATTGGATCAAGTGCAAGATACCGTCGTTCCGCATCGGTAAGCATGATCGTGTAAACGCCGTCAGAATAATACGGTTCCGCTTTTGAAACAACCTTCTTTGCAGGTGCTTTTGCCTCGTTCTTCACAGGGATAACAGCATGACTGGGAGATAACCTGTCGCCGCTGAAACTGCCGAATATTTCATTTACAGCGTCATAATTCACTCCATTTTTTCCACGCCAATAGAATAGGGGATAAAACGAAAGCCCGTCACGATAACCGCCGATCTCGCCGCTGTTTGTAAAGTTATGCAAAAAGCCCCTATGTGCGGTACTTTCCAGTATGCCACATAGAGAGAGAATTCCCAAAATACAGTGAACAGCGTTGCCCGTAGCATCCAGAAACTTCTTGCCCCGTATCTCATTCACCAAAGCAATGTCCATGTTGTGCGGTTTCATTTGTCCCACACAGGCAAAGATTCCGTTCAGTATACAATAATCTTCTTCACACGGTTCTGCCGCAGGCAGCTTTTCAAACTCACGCAGATCGTGCAGCACATACTCGGCGCAGGCGAAATCCGGCTCTCTGCCGTACTGTTTTGGCGGAAAGTAACGGAAAACGCCGTAATTGTTCCAGTCAATGCGCTCTGTTGTTACCAGCCCATGTGTACAGCCGCATACCGAACAGGACGGCGTGCGCCATCCCGCCTTTTCTGCGTTATTGGATATGAATTCGTGTTTCGGAAGTGATCTTGCCCACACGAGACTGGATAAAGCTGTACGATATCGCATATCTCCGCTTGAAAGGCTGTAGAGGAATGCTTTTGCAGTGCTTTCCAGGGAAATATCTTCAGAAAGAGATTTGATCGCTGTAATGATTTCATCGTGTGTCATAGCGGAATCCGGCACAAGGATACCGCTTTTGAACGCATCCGCTCTGTCAGATTCGGACAGCGTTCCCTCTGCCGTGTACGGGAGATAGTATTTTTTCAATAGCGTCAGCGCTTTCTTGTCTGTCACTGCTGTGACCTCCTCTATATAAAATTTTTACGCCAGTTTCACTACCAACGTCACACAAAAACATTTCTCTCGAATTTCGGCATAGACCTCGCCGCCCATGAGTGACATCAACCGTTTACAGATGAACAGTCCCAGACCGTTTCCCTGCACTTTAGCTGCATTGCTGCCACGGTGAAAACTCTCAAATATCTGCGGCAGTTCTTTTTCTTCAAGGGTACAGCCTGTGTTTCTGACTGTTATCAGCTCACAGCCGTCAACTTTATCAAAGCTCAGTTTGATTTGTCTGCCGTCGCCGTATTTTATAGCATTTTCGATCAGATTTTGCAGACATTCTGCCAACCGGTCAGCATCGCAGGAGAGAATACAGTCATCGTAGTTCTCTATGGCAAACTCCGTTCCCGATAATGCAAGCTGTGAGGCGTATCTTGCATTTATCTTTGCGAGGATGGAACTTAGAAACACCTCACTCTGGGTGACCTCGAAAGTCATGAAGTCCTCGCTTGCGGCGTTGGTTATCTCACTGACAAACTGCTCTATTTCGTCCGCACGTTTGCCGATGCTTTGTGCCGCCGCAAGCTGTTTGTCTTTCTCCTTGTACAGCCCTTTTTCGAGCGCCTTTGCATTCAGTTTTATCGCCGAAAGCGGTGTTTTGATGTCATGGGACAGTGAAAGGAGCAGTAATTTCTTATCCCTCTGCATGGACAACTCTCTTTTGCGGCTGTCCTCGATGCTTTCACGCAGAAGATTTATGCCCCATGTAAATTTGCCGAAAAAGCGGCTTTTTTCCTCCGGTATCTCTACCGCAAGATTTCCTTTTGCCAGCTCCTGCGGCACATCATTCAGTCTGCC
>OLRZ01002274.1_pt1 | contig 11345 bp, 8 predicted proteins | sample 1671931 | NCBI WGS metagenome assembly OLRZ01 (sample SAMEA3136627, study PRJEB25190) | human gut metagenome | reverse complement strand
TACAGAAATAAACCGTACTTTCATAAAGGGAAGAATCTTTTCCAGATAGTTGCCAGTTTCGATATAATTTCTTCCAAATCGTGAGAAATCCTTTACCAGAATACAGTTTATTTTACCTGCCCTGACATCATTCATCATCCGTTCAAATCCCGGTCTGTCAAAATTTGTTCCGGTTTTTCCCAGATCAGAATAAATGTTATATACAGCAATTTCATACTCTCTGTTCGGATTTTCATTGTGCTTCTGAATGAACTCTTTTATCAGCGTAACCTGTGTTTCAATAGATTCTGACTTTTTTTCATCACTGTCTACGGATAATCTGGCATAAATTGCAGCCATACATACCGGAATCCCAAGAACTTTCTTCTCTGTGTTTTTCTTATATCTTTTTGCTGTCCTTGCCATTTATCCCACCTCTTTCCTGCACTCTGTCCGGTGTTCCGCATAAAACCGTCTTATGACTTTCATTTTCTCAATCATATCCTGATAACGGATATGAATTTTGATCTGTTTGTTTTCATAAATATAGATTTTATCTACGGTCAGTGCCAGCAATGTGCGATCCAGTTCTTTGATTTCCAGTGATTTCTTCCAGTCCTCCAACTGAACAGTTGCAGACACTCCACCCTCAAACATTTGCTTTACCAGCTTTTTCTGATTTTCAATCATCTGCTCCAGTTCTTCACATTTTCTTCCGTAACTTTCCCGAAAATCATCAAACTCCTCTTTGCTGATCAGTCCCTCTTTCAAGTCATCACCCAAAGATGCTTTCAGACTGTAATAGCGGTTATATTCTTCCTGCAACTTACTAATCTGCGTATCATAACCGATTACCTGATCGTAACTGACTTGCATCTCACAAAGTTCTTCCATAATCATCTGATAGTCTATAAAAAGTGCCGTATATGCCTGAATCTCTTTCAATACAATTCTTTTCAGCACCTCTTCCGGAATACTATGTCTGGTGCAATCTCCACCTTTATTTTTTGTCTGGCAAATATAAAAGGCTTTTTTCTTCCCCTTATATTGATTTACCCTGCGTATCATCGGTGTATGGCAATCTCCGCAAAACACAAATCCCGAAAAAAAGTTTGCACTGTCTGATGTTTTCGATGCCCTGCCATCATATTGAAGCAGCTTCTGAACCACATCAAAATCATTCTGCCTGATAATTGCCGGATGCGTATTTTCTACTTTCACCCACTCTGATTCTGGCTTATCCAGGCGTTGCTTTACTTTATAGCTGATTCGTTCCTGCTTGCCCTGTACCATGTTTCCAATGTAAACCTCGTTGGTCAGAATCCTTTTGATCTGCACTGCCGACCATTTTGGTGTATCTGAATTATGGAATCCGGAATTGTAATTTTCACCATTTGCCTTTTTATATTCTTTTGGCGACTGCACATGACGTACATTCAGTTTTTCTGCGATTGCTCCAAGACTGAACCCATCAATTTTCCATGAAAATATTTTTCTTACAATATCCGCTGCATAAGAATCAATCACCAGACATTTCTTATTCTCCGGATCTTTGCAGTAACCATACGGTGCAAATGCTCCAATAAATTCACCTTTCTCACGTTTGATTTTCTGATGGCTTCGCACTTTACCGGAAATGTCTCGGCAATAACTTTCATTTACAAAATTTTTGATTGGAACTACAAATGACTTCTCTGAAAAATCTGCTGTTTTACTGTCAAACTGGTCTGTAACTGAAATAAAACGCACATTTAAAGCCGGGTAGGTCTTTTCGATCCATCGCCCGGCTTCTATATATTCTCTTCCGAATCTGGATAAGTCTTTTACAATCACACAGTTTACTTTTCCAGCTTCTATATCAGTTGTCATTCGTTTAAACTCAGGTCGGTCAAAATTTCCTCCTGAGTATCCGTCATCCACATATATATCAAAGATCTGAATATCCGGCTGGCTTTTTACAAAGCTCCGAAGTAACTCTCTCTGATTTGCAATGCTGTTGCTCTCTGACTTCGCACCGCCCTCTTCCATATCATCTTTCGATAATCGAAGATACAATGCAGCATCGTATATATCTGGCATATTCATTTGCATCTGTTCCATTTTACATCGCTCCCAACTTACTTATTCCATTGAATTTGAAGTCAGAAACCATGTATCACGTTCATTTTCCCTGACCTCACATTAACATAACATCTGTAGCTTCGCAAGATATTTTTTCAAGACTTGCATCTAATACATCAACTCCGTTCTTTTTCTAAGATAATCACCAATGGCATCTGTGGCATCCATTTCTCCGGTCATTTCCACGACCACCACATACCCTTCATTCATGTGAGCATACGGTTGATCGCCGGATTTATCCAGAAAAGTTTCCACTTTCTCAGAAATAGCTTTATCCATATCAGGAATTAAATCTTCAATGTCCTTTAACTGCTCCAGATCAACACTGGAATCTATTACTGACTGATTCACCATGATGCTCACCTCTTTTCCAACATATTCTTTGTATCAGTTGTCCTATAACTACAATTTTCTCAATCACATCACCTTACCTTTCGCATTTTGTTCTCAAATTTTATCTATTACTATGGCATTGCATATTCTGTTCGGCTTGTTGGCTTCCATTCGTATAATCTGTTGTCAGCGTTACGTCCAACCTCTATCAGAATATTTCTGAATGCTGGCAGCTTCTTCGCAAACTTACCAGCCGTTTCCGGAGTATCTTCGACGCTCGCCAGTAAAATCATTTACAGGGTTATGGCATCTGTGGAATCAGATTATACAGCTCATGCAGTTTTCAAGGTACAAAAGAGAGTTTTTTGAATATCCTTTCACTTATTACAGCCTAGAAACACAAAAATGTTGTTCTCTTCAAAAAAATCCTCTCACTAATAAAGCCTGACAGAATGATTTTACCAACCTAATTTTGCAATAATTTGCAAAATGTATTTATCCTCATCCGTATATTCGCTTTCATGCGAACCTTTATTGTACTGCTATTTTAATTCGCTTTCATGCGAATGTCAAGCATTTTGTTCGCTTCAATGCGAATCTTTCTGTTTACATTCCTTGTTTTTGGTAGTAAAATGGATTTATCAAAAAGAAAGTTGGAAATTTGGTATGACAATCGGTGATAAAATAAAAAAAATCCGGACATTCCGGAATATGACACAGGCAGAACTTGGAGCTGCCCTCGGCTGGGGCGATAAAGGTGCAAACCGCCTTGCCCAATACGAAACGAATTACAGGGTTCCCCGTAAAGATCTGGTAACTGAAATGGCTAAGATTCTGGACGTAAATCCACTGGCACTGCATGAACCTACTACTATGGATGCTTCTGAACTTATGGAAATCCTGTTCTGGATTGATGAATTTAATCCCGGCATGATTAATCTCTTTCAACTAGAGACATATCCAAGTGAAAAATCAAATTCCAGTGACGATGCCGCTATCCGCTACCATGATTCTGATAGCTGGCCTGCACATTCGCCTGTTGGTATGTGGTTTAATTATAGAGTTCTCAACGATTTTCTGAAAGAATGGACTCTTAGAAAAGAAGAACTGAAATCTGGTGCGATTACCAGAGATGAATATTTTGAATGGAAAATTAACTGGCCACAGACTTGTGATGATTGTGGAAAACGGAAACCCTCAAAACAGTGGCGGAAATCAAACGAATAGAATTTAGTGAAACTTAGCAAAACTTAAATTCACTGTATTTTTTCTCTTTGCTCAAAAAAGGCACTGCAAACCAATAATTCTATGGTTTTCAGTGCCTTTTGTTCTATACACTAAGTTTCCAATTTGCTGCTTCCGTCTGCAGATCAACCAGCTTACGATATAGACCATTTTTCTTCATAAGCGTATCATGGTTTCCTTTTTCTGCCACAACACCTTTATCCAGAACAACGATCTGATCCGCTGCTTCAATCGTTCTCATCCTATGAGCGATTACCAGAACTGTCTTCCCACTGACTAGTTCAGATATCGCTTCCTGTATCTGTGTTTCACTGTCCACATCTAAAGAAGCAGTTGCTTCATCCAGTAAAATAACAGGTGCATCTTTTAAAAGTGCACGGGCAATGGAAAGACGTTGGCACTCCCCGCCAGAAAGCGTAGAACCATTTTCTCCGATTACCGTCTGATAACCCTGCGGCAATTTTTCGATAAAATCATGACATTTTGCAGCCTTTGCTGCAGCAATAACATCCTCATCACTTGCACCTTTTCGTCCGACACGGATATTTTCCATAATTGTATTATTGAAAAGAACAACATCCTGAAAAACAATCGAAAAATCTTTCATCAATGCGACCGGATCAATTTTTGCGATATCTGCACCACCAAGTGTAATTTTCCCACCATCCACGTCATAGAATTTAGCTGCCAGTTTTGCTATGGTGCTCTTACCACCGCCGGATGGTCCTACTAATGCAGTCACCTGTCCCTGTTTTGCAGTAAAAGATACATCTTTTAAAACTGTTTTTCCTGTTTCATAAGAAAACTTCACATGGTCAAAAATCACATCATATCCTTTGGTGTGATACTCTGTCTGCCCGTTTTCTAACGGATATTCCTGGATTTCTTTCAAGCGTTTTACCTGTAAATTCACACCAAAAAGTTCTGCCATATTCGCCATAGCTCCAGAAAGTGGATCATACAGACGGGAGGCTGCGATCAAATATAGAATATAAGTAAACAGATCAATTTTTTCCTTTAAAATCAGCGAACTTCCCACAACAATAACCGTTGCCAGTCCAAGCCGTAAGACCATCTGACCGGTTGTAAGAAGACTCGCACTGACCATTTCACTGGAAATCTGCGCTTTTTCTGCTGCATCCAATTTCGCATCCAGTTTCTCCAGATAAGTTTTCTCCTGATTACATGCCTTAATATCCTGTACCGTTTCCAGACATTCCTGTATTCCTTCTGACAGATCAATTCTTGTTGTCATATATTTCTTTGCAAGCAGTTCCTGCCACTTGCGTGAAAGAAGAACAATTGCAAATGCCACCGGTGCAACCCACAAAAGAGCAATTCCCATTTTCCAGTTCATAACAAGAAGTACCAGACACACAATACTTGTAGAAATAAGTGCTCCAAAAAATTGCGGAACTGTATGGGAAAACGCATGCTCAAAACTGGCACAGTCGCCCATAATTGTACTTGTCAGATCAGCAAGGTCACGTTCATGGAAAAATCCAAGCGGTAACGTCCTGAGCTTTTCTGCAAGTGTAATGCGTCTACGTTCACTTTCCTCATAGGTACCAATATAGGCTTTTGTATACTGCAGATAATGAAGGACAAAAATAATCACTAAAATGATAATTCCAACAACTGTATATCCTGCAAATCCTGCCACTTTTTCTTCCATTCCAAGAGCCATAGGAAGCATCGTATTTAATACTATTGCAAGTAGGGCAACCGGGAGCATCAGACTGATATTTGCCAGTACAGAATAAACAATTGCTTTAAAAAGATCCTTTGCACCCTGGACACTCAGAGCGTATTTTTTCTGTAATCTGTTAATCATGATTTTCCTCCTTTCTCACAGTCGTTCCAACCTTCCAGATAATCTGTGTCTGATATTCTTTCCACATGGATGCGTAGACACCATTCTGTTTCAGCAATTCATCATGATTGCCTCGTTCTATTATTTTTCCATCACCAAAGACCAGAATCATATCTGCATCCTGAATCGTGGACAGACGATGTGCAATCATAAGTACTGTTTTTCCGCTGGTCAGTCCTTCAAAGGCAAGCTGGATCTGATGCTCATTTTCCGCATCTGCAAAAGCTGTCGCTTCATCAAGTATAATAATTGGTGCATCTTTCAGAATTGCACGTGCTAATGCAATCCGCTGATTTTCACCACCCGACAGATAGGTTCCTCCACTTCCAACTATAGTATCCAAACCATTTGGAAGTCTCTCTATGATATCCTGACATTGTGCTGCTTCTGCCGCTCTCATCACTTCTTCACGTGTGGCATCTGGCCTGGAAGCTCTGATATTTTCAAGTAAGGTATCATTGAAAAGACGGGTGTTCTGGAACACAAATGCAATCTGCTCCATGAGGTCATTTTTAGCAATCTCACGAACATCCACACCACCCACTAAGACGTTTCCTTCCTGAACATCATAAAAACGTGGAATCAGACTGGCCGCTGTAGATTTTCCACTACCGGAAGCTCCGACTAATGCAATTTTCTTACCATCAGGGACTTCGAAGCTTACATGATACAATGCTTTTTTCTTAGCACCTGGATAAGTAAAAGAAACATCCTCGAATACAACAGAAGCATCCTTTGGCTGTTTTTGTGTATTTGATTCTTTAAGCGGTTTTTCCTGCAAAATTGCTTCTATTCTGCTTACTGCACTTTTTGCCGCCATTAACTGTTCGCTTGCAAACATGATTCGATTCATCATTGTTGTACAAACTGGCGTAAACAGACTGTAAAACAGGAAATCTAAAAACAGTTTCTGACGATCCGCCTGTCCACTTGCTGCCGAAAAAAGCATCAGTGCAGTTGGGATCAGCAAAATAAAAGTTCCATTTAAAGTAATGTTAAATCCCGTCAATGGGATACGACAGCAGATTGCATATCCACTGGCATATTTTTTGTATTCTTCAATCGCTGCATGAAAGTTTTTGAATGAGTAAATGGTTTGCTGGAATACCTTTACAACCGGGATTCCACGAACGAATTCTACCGCTTCTTTATTCATATTTTCCAGTGCGGTCATGTATCCCGACATAAAATCGGCATTATCTCCACCCATCATTTTCTTTAAGAAAAATACACTGATTGCCAGTGGAATCAAACAACAGATTCCAAGTCTCCAGTCAAAGACAAACAACAAACTGATGACTGCAACCGGCATAACAACTGCACCGGTCAGATCCGGCAACTGATGTGCCAGAAACCCTTCAGTCAGTCCAGCATTGTCATCAATAATTTTCCGAAGTCTGCCACTGGCATTCTGACTGAAATATCCAAGCGGTAACGTGACAATATGGTGCATTGTCTCTTTTTTCATATTGGTAGCTGTACGAAATGCTGCCAGATGCGAACAACATAATGCTACAAAATATAATAAAATACTAAGTAACGAAAATGCTACTGCAAACCACGCATAATGCCCACTGGAAGCTGCCAGTGACAAATCTCCCTTTTTCATCGCATACAAGATATCCCGAATCACAAACCAGATACAGACAAATGGAATAATAGAAAGCACCGTGGATATTCCTGCCAGAATGCAGCTGGCAATAGTCAACCAATGACGTTTCCCTGCAAATCCCCACATCCGGGATAACTCGGCATTTTTCTTTTTGCTCATGACCTTATATCCTCCTCAAAAAGCCGGTGGCATCAGAATCTCTCCGATTTCCACCGACTCAAATTTATTTTCACTATTCAGACAGATTCTCTTTACAGAATAACTGTATACAGTTCTCAACATCGGCTTTCGTATAGTCAACAGAAATTCCTGCTGCCAGCCAATAAGCATATTCACCTGCATCATATTTTTCCAATGCATCCAGGTCACTTCCATATCTGAACTCAATGTGCCATGTAGTTTTCATCGTATCCGGAGCGATACAGAAATAGGTAAACTCGCCGGAATCAGCATCATCACTTTCGTAGATGTACAGACCACGCGTTTCTTCCATACCTACGTAATGATAAGAATGACTGAATACATCATTCCCCTCTTCATCCACACCAGATATTGTTGTTCCGTCAAACGTGAACTGATCTATATTCTGTAAAAATTCACAGTCGTATGCCATATTTCCATCCTTGTAGGTTTCCACTGCCTCTTCACCGGTGACTGTTCCAGTTACCATAGAAGACATTTTTTCAACAGCCGCCTGAGCATTATCCTCTCCTACAATTGCAGCACTGTCATCGAGCCACAGCTGATCGTATTCATCTGCCAGAATAACCGGCCACAGTTCCTGATAAGTACCTTTCAGATCGCATAAAAGCTGATCTGCTGCATCCTGATTCTCATCAGTTTCACTTTCCTTCTGTACGCTTGTAGTCTGTTCTTCTGTAGCACTGTTTTCTGTTTGCTTTGTTTCAGATGTGCTACTGCCTGTATTTCCACATCCCGTCAATAAAGAAATAGACAAAGCTGCTGCTAAAAACAAACTTGTTAATAATTTTCTCTGTTTCATTATAATCCTCCTAAATAAAAAATATGTATTAGTCAGTCTTATCTAACCAATGCATATTTTATCTGGTACTAATATGAAACTCAATGACCTGGCAGACTAGTTTCTATCCAATCAGACATTCTTTTTATACTCCGTTGGTGTCATTCCATATTCACCTCGAAATGCCGAAGTAAATTTATTGGGATTTGTATATCCGATTTCTGTTGCGATTTCACCTACAGATAAATTCCCCTCCCGTAATAATTTTTCAGCAATTTGTAAACGATAAGTCCGGAGATACGCATAAACAGGTGCACCATACATTCCCTTAAAACAACGTTTCATTGCCGTAGGTGATATTTCAAAACGCTCTGCCAACTCCTCAATTGTATAATGTTCTTTGATATGTCCTACAATAAAATCATGAATCTGTCTGGTACAGTTCCTTTGCGATTTTGAGAAATAAACATAGTCGTTCTTAATCCTGTCAAAATCCATTTCTGTTAGTATCAATAAAAGCTCCAGAAGCTTTATTCTGATATAACTAGGCTTTATATGTTCCTGAACAGTATATAATTCCGAAAATATATGTTGGACAGTTTCATTTGCACGAACCATATAAAAATCCTGTTTTCCTGCAAACTCTGAAATTCGGGTAAGATTAATAGAAAGAAGTTTCAAGATTCTTCTCATCTCATCTGTAATTTCTTCCAACTCAATCGTTATCGTTATCCCATGATAATGGGAAGTAGGAAATGTTGATGTATGTGATTTCTTATGCAAGGGACAAATGGATAAATTTCCCGCTGCCATATAGCAATAACTACGCTCTCCAAACGCACACTCACACCGCCCCTCCCGACAATAATTAATTTCAATAAATCCAGGACGTGGACTCTGCATCTTATTACAATATTCCATATGCATATCATTATAGACCAGCTCCATTCCTGGAAATGTCTGATATACGGCGATATCTCCTGTACCACTTTCATTCTCAAGATGAAATCTTGAACATATAGCATCTTCTTTTTTTCTCCGGACAGAAGATCCATATAAATCAACACTTCTGAAATCCGATTCCACTTCCGAAGACGCAAAAAGTATATCTCCAGCAACCTTATATGGATTGTCCTCTGTTGTTACTGTTCTCATATTACACTGTCCACTTTCTTCCGCTGCTTTTCTTACTTTTGTCTCCTCTTTCATAAAACATCATAGCTTATCTCCTTCAGTAATTAGTTTTATCTAACTTTCTCATATAAAAAAATGTTACCTTATAAAGCTCCAGTCCCTACAATAGGTAACATTGTTTGAGTTTCTATACTCTTTCAGTGTAACACCGTTAGGACTGACTGACAAGAAAATATAGAAATTCATTATAGCAAATAAATTCGATTTATTGTTCAATAGCCAACATTCTTATTATTCAAGTATATTCTAATCAGAACAGCCCCTACATTTATGACAAAAATCACAAACAGCAGATTAAATGGCAAATATTCCCGTATCAAGTTTCCTAATACCGCAATAAAGGAAAAGCTGGCTATCAAAACCATTTTATAAATATCATCCCATATCTTTCGATACCATTCAATTCCGCCCCATACAAGAAATACACCCCCGACAATTCCCGCCATAATCACAGCACTTGAAAATATTCGTTCAAAAACTACCTCTCCCGTAGAATATCCCATATAATCCAGCTGTTCAAACCATATCGCATACTTTCTGCACCAATTAACTGGCAACATGATCAGTTGCATTAAATCCCTTTGAAATGCTCCATTCTGAATAAGTGAAAAGAATATGACACAAAGATATCCCCAAGTCCAGAAAAACTGTATTTCTTTCATATCCTCCATTTCCGATTTTGCTTTTCTCCTGGCTTTTTGTATCTCCATATCTGCCCGTTTCTTTTCCCTTTCAGCCTGATACTCTGCCTGTCTTGCCTGTTTTTCTGCTTCTTCCTGTTTTTGCTGTGCCTGTTCAACCGCTTTCACCGACGATTGGTTCACCTGTGTCTGTAATTTAGAGTTCTGGTCCCGAACGTCTTTTATTTCTTCTTCGAGCTGCTCTTGCTCGCTCCTGCTCTTCAAGCCGTTTCTGTTCCTCAAATCGTCGTTGTTCTTCTGAAGCGATTGATTCAGCTTCTGCGTTTCGGACAGTTCGATTGTCAAACGATGAATTTCGTCGTTTAATTTCCGAATTTCGTCTTGCATTTCGTGATTCTCGAAGAATAGCTTCTGTTTTTCCATTTTCAACTTGTGCGTCCTTTCCTGAAATTCCTGAATAAACTCGTTCATCTTCTGATTTCTCACCTGTAACTCGTCTCTCTCTTCCGTCACTAGCTCCAGTGACGCCGCCTGCTCCTTCGCAAGCTGCTTCCACTTGTCGGTAGTATCCGGCAAGTTCTTCATCTGATCTGCTGTCTCTGTTGGCTGAGTCTCTGGCTTTTTGCCTATTTCTATCAAATTCATTCTCCAATCCCTCCTTGCTGATGTCCAGATGGAATGTTTTTGACAAATTGCTGTCTCGCACTTTCTTCCCATCCTGGTTCTGAAATGTGATGTGCTTCCGTTTCTCTGCCCAGTTTACTTCCCATCCAAACTGTTTCATTTTTTCTATAAACTTCTCTTTGCTGATACAATTTTCCAGTGCTTTTAACACTGCCATTGCACAGTCCGCTACAAAGCTGTCCTTCACCTGCTGACGGAACAGATTATATTTATCTTTACTCCATGCAGTGACTTCCCCTTTTTCAATCTCACTTCCATCAAAGTGCTTTCCTTTTTCCGCAACTGTCAGTCCTCGCTCCCGGCACATCTGATTGGTAAGCTGTTTCATACGTTCCAGATCTTTTCTGGTGTTATGCAGCTTTCTCCCATCTTCATAACTCACTGAATTAGTAACCAAATGGCAGTGGACATGGTCTTTATCCTTATGCACAGCCACTAAGGTCTGGAATCCACTGAACCAATTTTCTGCAAACTCTTTTCCAAATTCAAATGCCTGCTCCGGGGTGATCTGCTCATCCTTATGCCAGGAAATAATGTTGTGGGCATACATTCTCCCTGTATCTTTATTCCACATCTTCTTTTCTTCCAAAAGGGTTCTGTACACCAGATCATAATTAATTTCATTGTGACAGTACGGGCCTGTAACATAAGTAAGCAGCTCACTTGTCTTGTCCTGCCGTA
>OLRZ01002267.1_pt1 | contig 11367 bp, 10 predicted proteins | sample 1671931 | NCBI WGS metagenome assembly OLRZ01 (sample SAMEA3136627, study PRJEB25190) | human gut metagenome | reverse complement strand
TATGGCGGTAAGAGAGTGGTTCTGACAGCAAATGCTCAGAAACAGGCAAAACAGCTCGAAGCTCTTGGCTTTGGCAACTGCCCGATCTGTGTAGCTAAGACACAGTACAGTCTGACAGATGACCAGACCAAACTCGGTGCACCGACAGATTTCGAAGTTACTGTACGTAACCTGAAGATCTCCGCAGGTGCAGGTTTCATCGTAGCGCTGACAGGTGAGATCATGACTATGCCAGGACTGCCAAAAGTACCGGCTGCAGAGAGAATTGATGTAGACGAGACCGGAAAGATTACTGGACTTTTCTAAGAATAAAGTTTCCTATTAAATGGTTTTATGATTGCCTTATAAGGCAGGGAAATTCAGTTTGGAAACTGCTCCCCACCGGGCCACGCTGAAAAGATTGTATTGATGAAAGAGTGTAGACCTGGATTATCGGGCCATGCTGAAAAGAATTGTGGTAATATATAATTATATCATTAGAATGTAAAATAACAGGATATCTTCTCCATACGAGAGAGAAGAGTCCTGTTATTTTTATATACTGCTATATTATTTATAAGAAAGTCTTCTGCTTTGAAACACCAGGAGGATTTTTCAAAGGGAACCACATAAGGCAAAATTTCCGTCAAATATTTTGGCCCAGGGGTTGCCAGGGGACTGGCTAAGTCCCATGGCGGTTTTCTTATATTCCAATATAGAAAAAGGTTTCAGGAAAGTATTCCTGAGAAAGAAATGTTAATGCAAATTAACGGGTTCAAGGGAAGTCCCCTTGCGGGTCAGAGGGCAGTTCCCTCATGTACGAACCGGTTGATATAATGCAGTGCCGCGCCAATAGCCGGAGTATATTGTCCATGTGTGCCGACCAGCAGTTGATCAGCTGTGAGAGTGAATGGGTTATTTTCATTGATCAGATGCAGTAGCATATTGAGATCTTCCGGAACCAGGTAAGGGGCAAGATATCCGCTGATAATGATAGGGCTGTCGATGATCATATTCAGATTTCGCATCGCAAATGCAAGATGTTTAAGATAATCCTGCCAGATTGCATTCAGATTTTGGCTTACTGTAGAAAGTCCCATCTGCAGATCCTGCACGATCTGCAATTTGGAAGTTATTTTAGTATACCATAATAAAATACGGCAAAAAGAGGAGGAGCGGATAGTTTAACGCCGGTCATTGACAAATAGTTGTATTCTGTTTACCATGGACAACAGATACAGAGATTTATCCAGTAGATATTCAAATAAAATGTGGATAAACATTTGAATGGGGAGGCCTGAAAATGAAGATAACAGAGCGATTGAATGTTCTTCGAGAGTTAATGAAAGAAAAAAAGATAGATGCCTATCTGGTGCCAACGGATGATTTTCATGGATCTGAATATGTGGGTGATTACTTTAAATGTAGAAAATATATCACAGGTTTTACAGGATCGGCGGGAACAGCTGTGATCATGCAGGACATGGCTGGGTTGTGGACCGATGGCAGATACTTTATTCAGGCGGCAGATCAGCTTCGTGGCAGTACGATTGAACTGTTCAGATCGGGTGAGCCGGGAGTACCGACGGTACATCAGTTTCTGGCAGAAAAGCTGGAAAAAAGTATGTGTCTGGGCTTTGATGGACGTACAGTCAGTGCAAAAGAAGCAGAAGAATTGGAGAAAATCCTGGAAGAAAAAAATATCACATTTGCTGTAAATGAGGATCTGATCGGAGAAATCTGGAGAGAACGTCCGGCACTTTCCTGTGAGCCGGTTATGGAGCTGGATGTGAAATGGGCGGGCGAATCAAGAAAGGATAAAATTGCAGGGATTCGAGAGCAGATGAAGGCAAAAAAGGCGAATATTTTTATTCTTACTTCACTTGATGATATCGCCTGGTTACTGAACATTCGCGGTAATGATATTCATTGTTGCCCGGTTGTTCTTTCTTATTTGATCATGACGGATACCGAGGTTCGATTATATGCAAACGCAGCTGCTTTTTCGGAAGAAATCTGTACAAATCTGGCAGATGATGGAGTAAAAATCTATCCGTATGAGGATGTCTATTCTTATGTTCAGACAATCTCAGAGGATAAAAAAATCCTGCTTTCCAAAGACAGTGTCAACAGCCGTCTGGTAAGTAATATTCCATGTAATGTGACGATTGTGGATGAGCCAAATCTGACACTTCTTCCGAAGGCAGTCAAAAATCAGACAGAAATGGACAACGAAAGAACTGCACATATCAAAGATGGTGTTGCAGTTACAAAATTCATTCGCTGGATGAAAACAAATGTGGCAAAAGAGAGGATTACAGAACTCGGCGCAGCAGAGAAATTATATCAGTTTCGCAGTGAGCAGGAGCATTTTATTGGAGATAGTTTTGATCCGATCATTGCCTATGGAAAGCATGCGGCAATTGTTCATTACAGTGCAACAGAGGAGACTGATATTCCATTAGAGGCCAGAGGGATGGTACTTGCAGATACTGGCGGACACTATCTGGAAGGTACGACCGATATCACAAGAACGATCGTATTGGGACCGGTCACAGAGAAAGAGAAGAAATATTTTACTGCAGTTCTGCGTGGAAATCTGAATCTCGCAGCTGCGAAATTTAAATACGGATGCACCGGATTAAACCTTGATTACCTTGCCAGAGGTCCGCTTTGGGAACTTGGCGAAGATTATAATCATGGTACCGGACATGGGGTAGGATATCTTCTGAATGTGCATGAAGGGCCTAACAGTTTCCGATGGAAAAATCTTCCGGGAAATCCGGCACCGGTGTTGGAAGAAGGTATGATTACATCCGATGAACCAGGATATTATCTGGAGAATGAATTTGGCATCCGTCATGAAAATCTTGTTTTATGTAAGAAGGCAGAAAAAACTCCTTTCGGGCAGTTTATGTGTTTTGAGTCACTGACTATGGTACCGTTTGACCTGGATGGAGTTGATCCGGAACAGATGTCGGACCGTGAACGAAAACTGCTGAACGAATATCACAAAAAAGTCTATGTTACCATAGCACCATATCTAGATGAGGAAGAAAAAGAATGGCTGAGACAGGCAACCAGAGAGATCTGACAAAGGGTGAAAAAACAAAATATCGACTGGCGAGAGCAATGAAAGAATGCATGAAAACGACGTCCGTAGAGAATATTACAGTCAAACAGATCACAGAGAAATGTGAACTTACCAGACAGACGTTTTACAGGAATTTTCTGGATAAATATGATCTGATCAACTGGTATTTTGATAAGCTGCTGGCAAAGTCTTTTGAGCATATGGGTCAGGGAAAAACCGTCTATGATGCACTGGTTAAAAAATTTACTTATATACAGGAGGAACAGAAATTCTTTTCAGCAGCATTTCGTTATGATGAGCAGAATTCTCTGCGACAGCATGATTTTGAGTTGATTCTGGCTTTTTATGAAAAGCTGATTTGTGAAAAAACTGGCAAATTTCCAGAGGAAAATGTTCTATTTCTTCTGGAAATGTACTGTAACAGTTCTATTTACATGACTGTCAAATGGGTGACAGGGGAGGTGACATGTACACCGGAAGAGCTTGCGGAAAGACTTGTGGACGGTATGCCGGGGAAACTTGCAGAAGTATTTACAGGTCTTGAAATTCTGAATTGATAAGTGCTAAAATGCTGGAAATAAAGGAAATATGGACTATATATGTTTTCCGGCTAAAAATCATCTGGTGATTTTTACTGAATATAAATATCAAAAATTGGAACAAATCACGAAAGTTACAGAAAACGTTACACATGACGAATTCTGTAACTTTCTTTTTTATTAAAACATTGTTAATATAATAACAACTTGAAAGAAAAAACTGTGAGGAATTGATAAAAAGATACTCACGATTAATGTAGAAAGGGATGTATTTATCATGGCAAACAGAATTAATTTAAATGGAACGTCTTATCACGGAGCAGGAGCAATTGCTGAGATTGCAAATGAAGCAAAAGCTCATGCATTCAAGAAAGCATTTGTATGTTCTGACCCGGATCTGATTAAATTTAATGTAACAAGCAAAGTAACAGATGTTCTTGCAAAAGAAGGTCTGGAATACGAAATTTATTCTGATATCAAAGCAAATCCGACTATCCAGAATGTGCAGAATGGTGTAGTTGCATTCAAGAAATCCGGAGCGGATTATATTATCGCAATCGGTGGTGGTTCATCTATGGATACTGCAAAAGCAATCGGTATCATCATCGCAAATCCAGAGTTTGAAGATGTAAGAAGCCTGGAAGGCACAGCACCGACAAAGAATCCTTGTGTACCGATCATCGCAGTTCCGACAACCGCAGGTACAGCAGCAGAAGTTACAATCAACTACGTTATCACAGATGTTGAAAAGAAACGTAAATTTGTATGTGTTGACCCTCATGATATGCCGATCATCGCAGTTGTTGATCCGGAAATGATGTCTTCCATGCCTAAGGGACTGACTGCCTCAACAGGTATGGATGCCCTGACTCATGCAATCGAAGGTTACACCACAAAAGCCGCATGGGAAATGACAGATATGTTCCATCTGAAAGCAATTGAACTGATTTCCAAATCTCTTCGCGGAGCAGTTGATAACACCAAAGAAGGCCGTGAGGGAATGGCTCTTGGACAGTATATCGCAGGTATGGGATTTTCAAATGTAGGTCTTGGAATTGCACATTCCATGGCGCATACACTGGGTGCTGTTTATGATACACCACATGGTGTTGCTTGCGCTATGATGCTTCCGATCGTTATGGAATACAACCAGGAATGTACTGGTGAAAAATACCGTGAGATCGCACGTGCAATGGGTGTGAAAGATGTAGATTCCATGACACAGGATGAGTACAGAAAAGCAGCAATCGATGCAGTAAGAAAACTTTCTGTTGATGTTGGAATTCCGACAAAACTGGAAGCGATCAAAGAAGAAGATCTTCAGTTCCTGGCAGAATCTGCTCATGCAGATGCATGCGCACCGGGAAATCCGAAGGATGCAAGTGTAGAAGATCTGAAGGATCTGTTTAGAAAGATTATGTAATTTAAAAAAATTTAATCGTATGGGGAATCCTTTGAAAATTTCTCCTGGTGTTTCAGGAAGGGAGATTTTCGTGTGAAGGATTCCTCTTTTTGTCTTTGGGATTCTTGAGTTCTGGCTGTGTAATGGGGGAGGATTGTTCTGTTGTATGCCATACTATGGGTAAACGAAAGATTGGATGACCACAGTAGAAGTAAATATATTCCATGCAGGATACGACACGAACCTCGTACCTATCCATGCTTTTGGCAAAATAAAATATGTAAATTTGCGTCCCTTTTGGCGTTTCTGGCGTCTAATAAGTAGAAGCACATAAATGAAAGCTTTTACACAACATTTCCTGATGACCGGTCAGAGACAGGAGAATGGAGAAATCAATGAACAATGAATTTTTGATACGAAGGGCAAAGAAAGACGACAAAGATGCCTTCTGCAGGCTGATGGATGAGCATTTGCAGTGCATGTATAAGATGGCATCTGCATATCTCAAAAACGATGAAGATGTTGCCGATGCGATCCAGGATACCATTCTTTCCTGCTATGAAAACCTGAGAAGTCTGAAGCAGAACAGATATTTCAAGACCTGGATGCTTCGGATTCTGATCAATAAATGTAAGGATATTCTGAAGCAGAAGAAACAGGTCACCTACACGGACCAGATGCCGGAGACTCCTTTTTACGAGGAAGAATATGCTGCAAAAGAGTGGGCACAGATGCTGGAACCGCTGGATAATAAATATCGTCTGGTGATTCTTCTGTACTATATGGAAGGGTTCAATATCCGGGAGATCAGTGACATCCTGGATATGAAAGAAAGCACTGTGAAGTCACGTCTTCAGAGAGGCAGAAAACAGGTTGCAGAATTGTATGAATATAAGGTCAGGGAGGGACGTGCCTAATGATGAGTCTTAATGATAATGAAAAGGATTTTCAGAAAAAACTTCAGGAAGAAACAGAAATACCAGTGATTGTACATGAGCGCGTGAATCAGGCATATCGTCTGATCGAAAATAATACTGCTGTGCAGAAAAAGGCGCCAAAAGAACCTTATCACTGGATGAAGCTCGGAGGAAGAATTGCAGGGGGAATGGCGGCAGTGCTTGCAGTCGGATTTATATTCTGTGCGGTGAATCCAGTCATGGCCAAAAATCTTCCGGTGGTTGGAGGACTCTTTGAAATGCTGCAGGATAATGTGAGCTTTTTCGGTGATTTTTCGGAGCATGCAACGACGTTGGAAGCCGTTGATACAACTGAGGCAGAAGGAACCGTGGCAGACCCTGAGTCAGACATAGAAGGAAATTCACCGGAAGATACTGAGGCGGGACAGGATATGACAAAAAAAGACACTGCATATACCAAGACGGCAGACAATCTGACGATCACATGCTCAGAAGTATACGCGAACAGTCAGGCGGTCTATATAACTATGCAGTTTAAGAGTGATAATCCATTTCCGAAGACAGAAACTTTGGCTGAAAGTGGAACACCGGTCATTGATCTGGATATGACTGGCGGTGTGGACTTTAATTCAGAAGCTAGTCCGGTGATCGACGGCCAGGTGGAAGGACAGTTTCTGGATGACAACACCTATGCATGCATTTTCCGTTATGATCTTGCTCAGGTGGCAAAAGACTATACGGAATATAATGAGAAATACGATGAAATGACACAGCAGGTACTGGATGAGATGGGAATTACAATGGATGATATGGATGATGAGACAGATGAAGGGTATGCGCTGCTGGAAGAATTTATCAATAAAGTGTCTGAGCGTGGTGGAGCATATCAGAAGTACATTAAAGAAATTGATATTCCAGATACCTTTAACCTGCATCTGGATATTACGAAGGTAAGAGGACTGGAAGCAAACTATCAGTGGTCAGAAGAGGATGAGAAAAAATATGGAACGGATGCTGGCTACTACAAATATGAAGGTGACTGGAGTTTCGATATCCCGGTTACGGTAGATGATTCCCAGACAGAAGTAATGGAACTCAACGATACAAACGATGAAGGTATTGGACTCAAATCTGTAATCCGTACACCATATGAGCTGACCGTAAATGAGCTTTATGAGGATGGCTCTGACAGTGACTGCTTTATGGTTGCACTTGATGCCAACGGAAATAAACTTCCATATAATGATTCAACTGGAAACTGCAATAATTTTACAATCCAGGACAGAGATATTTCCACCGTTGACATCTACATTCTGGATTATACTCAATACATGGATGAGCTGAAGGGACCGGATAATTACAACAATAACGAAAACAAACCGGAAGGTCAGAAATGGAGTGATCTTCTTGACCAGTATGCAAAATATCACAAGACCCTGCATTTTGACTGAATATAGTGTGTCAGATGTAACTGTCAGATAATATTATAGAATGAATGAAATAATAAGATAGTATTTTACTTTTTGGGTGGAAACGGGTATCATATGGGTAACAACGTTTTCACCCAAGGAGGAGATTATCATGAAGATAGGTTTTATCGGTTGTGGAAATATGGCAACAGCCATGTTAAAGGGAATTCTGAAAAGTGGAGAAGTGGCAGCGACAGATATGATCGCTTCTGCAAAATCAGATAAGACACGTAAAAAGATCGAGCAGGAACTTGGCATTCAGAAGGCAGATACTAACGCACAGGTTGTGGATTTTGCGGATGTAGTTTTTCTGGCAGTGAAGCCACAGTTTCTGGAAGGTGTTCTGAATGAAATTAAAGACAGTGTAAAAGAGGAACAGATTTTTATCTCTATTGCACCGGGTAAAACATTACAGTGGCTTGGGGAACATCTGGGAGAAAAAACAAAAGTTATCCGTACTATGCCAAATACTCCGGCAATGGTTGGTGAGGGAATGACAGCGCTTTGTGTAAATGAGCTGGTCACAGAAAAAGAAACTGAACTTGCCGTAAAACTTTGTGATACCTTCGGAAAGACAGAAGTGATTCCGGAACATCTGATGGATGCGGTTGTAGGTGTTTCCGGAAGCTCTCCGGCATATGTGTTTATGTTTCTTGAAGCAATGGCAGATGCAGCAGTTGCAGACGGAATGCCGAGAGCCCAGGCATACAAATTTGCGGCACAGTCCGTGCTCGGAAGTGCAAAACTGATGCTTGAGACAGGGAAACATCCGGGTGAACTCAAAGATATGGTCTGCTCTCCGGCAGGAACGACAATTCAGGCAGTGCGTGTTCTGGAAGAAAAAGGTCTGCGCAGTGCAGTGATCGAGGCTCAGACTGCATGTGTGAAAAAAGCAAAAGGAATGTAAAATAAAATTTAAATTGACAGGCAGCCGCAAGGCTGCTTTTTCTGTTATAATAACAAAATACGAGGAGATAGTGCTTATGAAAAAAGAATATCTGTATGCAGGAACTTCAGTTTTATGTTTTGGAACAGTGGCTACCGTTTCGAAACTTCTTATGAATCAATTGGATGCATTATATGTACTTGCTTTTTCATTTCTGTTTGCAACACTTTTTCTTGGCGTGTATAACTGGAAAAAGGGATTTTTGTGTGAAGTAAAAAAACTTACGGCAAGAATCTGGATCCGGATGATACTGATAGGATCGCTGGGCGTGTTTTTTTATAATTATTTTTTGCTTCTTGGGACAGCACGTCTCAAAGCACAGACAGCATTTGTGATAAATGAACTCTGGCCAGCGCTGATCATTCTTTTTTCCTGCTGGATTCTGAAAGAAAAGATGAATCCGGGAAAAGCAGCTGCTGTTATTTTTTCTTTTCTTGGAATTCTGGTCGTTACAACAGACGGAAATCTGGCGGAATTTTCGCTGGGAGATTCCAGAGGTGTTTTTTATGCACTGATGGCGGCAGTGTGTTATGGCATGTACTGTACTTTAAATAAAAAAGAAATTTATGATAAGAATCTCAGTGTTATGATTTCCTATGCTGCAGGAACAATAACCGCATTTATACTTGTTCTCATACAGGGAAAGCTGACCATACCAACAGGAAGTCAGGTAGCGGGAATGCTCTGGAATGGAATTATATGTAATGCACTTCCATATCTTACATGGGCGTTGGCTCTTGATCTGGGAAATACAGCGGTGATTGCCAATCTGGCATATTTGACTCCGTTTGTGTCGCTGATTCTGACACATTTTGTTCTGGGAGAAAAGATTACCGTGTTTTCTGTTCTGGGTCTGGTACTGATCGTGACAGGCATTATTATACAGATGATAGTAAATAAAAAAATGGAGGCATCAGAGATATGATATATACGGTGACGTTTAATCCTTCTCTGGATTATATAGTAGGCGTTGATGAATTTAAAACAGGAAAAGTAAACAGAACAGCAGAGGAACTTATTTTGCCCGGAGGAAAGGGAATCAATGTGTCAATCGTACTTAAAAACCTGGGAATGGAAAGTATCCCACTTGGTTTTGCCGGTGGATTTACAGGAGAAGAGATTCACAGACTGCTGAAAGAGCGGAAGGTAGAAGAGCAGTTTGTGCGGGTAAAGAAAGGAATCTCAAGAATCAATGTGAAGCTCCGATCATTGGAGAATATGCCAGATGGTGAAAAAACTGTATCAGAGGAATCTGAAATAAATGGTATGGGACCGGAAATCAGTGGAGAAGAACTGGAAATTTTTTATCAGCAGCTGGATGCTCTGCAAAAAGGGGACATCCTTGTTCTTGCCGGAAGTATTCCGACGGTTCTTCCATCTACGATCTACCGTGATATTATGAAACGTTTGCAGAAGCGAGAAGTTATGATCGTTGTGGATGCAACCAAAAATCTGCTGGTAAATGTACTGGAGTATCATCCGTTTCTGATCAAGCCAAATAATTATGAGCTTGGAGAAATTTTTGGTGTTACGTTGAGCACAAAAGAAGACGTTATTCTTTATGCAAAAAAACTGCAGGAAATGGGCGCTGCAAATGTACTGGTCTCTATGGCGGGAGATGGGGCAGTTCTTGTGGCGGAAGATGGATCCACTTACAAAAGTGAAGCACCGGAAGGTAAGGTAAAGAATTCTGTTGGTGCAGGAGATTCCATGGTAGCCGGATTTTTATATGGATATTTGAAGTCTGGTATATATGAAGATGCTTTTTATTATGGAGTCTGTACTGGAAGTGCAAGTGCTTTTTCAGAGAATCTTGCAACATGTAGAGAAGTAGAAGAATTGCTGAAAAAGATGAAAAAGCAGAACATGGAAACGAAATAAAAAAGAAATCTCCGTGTATGAAAAGGGAAAGAGAGGATTCATGCACGGAGATTCTTTTATCGAAACTCAGAAGTTAATTTAAAGATTAGTTACGGTTCAGACATTGTGACGATATTCATAAGGAAGAACTTTTGTCTGGTTAAAGCTTGGGCAGTCACGCACCCATTCCAGAGATTCTTTGATGATCGCTGTCTGCATTGGAATGTTGTTTGGTCAACCATTATTTCTACAAATGTAGAATTAATGGTTGACTTTCTTTTTCTACAGATGTAGAATACAAATAACTTCTACAGATGTAGAAAATAAAAATCAGGGAGAATCCATTATGAAGACAAGAACAACAAAATTTATGACACTTATGACGGTAGCAACATTCGGAATTTTTTCAGCCGGAACGGTTATGGCAGCCGGAGATAATGACTTTTATACGCAGCCACCGGCGGGTTCTGCCTGGGAGAAGGCAGATACAGAAGGCACTTATGCCAGCTATACAAATGGCAGTGATTATGTAAATATTTATAAATATTCACTGGATGATGTCAAAACCGGGATAGCCAAATGTAACGATACATATGAGGCCTGCTACCAGACAATTTATTCAGAGGGAAACAGTCTGTATATGGCAGTAGGATATGCAAAAGATGCAGATGATATCGGTGACGTCAGAAAATTTGTAGAGTATATTTCTTATCCGGGAAATCCGTCTCTTACGAGAGAGGCTGACGAAAATTCTGATAAATCAGAGCCCGGTACTTCTGGCCAGAAGTCTGGGGGAGAGACAAATTCCTCTGATTCTGATACAGAAAAAAACGCTTCTGTCAGTTCATCAGACAGCAGTGATGATTCAGATATCCGTACTACTTCACCGATGACATTAGTTGACAGTGATGGAAATACAATTGAGATCAATTATATTCTTCACAAAGATTATTCTTGCGAATACCGTGGAGATGATGGAATGAAATATACTGATAACGGAGATGAAACCTATACAGACGAAAATGGAAATACCTACGCAGCTCTGAATGATGACACACATCATCTGGGACATACGCTGGAACAGCATAATCTTCAGGATGCGGACGGCAATACAGTGACAGTTACAGAAACTACAAATGGTGATTATTATTTCCGTGACGA
>OLRZ01002250.1_pt1 | contig 11419 bp, 9 predicted proteins | sample 1671931 | NCBI WGS metagenome assembly OLRZ01 (sample SAMEA3136627, study PRJEB25190) | human gut metagenome | reverse complement strand
AAACATTGAAATATGAGCCACTCGTCATCAAACCTAATCGTGAAGAATTGGAAGAAATCTATTCTGTTAAGTTTAAATCCAAAGAAGATATTATCCCTTATGGTCAAAAACTTTTGGCAGAAGGAGCACAAAATGTCATGATTTCTATGGCAGGTGATGGTGCTTTACTCTTCACAGGTAAGGAAACTTATTTTGCCGCTCCAATCAAAGGAGAGTTGAAAAACTCTATCGGTGCAGGAGATTCAACAGTTGCAGGTTTCCTGGCCGAGTGGAGCCGCAGTCAGGATACTTTAGCTGCCTTTAAACAAGGTGTTGCCTGTGGTACAGCTAAGGTCTTCTCAGAAGATATGCCGAGTGAAAGCTTCTTAAAAGAATGCTTTGAAAAAGTAACAATCGAAAAAATAAACGAAGATTAGAAAAGAGGATGATTATGGAAATCAAAGATTTACTCAAAACAGAAGTCATGATTTTGGACCTTCAAGCAACGACTAAAGAAGCTGCTGTGGATGAAATGGTAAACAAGTTAGTCGCAGAAGGTTACGTCAGTGATTTTGATACATTTAAAGCTGGAATTATGGCTCGTGAAGCGCAAACTTCAACTGGTTTGGGCGATGGTATTGCCATGCCACACAGCAAGAATAAAGCTGTCAATGAAGCTGTTGTCCTATTTGCAAAATCAAATGCAGGTGTGGATTATGCAGCCCTAGACGGACAACCTGTCAATCTTTTCTTCATGATTGCAGCACCAGAAGGCGCAAATGACACACACTTGGAAGCTTTAGCACAACTTTCTAAGTTCCTCTTGCAAGCTGGATTTACAGACAAAGTAAAAGAAGCAAAATATCCGCGTCAAGTGTTAGAGCTTTTCTCTGAAGATACAGAAGAAATTGAGCAAGTCACTGATAGCGAGCATTATGTTTTAGCCGTAACAGCATGTACGACAGGTATTGCACATACTTATATGGCTGAAGAAGCACTTAAAAAACAAGCTGCTGAAATGGGCATCGCTATTAAAGTTGAAACAAATGGGGCGCGTGGGATTGACCACAAGCTGACTGCTGAAGATATTCAAAAAGCTGACGGTATCATCGTTGCAGCGGATAAGAAAGTGGAACCGTTTTGCAGGGAAACCGATGGTGCAAGTTCCTGTCGCTGCCGCTATTCGTCAACCCGAAGAACTCATTAATAAGGCAGTTTCTGGTAATGCACCAAAATTTGAAGCTGATGCCGCTGATGAGGCAAAAGAAGAAAGCTCTGGCGGTATTGGTAAAGCCTTCTACAAACACCTTATGGGTGGTGTATCTGCAATGTTACCATTCGTTGTTGGTGGTGGTATCTTGATTGCTCTTGCCTTCTTGATAGACCAATCAATGGGTGTTCCTAAAGATCAATTGGCCAACCTTGGTTCTTATCATCCGATTGCGGCTTACTTTAAAAATATCGGGGGCGCAGCCTTTGCTTTCATGCTTCCAGTCCTAGCTGGTTTTATCGCCAACTCAATTGCAGATAAACCTGGTTTAGTTGCAGGTTTCGTTGCGGGTTCAATGGCTGCCTCTGGTCTTGCCTTTGGCAAACTTGATCCGGCTACAATGATTCCATCAGGTTTCCTTGGCGCTTTAGTTGGTGGTTTCATTGCTGGTGGTGTCATTATCCTCTTGCGTAAGCTCTTGACTGTCTTGCCTAAATCGTTAGATGGGATTAAAGCAATCTTGATTTTCCCACTTTTAGGGACATTCATCACAGGATTGCTCATGCTTTTCATCAATATTCCGATGGCAGCAATCAATACAGGCCTTTCAAACTTCTTGAACAGCCTTAATGGAGCATCAGCTTTAGTTCTTGGTATTATCGTTGGTGGTATGATGGCAGTTGACCTTGGTGGTCCAATTAACAAAGCTGCTTCTATCTTCGGTACAGGAACATTGGCCGCAAGTGTTGCTACTGGTGGCTCAGTCGTTATGGCAGCAGTTATGGCTGGTGGTATGGTTCCACCTCTTGCAACTACAGTTGCCGTCCTCTTCTTCAAAAATAAATTTACAAAAGAAGAACGTCAATCAGGTTTAACAAATATTGTTATGGGACTTTCATTTATTACAGAAGGTTCCATCCCATTTGGTGCTGCTGACCCAGCACGTGCTATTCCTTCATTTGTTGTTGGTTCAGCCTTAGCAGGTGGACTCGTTGGTGCGGCAGGTCTTAAATTGATGGCACCACACGGAGGTATCTTCGTTATCGCCCTCACATCAAATGCCCTTCTCTACCTTCTCTTCATCTTGATTGGTGCTGTGGTATCAGGTATCCTCTTCGGATTCCTCCGCAAACCACTTGATAAATAAGATATGACAAAACAATCTCGTTGTGACGGGGTTGTTTTTTGTGTCGTAGCAGATTTTTGTCAGGGTACCTATTTTATGATAAAGTATAGGCAGAAATGGCTTATCTAGTAGCTAATACGCTGTATAAAGAAACATAAGAGGTAAAATATGGTAAAAGAATACGATTATATTGTCATTGGTGGTGGTTCTGGTGGTATTGCCAGTGCCAATCGTGCTGCCATGCATGGTGCTAAGGTTATTCTCTTTGAAGGAAAAGAGGTCGGTGGTACCTGTGTCAATGTAGGTTGTGTGCCTAAAAAGGTCATGTGGTATGGTGCTCAGGTTGCTGAAACCCTTCACCGTTATGCAGGCGAGTATGGTTTTGATGTGACGCTTAATAAATTTGATTTTGCAACGCTTAAGGCCAATCGTCAGGCTTATATCGACCGTATCCATGGTTCTTATGAGCGTGGTTTTGATAGCAATGGCGTTGAACGTGTATACGAGTATGCAAGATTTGTTGACCCTCATACGGTTGAAGTAGCGGGGGAGCTTTATACAGCACCCCATATCCTTATTGCGACTGGTGGTCACGCCCTTTATCCAAACATTCCAGGTAGTGAATATGGGATTACCTCCGATGGTTTCTTTGAGCTAGATGAGGTGCCAAAACGTACAGCTGTTATTGGTGCTGGCTATATCGCAGTCGAAGTTGCCGGCGTTCTCAATGCTCTTGGCAGTGATACTCACCTATTTGTTCGTAAGGATCGCCCATTGCGTACCTTTGATAAAGACATTATCGATGTTTTAGTTGATGAGATGGCTAAGTCTGGCCCTACACTTCATATGCATGCTAATGCAACAGAGGTAGTGAAAAATGCAGACGATTCTCTGACTATTAGCTTTGACAATGAAGAAACTATTACAGTTGATTGCCTTATCTGGGCTGTCGGACGTGCAGCGAATACTTCTGGCTTTGGTCTTGAAAAGACAGGCGTTGAGTTGACTGAACGAGGTAACATTTATTCAGACGCCTTTGAAAATACATCAGTTCCTGGTATCTACGCCCTTGGTGATGTGACTGGTAAACTAGATTTGACGCCAGTTGCAATCAAGGCGGGACGTCAATTGTCAGAGCGACTCTTCAACAATAAAGCTGATGCTAAGCTTGATTACACTGATGTAGCCACTGTGGTCTTTAGCCACCCAGTCATTGGTTCTGTTGGTTTGACTGAGGAAAAAGCAATTGCTAAATATGGTGCGGAGAATATCAAGGTCTATAAATCTAGTTTCACCCCAATGTATACAGCTCTTGCAAACAATCGTCAGCCGTCAACTATGAAATTAGTAACACTTGGTGAGGATGAAAAAATCATCGGTCTTCATGGCATTGGCTACGGTGTCGATGAGATGATTCAAGGCTTCTCTGTGGCTATTAAGATGGGAGCAACTAAGGCTGATTTTGATAATACGGTTGCCATTCATCCAACAGGTTCAGAAGAATTTGTAACGATGCGATAGAAAAGTGAAGTCTGTCTACTTAAATGGATAGACTTTTCTTTGTGTTCAAATAACAACCTATATATTTTGTGTGTAACTGTATATTGTCTAAATAAAAAAGACCTTTAGGCCTTTCTTTCGTTTAATAAGTAGTTTCTTACTTCTGAGATAAAGTAAAGAGATCCAGTGACAACAAATAAGTCATCAGGATTTGCTGATTCAGCTTGTGCTAGCCATTCTCTATAGTCGGCCGCACATTTGAAGTTTTGAGGATAGTCATCCAAGGGCAGTGCTTCAAAAAAGTCAAAGCTGGTTACCGTAATATCATAATCTTTCAATTCTTCTAGTAAGTTTGCTAAAGGTTTTCGTCTCAGTCCTGCAAAGAGGATGTGGATTTTACGATTGGTAAAGTTATCTTTTAGTACCTGTTTTAAGCTGGCAATTCCTTGAGGGTTATGGGCACCGTCTAGATAAATATTGTTTCCTATCCACTCACTACGACCAGGCCAGTGTGTGTCACAAATACCATCTTGAATGCTCTTATTAGTAATCTTAGGAAATGTTGGAGTCAAGAGATGGGCAGCAGTGACAGCTAACCCAGCATTGTTTTCTTGATGTCGTCCTAGCATTGGTAGCTTAAGATCTGGACTTTCCCAATGGTCATAAGAAACTTGGATCGTTTGGTTGTCTTTCGGAAGCAGCTGAATTTCCCTATCAATGACGGCTAAAGGAGCTTGTAGGTCATGTGATTTTTGGTTGAAGAAATGTTCAACTTCTGCAGAGACACGACCAAGTAAGATAGGTGTGTTTTCTCGCATGACGCCTGCTTTATGATTGGAGATGTCCAAAAGGTTATTGCCCAAGGTTTCAGTGTGATCAAAGCCAATTGAAGTACAGATGACAAGCTCTGGCGAAAGGACATTGGTCGAATCAAGGCGTCCACCAATACCTGCTTCAATGATAGCCATATCAACCTGTTTAAGGTCAAAGTAGAGGAACATGAGTAAGGTGACCAATTCGAATTCCGTTGGTCGGTCAAAAGCAGTGTGCTCTTCTAAATCATCAAGAAGAACCTGAGCTTTCTCGACAAGGCTAATCAAATCCTTATCAGGGATTTCTGTGCCGTTTATACTAATACGTTCGTTGAAACGAGTAATATAAGGAGAGGTAAAGGTCCCGACCTGATAGCCTGATTTTGTTAGGATATTTTGTAGGTAGCTAGTTGTTGATCCCTTACCGTTGGTCCCGACAATATGCACCGTTGGAAAGTGAGTCTGAGGGTTTCCGGCTTGTTTCAAAAGCCAACTCATACGTTCGAGTTGAGGGCGACGGCCATTGCCCTTGAAAGAATGGATAAAATTTAGAGTTTCTGTATAGTTCATAGGATTATAGAAAAAAGGCAGGGTTTCCTAGCCTTTTACATGTCTTAGTTAGAAGCGGCGTCACCAGTTGTTGCACCACCATTAGTCGCATTGCCAGATGTTGTGTCTGCAGTAGCTGCTGATGAAGAGGTAGTCGTATTGCCACCCGTTGTTGTATCTGCAGATGACGAATAGGTGTTAGTTCCTGCTTGGCTACTTGTTTCTGTTTCTGAATCAGTCGCATTGCCATAACTAGATGAGGTAGCACTTGATTCTTGAGTCTTATTATTGCCTTCTTTGATGACTACAGTTGATTGATTGGCTGATGAATCAGAAGTGTCCTTATTTTTAGAGGCTGTGAAATTCATGATGGTGATTGAAGCCACGATGATTGACAAAATTGTCCCGACGGCAGTAAGGACTTTTTGGAAGGCAGTGAAGCCTTTTGTAACGTGTTTGGTCACCTTTGGTGCAGATTTTTTTTCTTCTTTTGATGAATGATTACGGCGTGAGTAATTTTCAGACATGATTCTCTCCTTAAAAATATTTCGTACTTTCTATTATATGATTTTCTCGCAAAAATTGCTAAAAAAATTATGCTATAATAAATAGTAAATAAAAATCGAGGAAAAATCATGATTTATTTTGATAATTCAGCCACGACGGTGCCTTATCCAGAGGCACTTAGAACCTATCAAGAAGTGGCTACTAAAATTTTTGGGAACCCATCCAGCCTACACCAATTAGGAACATCTGCGACACGTATTTTGGAGGCTTCTCGTAAGCAAGTTGCGGAACTCATTGGAAAATCAGCCGATGAGATTTTCTTTACGTCTGGAGGAACCGAAGGTGATAACTGGGTCATCAAAGGTGTAGCTTTCGAAAAAGAGCCTTACGGCAAACACATCATTGTTTCTGATATTGAACACCCTGCGGTAAAAGAATCTGCCAAATGGCTTTCAGAGCATGGTTTCGAAGTGTCCTATGCACCAGTAAATGAGCAAGGGTTTGTGGATGTTGAAGCTCTTGCTGGATTATTACGCCCTGACACGATCTTGGTTTCGGTTATGGCTGTTAATAATGAAATCGGCTCAATTCAACCTATTCAAGCCATCTCAGATCTCTTGGCTAATGAGCCTACCATATCTTTCCATGTGGATGCTGTTCAGGCTATTGGGAAGATTCCAGTATCGTCCTATTTAACTGACCGTGTAGATTTTGCGACATTTTCTGGTCACAAGTTTCATGCTGTTCGTGGTGTCGGTTTTGTCTACAAAAAGGCAGGGAAAAAGATTACGCCCCTCTTAACCGGTGGTGGTCAAGAAAAAGATTTTCGTTCAACGACTGAAAATGTTGCTGGGATTGCGAGTATGGCCAAGGCCTTGCGCTTGGTAACTGACAAAGAGGAATTTTCTCTTCCTAAAATTGCCAAGATGAAAAAGATTATCTTTGACGAATTGGCTAAGTACGAGGATATTACTATTTTCTCAGGTGAGGGTGAAGACTTTGCTCCCAATATTTTGACCTTTGGAATCAAGGGTGTTCGTGGTGAAGTTATTGTCCATGCTTTTGAAGAGCATCAAATCTATATTTCAACGACATCAGCATGTTCATCTAAGGCGGGTAAACCAGCGGGGACCCTTATTTCTATGGGTGTACCGACTAAGTTAGCTCAAACAGCTGTTCGTATCAGTCTTGATGATGACAATGATATGGGACAGGTGGAACAGTTCCTCACGATTTTCAAGCAGGTCTACGCCAAGACACAAAAAGTGAGATAGCAAGATTTAAGCAATTAAACAATAAAACTAAATTCAAATTTAAAAGGAAAAGGAATGACACTAACATATTCAGAAATTATGGTTCGCTATGGTGAATTGTCTACTAAGGGCAAGAACCGTATGCGCTTTATCAATAAACTTAGAAATAACATCAAGGATGTTCTATCCATCTATCCAGATGTTAAAGTGACTTTTGACCGAGACCGTGGTCACATCTACCTCAACGGTACAGACTATGAGCCAGTAGCAGAGTCTTTGAAGCAAATTTTTGGTATTCAAGCCTTTAGTCCTGTTTACAAGTTTGAAAAAGATGTCGAGGTCTTGAAAAAGGCTGTTCAAGACATTATGACTGGGCTCTATCGTGACGGTCTTACCTTTAAAGTGACTGCTAAACGTAGTGACCATGATTTTGTTCTCGATAGTCGTGAGCTCAATCTTACTTTAGGAAATGCAGTTTTTGATGTATTGCCTGACATTAAGGCTCAGATGAAGGGCCCAGATGTCAACCTTAAGGTAGAAATTCGTGCCGAGGCGGCTTATATTTCTCACGAGGAAATCAAAGGAGCAGGCGGTCTACCTGTAGGTACTGCTGGTAAAGGAATGCTCATGCTTTCAGGTGGGATTGATTCGCCAGTGGCAGGTTATCTTGCCCTTAAACGTGGTGTGGATATTGAAGCTGTCCACTTTGCAAGCCCTCCTTATACCAGTCCTGGTGCACTGAAGAAGGCTCAAGATTTGACCCGTAAGTTGACCAAGTTTGGTGGTAATATCCAGTTCATCGAAGTACCATTTACTGAAATCCAAGAGGAAATCAAAGAAAAAGCGCCTGAGGCTTATTTGATGACCTTGACGCGTCGTTTTATGATGCGTATTACTGACCGCATTCGAGAAGAACGTCGAGGTCTTGTGATTATCAACGGTGAGAGTCTTGGTCAGGTTGCCAGTCAGACTATGGAGTCTATGCAGGCGATTAATGCTGTCACATGTACGCCAGTGATTCGTCCAGTTGTCACTATGGACAAGTTGGAAATCATTGATTTGGCACAAAAAATTGATACCTTTGACATTTCCATCCAACCTTTTGAGGATTGCTGTACTATCTTTGCACCTGACCGTCCAAAGACTAATCCAAAAATCAAAAACGTTGAACAATATGAACGTCGTATGGATGTTGACGCCTTGGTTGAACGTGCGGTTGCAGGAATCATGGTGACTGAAATCACACCTATTGAAGAAGCGCAAGACGAAGTGGATACACTTATTGAAGACTTACTTTAGTCTAAGAGTATATAGAGACAGTTTGTTATCGCCCAGGTATCATTAGAGTTAGCTGTATCGAAAAAGAAATGTCGATGTTGAACTTTTACCCAGAAAGGAAAATACATGACTGTTTATAACATCAATTTAGGAATCGGTTGGGCATCAAGTGGTGTTGAGTACGCCCAGGCCTATCGTTCTACAATTTTCAAAAACACAGGTATTAAGGCCAAATTTGTCTTTATGGATATGTTCTTGCAGGACAATCTTTCTGATTTGGCCCGTAACATGGGATTTTCAGATGAAGATATCATCTGGCTTTACAGCTATTTTACAGACCTTAAGATTGCCCCAACGACCTATACTGTCAAGGATTTGGAAAAGGAAATTCCTTATGACATCACGCGTCGTGAGATTAATGGTAAAGTGGTTAAGCTCTTTTGTGCCAAGGAAGATATTTTTTATGCAGCCTACTTGCGTAAAGAGGGTGAAGATATCGTTCACCGTGTGGAAAAAGTATCGCGTGGTTGCCTAATTCGTAAAGACTTTTATTCATATACTAAGATGTTTACAGAGTACTACACACCGGTAGACAATAAGGCTCACCTCTATCAACGTCGTTTCTTCAATGAGGATGGTAGTGTTGCTTATGATGAAATTGTTGATGGTAAGGATAGTGTCTTCCGTTTCCCAGATAAGATTTTGTCATCTAAACATGAATTTATCGCCTACTTCATGTCTCAACTTGGTCTAACTGACCAAGATACCGTCATCTTGGACCGTGCAACTGGTACGGGACAGGCTGTTTTCCGTAACACCAAACCTGCTAAGCTTGGGGTTGTGGTTCATGCAGAGCACTTTAGTGAAAATGCTGTGACAGACAAGACTATTTTATGGAATAACTTCTACGAGTACCAATTCAGCAATGCAGATAAGGTTGATTTCTTCATCACAGCGACAGAGCGTCAACGTAGCATTATGCTAGATCAGTTCAACAAATATACACCATTTAAACCTCATATCGTAACGATTCCTGTGGGAAGTGTGGATAAACTGAGAGAGCCTGAAGGAGAGCGTAAACCATTCTCAATCATCACAGCTTCACGTTTGGCCAATGAAAAACACGTAGATTGGTTGGCTAAGGCTGTTGTTAAGGCTAAAGAAAGTCTGCCACAAGTGAACTTTGATATCTTTGGTACAGGTGCTGAAGAAGCCAAGCTTAAGGCAATCATCGAGGAAAATCAAGCTCAGGATTACATCCATCTTAAGGGTCACCAAGATTTAACAGAAGTCTACAAGGATTACGAACTTTACCTATCAGGTTCTAAGAGTGAAGGTTTTGGCTTGACACTCCTAGAAGCTGTTGGTTCGGGCCTTGGTATGATTGGTTTTGATGTCCGTTATGGAAACCAAACGTTTATCAAGGATAATGAAAATGGTTACCTCATCCCTCGATTTGAAAAAGATGACGAGCTTGCTATTGTGGCTGCCTTGGCAGAGAAAATTGTAGCTTTCTTCAATCGTTCAGATTTAGATCATGTTCATCAAGTCTCTTATGATATCGCCAAAGGCTTTTTGACAGAGGAAATCGAGCAGAAGTGGCTTAACTTAGTAAAGGAGATGACTAGTCATGATTAATTTATTTGAAAACTATAGTCAAGGTAGTTGGGATCTCCATTACTCGCTGATTGTCGCTGGCTATGTAAATACAACAGTTTGTCTTTCAGATGATGGCTTTCTGCCTAGTGATGTGACCTCACCTTACCTTTATTTCACTGGTTTTGACAAGGTTCAAGGTTCTGCACTTTACTTTAATCAAGTACCCGTGCCTGATTATTGGGAAATTTTAGGAACAAATAGCAACGCGGAAATCTTCCGTTTTGATAAGAAACGTGGCCATATTCACTATGCGCATCCTGCTCATCAGCGTCTAGTTAAAGCTGTGGATTGGTATGATGAGTCAGGTCGCCTGCGTGTGACTGATCGCTACAATAATAAGGGGTACCGTTTCTCACAAACAACCTACAATGTTAAGCAAGAAGCGACCATTACGAGCTATTTCACTCCAGACAACAAGGAAGTTATCGTCGTTAACCATTTGACCAAAGACGTTATCTTGAATTGGAAAGACAAGGTCTACATTTTCAAAAACAAATCTGAATTTGTCGTCTTCTATCTTAAAGAAGCTGGTTATGATTTGCGGCGTATCCTTTATAACTCCTTGTCAACACCTTTCTTGACAGCTATGAATCTTCCGAATTCTGGTCAAGATGTCCTCTTCTGGCAAGAGCCTATCACTGATTCAGTCCCTGGGAATATGCGTCTCCTTCTTGATAGCAATCACCGTCAAACTAAGATTGTAGTGCAAGAATACACAGCATATACGAATCTTCTAAAGTTGGTTAGTCCAGAGCAAGCTTCTCGCGTGGCCTTCCTTGGCTTCATGTATCCATTTGCTCGTCAGAATAATTTCCAAAATCAAGCACTGATCTTGACCAACTCAGATCAGATTGAACACTTGGAAAGCATTGTTAGTGAAGTGCCTACCATGCACTACCATATTGGGGCAATCACTGAAATGTCAAGCCGCCTGATGGATTTAGCTAAATATAGTAATGTTAGCCTTTATCCGAATATTACAACGGAGCAGGTTAAGCGTCTCTATCAAGAGGCTGATTTCTATTTAGATATTAACCACCAAAATGAAATCCTGTCAGCGACACGTGCTGCCTTTGAAAATAACCTGCTTATCCTGGCTTTCACGAACACAAGCCATGGTCCAGATTATACTGCACCAAGCAATATTTTCTCACCTATGAATGCTGGGCAATTTAAACAAACCCTTAAAGAAGCCTTGGGCAACCGTGACTTCCTTAGTCACTTGCTTGATCGTCAACGTGAGCATGCTCATGTAGCAACACCAGAAGATTATAAGAAGGTTATTGGTTAGGAAAATGACATTAGAGGTTCGTAACATTTATCCTCTGACACCAACATTCAAGATGGTCGCTTCGCTTTATGAAGCGGCTTTTCCTGTGGAGGAGAGACTCCCACTTTGGCAATTGTCTTGGAACAGTTTGAAAAATGGACAATCTTTCTTGGCTTATTTTGATCAGGGAGTTTTTATTGGTTTTACCTATGCAATCTGTACTAATAACCTGGTCTACTTACTCTTTCTTGCGGTTGAGGAAAGTAAACAGTCGCA
>OLRZ01002246.1_pt1 | contig 11433 bp, 6 predicted proteins | sample 1671931 | NCBI WGS metagenome assembly OLRZ01 (sample SAMEA3136627, study PRJEB25190) | human gut metagenome | reverse complement strand
AGCCCCAATGGCAACGTGACCGGCACCCAGCTGGCCAAGATGCTGCTGGTGTCTCTGGGATACAATGCCGATACAGAGGGCTTTGTAGGCAACGCCTGGGCGACTAACGTCAACGTGGTTGCATCCCAGAAGGGCCTGTATGAAGGTCTGGAGAGCATGGACACCTCTGCCGCCATCACCCGTGACAACGCGGCCCAGATGGTGTGGAACGCCCTGAACGCCTATGAGGTGGAGTACAAGACCACCATCATCACCGGCGAGGACGGCAAGCTGGAGACCATTGTCACCGTCCAGGACAAGGTTGTTGGCACTACCAGTGACAAGATCACCCTGCTCAAGGACAAGTACAACGCTTGGGTTAATGTGGGCACTCTGACCGGTATCAGCAGCAACACCATTACTATTACCATGAGTGATGCCGACAAGGCTGTCAGTGATCTGGAACCCGCCAGCGGTGTGAATACTGTCTCTTTCTCCAAACTGACCACAGACTACTCTAACCTGCTGGGCCAGAAGGTCAAGGTCATGTTCAAGGACGGTAAGGTCAACGAGGTTTTGGGCGTGTACGCCACCAGTGACAACACCGTTTACACTACGGTTGCCAACGCCATTGACAACGACAATGGCAAGATCAAGTTTGACGACAACTCCTATTCTGTGGAGTATACAAAGGTGAAGGGTAACACCACCAACGGCACCACTGGCCTGGCCACCTACCGTGATGGTGAAGAAGTGAACGCCCTGGATGTTACTAACCTGGCCAATATGAACTCTTCCGCAGATAAGGTTATCCTGATCGACACCAACGACAACGGTAAGATCGACACAGTCTACTTCACCACCGTTACGGTTGCAAAAGTAACTTATGCTTCTGCTTCCCAGATTGTTGCTGGCGGCACCACATATAAGCATGCGGACGAAAATATTGCCGACGGTATTGCCAAGAATGACTGGGTGATCATTACTGAAAACGCCTACAATAACAACAAGGATATTGCCAAGGCAGAAATGACCAAGGCTACTATCCAGGGTTATAAGGACGAGACGACGTATCACCAGTACCGTGTTGATGGCACTTGGTACAACACCGCAGACAATAAGAAACTGGATGCAAAGGCCGGTGATACCGCTAATGTTGTGCTTGTCAACGGCATCATCTTCTATGCGGACAAGGTTTCCGGCACCGCAGATTCTTTGGATGTGGCATTGGTGGTTGAGGTCGGCTCCTTCAATCAGGCCAAACTGGCGTTTGTAGATGGTACCACGAAAACCGTCACGATTGATACCACTGGCGCAACCCCGAATGGCGGTACAGTTTACTGCTATGAGGTGGACGGCGATGAGTACAAGTTGTCTGCTTTGACCACCTTAGACAACGATGATTATACGCTTCTCACGACAGGAACCATCGACAACTGGAGTAGCACTGCTACCCCGACCACTGTTGATGACAAGGCGATCGATGATAATGCCAAGGTCGTCCTCTATACTAAGAATGGGACTGTCGCCGACTCTAAACTGATCACGGGGAAACAGTTCAAGACTGTTAAGTTTAATAGCTTGACCTCTGCGAACGCGACGGCACTTGGTGCGTTGACCTCTACGGTTGCAGGCATTGAAAAGGTTTCTGTTCTGTTTGTAGACGCTGGTACTAAGATGCCCGACTCCTTCCAGTCCAACGCGAACTACGCTTATGTTGTGGAAAGCTCCTACACCTCCAGCAGCGATTACAAAACATATTCCATCTTTGACGGTGAGAAGACCATTGAGGTGACGGAGAAGACCTCCGCGTCCCGCGCTGTGGGAGACATCATCGGTTATGAGAGCATTGAAGACGGCGTGATCAAGGATGTTACCCTGTACACTGCCGGTGCCGGATACACTGTCGGCGCACTGCGCGGCATTGACGCGGACGGCAAAGGCTTTACCGTGGATGGCAAGGATCACTACAACGTGACCGCCGATACCAAGGTTATCCTGATTAATTCGGACGACAGCGGCGATCAGGTCGGTGTTCCTGGCAACGCGCTTTCCGCAGATTATGAGGCAGACGAGATCGGCGATTCCGGTTATTACTACAATAATGCTAAGTACATTCTGGACGGCGCCCCGGGAGACGACGTTGACGTGAAGATTGTGGTTGTCGATGTAGTCAACAACAAGATGGCTGACGTTGCACAGCCTGTCGCTGTTGAGACAGCCAATCCCAGTGCAACTGCCATCAACGACGCTCTGACCGCAGCTGGAAGCAATGGCACCGTCGTTGTGACTGGTACCTTGCCTGCCAGTGGCGTGAGTCAGATCGGAGCTGGACAGACCTTGGTTCTCACTTCGGCGCAGAAGGCCGCGAATCTGGAAGCTCTGACTGCCGCCGCGAACGCGACCCTTGTGCTCCAGCAGGCGTCCACTGATGATGCGACTCAGGAAGGAAAGTTCAAAGATAAAACTGAAACGGATTATGGCGCTGTTACAGCTGGAAAAGTGAAAGCTGACACCTACAAATATCAATCCGGAAATTACTGGAAAGGTACAACTGCCACCAAATCGTGACTTGTATCGAGCGTCACCTTGGCCCCCCTCTTCCGAGGGGGGCCTTTTATATCCTTTTTTATGGGAACACCGGGAAAGCATACGCCGTTATACACGGGCCTTAAAAATGGTCAGGGGCAAGATACACCCTGGTGTAAAAATGAGACGATAACAGGGCGTATTACTTCGTGCAAAAGGAAGTACATATAGTTCAAAAATTTGGAACCTGAACGTGTCAGGGAAAAAGCGGCGGGTAAAAACTAAGGAGAAATTGCAGAATGGTGGGGACAGCAAAAGAACAGGCCGAAGAACTTCTGAAACGTTGTCGGCTTTGGAAACAGAAAAAGAGAGGCGCCGCTTGCACGGCGCCTCTCTCACTGAAACGCAACACTCCCCACTGGTGGAGTTTCTTTATTTTTCACACAAGATGGGTCAGTCAAACTCTGACTGAAGTTTTTTTATCGCGGTGTACACAGATAAAAGTGTCACATTTTGTTCTCGATGTCGTTATTTACGTCGACAACCAGCAGGTCAACATCGTTCCCGTCACTGACGAAAACCACGTTATTATAATAAGTGCCGGACGCATCTTTAGAAGCAACTTTGATTGCGCCGCCCTCGGTGCCTTCCTGTGCATCAGCATCAATATAGATAACGGTGGTGTCGTCGGTAATCTCGTAACGCTGAGTCTCATCGTAAACCTTCAGGTAAGTACCGTCATAAGCGGTAATCGCCTTAAAGTTACTGTTCAGTACATTTACCGTATCAATCTCACCTGCATTATTGACGCTATAAGAAATGACAACACCTTTTTTCACCGAACTATCATTGGCAATCCCGGCTTTTGTTGTCAGGGTAACCGTCTCATCACCAGTCCAAATTTCGTACTGATAGACCAGTTTGCCATCCGAATTCTCCACCTGAGCAGGCTTAGAGGTCACATAACCGTAGGAATGATCAGCGGAGACTGCCTCATCTGCTGTAGCAATGAATGCCAGCTGAACCGTATCAAAGCCGTTGGTGTTTTCATTTGCATAGGCAAGGTACACCTTATCCTCTGTTTGTTCAACCTTCGTGTTTTTCAGCGCAGCACCGGTGATCACCTTATAATCGCCGGCATCTTTCATGAAGATAACAGCATCATCAGCGATGTTATAGTCGTTGATGTATTTAACCTTCCCGTTGTCCAAGTCACTGGCCTGGAATTTATTATCAGTAGGTGTAGCCCAAATGTCAAATCCAGAGCCTGTCGGCGGGGAGGTCTTAATCACGGATGTCAACTCATACTCATCATCGCTGTTGACTTCAAATGTGACCATATTGCCATTGTAGTTATAATATTTATCAGTGTCAACGATCTTCTTTGTCCCGTCCGTGAAGAGTAACTGTGCAGTGTTGCTGTACGTACCTTTTTCGGTTTTAATCACAACAGCGTAATCGCTGACATCCACAGCTTTCGTGGCATCTGCGGCAAAGATATAACCATTCACAACAGGTGCGTCTTTAACGGTGCCGCCAGCAGTCACATTGACATCACCGATGAGGTTATACCAAGTTCCATCAATGGAAGCCTCTCCGTCACGGGTGGCAGTTACGTCACCAGCCAGGACGGTTTCTACCTTGGTGAAGGTTTCCTCACCTGTAGCGCTGTACTTTGCGGGCGTGTAAACAACGAAATCGTCTTCTGCCAAATCGCTGTAAGTGGCAACATCTTCAAATTTGTAGCTGGAGTTAGATCCTTTAAACAGAACCGATTCCTGCAGGTAATCAACCGTAAAGCTCTTCGTACCGGCGTAGGTAACCTGTGCCACCGCAAAGGGATACACAACCAGGAAATCAATTTTTCCGTTGTCGTTATTGTCGATGGCCTTAAATGCGTAAGCAAGCATCTTGGGAGATTTATTGATCAGATCGATCAGATTATATTCTCCAGAATGAAACAGGTATGCTTTGGTACTTGCTGTCACAGCCTGATCCAGCTTATAGTCCACATCATCGACAGTGATAGCGGTATCCTTTGCCGTTACGTCATCAATATCTCCGATGACACCTTCGACGAGAACAACAGACTCATCAGCGAACATGCCATAGAAAGTATCAACACCGCCAGAAGCCTTCAGGCTATAAACGACCTTCACATTCTGCTTGTACAGGTTGGTGAAGTCCTGTGCAGAAGTAAAGGAGGCAGGCACGCTGGTATCCTTGCTTGTAACAGCATACGTCCACTCGTTCTTGTCGCTGTTATAGGTGAAATCGTCTAAGGTTGCTTCACGGACTTCAGCGTTGTACTTATCCTTCAGCATAGTGAGCTTGTTGCCCTGATCATCTGTCTTATCAACCAGTTCCACCTTAGAAACCAGCTGGCCGTTCTCACTAACCAGAGTGTATTTATAGGTGACTTCGGTAGCCTGGAGAGCATTCCACACCATCTGGGCAGCATCGTCACGGGTCACAGCCGCAGAGACATCCAGGCCTTCCAGGTCCTTATACAGGCCCACCTGGGTAGCACGAACGTTGACATTCATATCCCAAGCGTTGCCGGTGTAGCCTTCAATGTCAGAATCATAGCCCAGGGCCACAAGCAACATCTTGGCCAGCTGACTGCCGGTCAGGTTGCTGGCGGGGGCAAAACGGCCGCCGCCCACGCCGGACACGATGCCCTGGGCCACGCAGGACTCGATGTACTTCTCTGCCCAAGCAGCGGTGGTGCCGCGCACGTCAGAGAATGTGGGGGTGGCAGGTGTGCCCAGAGTGGGCTCCTCACCGCCGTTGAGAGCCACGCAGATCATCTTGCAGATTTCAGACCGCTTGATGTTGCGCTCAGGATGATAAGAACCATCCTCATACCCGCCGATGATATTCAGTGCAACGCACATATCAACGGCCTCGGTGTTCTCGATCTTGTCCTGATCCGAGAACGCCGCCCCGGCGCCCATGACCATGACAGACAGCATCACAGCCACACAGAGCACCAGGCTCAGAACCTTCTTCTGGGGAAACTCCTTGTCCGCCAATGCTTTGCTCCGCAATTTCCCACGGATTTTACACGGAACTCCCACGGATTTTCTGCGTCTTATTTTGAGAGAGCGATAGAAAAACCCGCCGTGAAAAATGCGGTACGGCGGGGGAGAGGGGGACGGTGATGTCCGTGCGAGGTGGAGTTAGAGAAGACTGCGAATTTGAGACAGGATATCGTAAAGGCGTCTTTGATCTTTTTCAGAAAGGCTGGAGAAGAGCTCATAGGCCCGCAAGGGATAGTTTTCTGCAGAAGGCATGGGATTGGAAAGAACATCGTCAAAGACAGAGGAGATGGGGATACCCAGGGCGGTGGTGATTTTTGCCAGAGTTTCTACGGTGATGTTTTTCTCCCCACGCTCCACTTGGCCAATGTACGTGGGATGGAGCCCGGCGCGGTCTGCCAGGGTTTCCTGGCTGTAGCCTTTTTTCTGTCGGAACTGCCGCAATTTACGGCCGATGGTCTGCGTCATCATAGAAAGATCCCTCCGAGAAAAGACTATAAGTATTATCTCCCAGAGTGAACAGACTATTGATCTTTTTATGGGGCTGATGTATACTATAAGTATTGTTTGGACCAAAACCGATTTTTAGTATAAAGGATGACGTGATATGTTGCAAAAGCTTGGCGGAGGGACACCCAAGGGACGGGTGATGCTTCTGGCCTTTTACAATACCAAGGCGTTGGGGGTGCGGTATCTGGAAGGGGCGCTGGAGCGGGCTGGGTATCAGGTGCAGGTGGTTTTTTATAAGGAGTTTAACAGCCATTGCCCTGGGCAGACCAGCCGTCGAGAATTGGAGCTTCTCTGTGAGGAGGTGCGGCGGGCAGAGCCTGTCTTTATCGGTTTGTCTGTGATGAGCTCCATGTATTTGGATACAGTGGAGCAGGTGATGAAGACCTTGCGTGCGCGGTACGCCATTCCACTGGTTTGCGGCGGCGCGTTTGCCAGTTTGTATCCAGATTACTTCTTGGACCGGGGAGCAGCGTATGTGATCCGGGGAGACGGGGAAATTCCTATGGTTAACTTGGCGGACCGTTTGATGTGTGGGGAGAGTGGAGAGGACCTCGCCTCTCTTTGCTGCCGGCGCCATGGGGAGACAGTGGTTCAGCCCATTGGCGGGGTATTGAAGGAGATTGATGGGTATGGGATTCCTGTGGTGAGCAGCCCACGGGCCTGCTTGATTGAGAGGGATCGACTGCGGCGGGGGGACCCGCAGCGGCATACGCTGCGGTATGAGGTCATTGCCTCCCGGGGGTGTCCGTTTACCTGTACCTATTGCTCCTGTGCACCTCTTCACCACCTTATGCCGCGGGGGATCGCCACGGTACGAACCCGGTCGGTAGAGAGTGTCATGGAGGAGCTTCGGGAGGCCAAGCGGGCCTGTCCCCGCATGATGATGGTGCATTTTTATGATGAAATTTTTCCCAATCTTCCAGGATGGGTGGATGAATTTGTGGCGGCTTATCAGCGGGAGATTCACCTTCCCTTTACCATCTGGTCCCATCCCAAGGCGGCCAAACAAGGGGTGCTGGAAAAGCTGGTCCGTGTGGGATTGACGGAGGTCATTATGGGAATCCAGTCTGGATCGGACCGCGTCCGGCGGGAGGTATTTCACCGGTATGAGACCCGGGAGGAGATCCTCCGGGCGGCAGGGTTCTTTCAGGCGGCGGGGGTGCCGTGGGTCAGCTATGACTTTATGCTGCAGCATCCTTTTGAATCGTTAGAGGATTTGAAAGAGACCTATTTCCTGGTAAAAGAGCTTCCGGGGCGCTATGTCCTGCAGCTCCACGGGCTGAATTTTCTGCCGGGAACGGATATCGTTTCCATGGCGGTGGAGCAGGGGCTGTTTACCCAAGCGGAGTTGGACCGTATTATGTTCGCCCCTATGGAGGAACAGTTTGGTGCCTATTGGAAACAGGAGACCTCGCTGGAGAGCCAGCTGTGGTATGCGCTGATCTTCCTATGGCAGTGGGAGGCCATGCGAGAGAGATGTCTGGTCTATGAACAGGACCCTGTGGAGTATAAGCAGGAAATTTTTAAGGCATATCGTCAGGCGCAGGGGCTGTCCCGGCGCAGGGAATGGCGTAAAAAATTGGATATGGCGGCCCGACGATTTGGGCTGCGGTAAGAAAAAACCTCCGGCCGAAGCCGGAGGTTTTTCAAAAGCAAAGCAGAGGAGCCAATTAGTTGGCGCCCTTGGGATTCATGGGATCGGTACGATCCTCGATCCAATACTTGCCGATGGGATCCTGAGAAGCGTCCTTGTTGACGTTGTGGGCGATCATCAGGGTCTGGTTGCGGTTCTCAACCTGCAGGGCGTTGTCGAAGCCAGAAGCGTCGACGTTGGCACGCATAGCCTCCTTGGTCAGACGGAAAGCCATGGGGCCCTTGGAGGCGATGACGCGGGCCAGCTCCAGGCCAGCGGGAACCAGGTCCTTGCGCTCGTCAACAACCTTGGACACCAGGCCCAGGTTCCAAGCTTCATCAGCGTTGATGAAGTTACCGGTCAGCATCATCTCATAAGCACGGCCGGTGCCGATCAGACGAGGCAGGAAGTAGGAGGAGGACATGTCGCAGCCGCCGATGCCCACGTTGGCATAGAAGCAGGAGAAACGAGCGGTCTTGGTGCAGACACGAATGTCAGAGCACATAGCCAGAGAGAAGCCACCGCCAGCGGAGACGTTGTCGATCAGGGTGATCCAGGGCTGAGGAGTCTTAGCAATGAACCACTCCAGCTCGCCCAGCTTAATCTGATAGTGATAGAAGCCGGGAACGGTCTGCTCGTAGTCGGTCAGGCCCTGCTTGACATCCAGGCCGGCGCAGAAGCCCTTGCCCTCGTCGCCGCCATACAGCAGGACAACGCGGATGTTGTAGTACTCGTCAACCAGCCACTGGGAGAGCTCGGTCAGCTCACGCACCAGGTCGTGGGACAGGGCGTTGTAGGCCTTGGGTCTGTTCAGGGTGACCTTCAGGATGTTGGGCTCGACCATCTCGAGCAGCAGGTTCTCATAAGTGGGCAACGCTCTGGCTGCGGGATAAACAGGTTTCATGATAAAATCCTCCATCATCAATATTTGGCCTTTAAGAGGGGCCATGGGACCTACTTACCTACGCCAACCGGCCCACAAGGGGCCGGCTGACGGAAGTTACGAACAATCAGCGGAAAACCAAGGATTAGTTGGTGTTTCCGTTGGCAGCGACATACATGCCGTGGATCAGGTACTGGATGTCGCCGGAGCCCTCGATGTTGGGGGCGACAGCGGCGTCTCTCAGGAAGCGCTCTGCCTGATACTCGTCGCAGACACCGTAAGCGCCCATGGCGTTGACGGCCATGGTGGCAACCTTGGTGGCAGTCTCAGCGGCATAGCCCTTGGCCTGTGCGGTACGGGCCTGAACAGCACGCATGGTGGGGATATCATCGCCAGCGAAGTGGTTGTGGTCGCAGTAGTCAGCGGCCTCCAGCAGCAGCAGCTCGGCGGTGTGTGCGTAGGTCAGCATGGTGGACAGACGCAGCTGGGTGGTGGGGAACTTGGTGATGGACTTGCCGCGGTGCAGCTTCTCCTGGCAGTACTTCAGCGCGATGTCAGCAGCGCCCAGAGCGGTGCCCACGAACACGGCGGTGAAGCCCAGCTTACCATAAGCGGTGGTGCCCAGCAGCTGGGTGAAGCCGTCGCCGGGCTTGCCCAGGATCTGGTCCTCGGTGACCTTCACGTCATCCAGGAAGATGTCATAGACCTCGGAGCCGCGATAGCCGATCTTCTCCCAGGGGGAGGAGATGGAGTAGCCCTCGCAGAACTTGTCGATCACCAGGCCGGTGACCAGGTCCTTGCCGGACTCCTCGTCCTTCTGCAGGGCGAACAGCACGCAGGGGCCGTCATAACCAGCGTTGGAGATGAAGCGCTTCACGCCGTTGAGCTTGTAGGTGCCGTCGGCCTGCTTCTCCAGGCGGGTCTTCAGCATCTTGGGGTCGGAACCGGTCTCGGGCTCAGTGAAAGCGAAGGAGACGGTCTGCTCACCGGAGCAGCAGGGAGCCAGATACTTCATCTTCTGCTCATGGTTGGCATACAGGTCCAGAGCCTCCAGACCCAGGATGTACACGTCCAGGCACTTGCCCACAGAGGGGGAAACGCGGCTGAGCTCCTTGATGACAATGGCCTGCTCCACGTGGCCCATGCCCATGCCGTTGTACTCCTCGGGGAAGCTGATGCCGATGAAGCCGCACTCAGCCAGCTGCTGATGGATGTCGTGGGGCAGCTGAGGATGCTTCTGGCCGTTGCTGACCTCGGTCATCTCGCCGGCCTCGATCTCGTCGATCCGGGGCTGCAGAACAGATTCCGCAAAGTCCTTGGCCAGGTCGTGGATCATCTGCTGGTCTTCGTTCAGTTTGAATTCCATGATAAAATTCCTCCTGTATAATGATTTCTTACGTAACAGGCATTAAAACAATTGCCTGGGCATGAGAAGAATGCCCACGGCAACGTCTTCCAATACGGGGCAACTTCTACGGTGCTATTATATCATAAGAATTGGGGAGGCGCATGCCATATATTAATTATTTTTAGCGGGTGCAATACTTAATTAGCACTAAGAGAGAAAAGAAAAGTGGAAAGAGATGTGGTTATAACAACTAAAAAACGAAAGAGAAAACTGAACAAAATATACAAAACGTAGGAAAAGGAGGAAAAAGATGTTTGCACAATAAAGCGTATGAGAGAGGAGAAATCTGCCTTCCTTCCGTGGAAAACGCCATGGAACCGGGAAGGGGAGAAAGAAAAAATTGTGAAAATGTCAACAGCAGACCTTGACGAAGCCGGGTTCTTCCTGTAAGATAGGACAAACACAAGCTGAAAATGGCGGGGTTTTTCCCTTCGGTCTGGAGGGGAAGGAAAAAGGCCCCGGTTTCTTTATGATTAAAAAGGCATTTCCGGGCAATCCGGCAAGGCTGATTATTAGATACCCCATCGGGAAATTATCAATGTATTTAAGGAGTTGCAGAAACATGGAAGTTAAGACTGTTGGCGTGTATGGCGCAGGCCTTATGGGCAGAGGCATCGCCCAGGTCGCTCTGGAGGGCGGCTATGACGTGGTCCTGTACAACCACAGAACCCCCACCCTGGAGAAGGGCGTGGCCGGGATCAAAAAGGGCTTTGAGAAAAAGGTGGCCAAGGGCAAGATCACCCAGGAGCAGGCCGACGGCTGGCTGGGCCACCTGAAGGCCACCATCGAGCTGGAGGACCTGAAGGACGTGGACATCGTCTTTGAGGCCATGGTGGAGAACATGGCGCTGAAGAAGGAAGCCTTCGCCAAAATGGCCCCCATCATCAAGCCCGAGGCGATTTTTGTCTCCAACACCTCCTCTCTGAGCATCACCGAGCTGGCCGCAGCGTCGCAGCGTCCGGAGAAGTTCCTGGGAATGCACTTCTTCAGCCCCGTGCCCGCCATGAAGCTGGTGGAGATGATCCGCTCCTGCTACACCTCCGACGCCACTGTGGCCGCCATCCGCGAAGTGGCCGAGAAGATGGGCAAGAAGCCCGTCGAGTGCAAGACCGACACCCCGGGCTTCGTCGTCAACCGCTGCCTGTTCGCCTTCCTGCTGGAGGCTGTCCACTGCTATGAGGACGGCGTGGCCACTGTGGACGACATCGACACCGCCATCAAGTTCGGCCTGAACCATCCCATGGGCCCCTTCGAGATGATGGATATGTCCGGCCTGGACACCTTCCCCCATGTCACCGAGCTCCTGGAGAAGCTGCCTGTTACCTCTTGGGCTTGCCCCGAGTCTGTTAAGGCTAAGATCGCTGAGGGCAAGTACGGCCGTAAGTCCGGCGAGGGCTGGCACAAGTACAACTAATTGTACCGCTTAACTAAGTAAGCATTTGGGGGAGCC
>OLRZ01002239.1_pt1 | contig 11461 bp, 12 predicted proteins | sample 1671931 | NCBI WGS metagenome assembly OLRZ01 (sample SAMEA3136627, study PRJEB25190) | human gut metagenome | reverse complement strand
ACGGTGTAAAAAAAATAATTGTGAAAGTTAAAGCGTAAATTTATCAAATATCCAAAACTCATCCTCTTTATGGAAACATTGAATTTAATCAAGAATGACCCATGGCTGGAACCTTTTGCCGATGCCATCAACGGACGTCATCAACATGCCATAGACAAAGAATCGGAATTGACCAACAAAGGAAAACTAACCTTGTCTGATTTTGCATCCGGATACCTCTGCATCGTACTGACGATGGTTGGGTTTTCCGTGAATGGGCGCCTAACGCAACCCAAATCTTTATGGTCGGAACTTTTAACGATTGGAAAGAAGAAAAAAAATATAGCTTGAAGCGTAAAGCAAACGGTAATTGGGAAATCAAGCTTCCTGCTGATGCCGTGAAACACGGTGACTTGTACAAGCTGATGGTACATTGGGACGGTGGTTGCGGTGAACGCATTCCTGCATGGGCTACACGTGTCGTACAAGACGAACAGACTAAAATATTCAGTGCCCAGGTTTGGGCTCCGGAGAAACCCTATAAAATGAAAAAGCGGGTTTTCAAGCCATCTACAGATCCTTTATTGATATATGAATGCCATATCGGTATGTCTCAGCAGGAGGAAAAGGTCGGTAGCTATAAGGAATTTCAGGAAAAGATTCTTCCACGTATCGCCAAAGAAGGCTACAACTGCATACAGATTATGGCTATCCAGGAACATCCCTATTATGGTAGCTTCGGATACCATGTTTCCAGTTTCTTTGCCGCTTCTTCCCGTTTTGGTACTCCGGAAGAACTGAAGGAGTTGATTGATACAGCCCATAGTATGGGGATTGCCGTTATCATGGATATTGTCCATTCACACGCTGTGAAGAATGAAGTGGAAGGCTTGGGTAACTTTGCCGGTGATCCTAATCAATATTTCTATCCCGGTGGACGTCGGGAACATCCAGCTTGGGATTCACTTTGCTTTGATTACGGCAAGAACGAAGTTATTCACTTCCTGCTGTCTAACTGTAAATTCTGGCTGGAAGAATATCATTTCGACGGCTTCCGCTTTGACGGAGTAACCTCCATGTTATATTATAGTCATGGTTTGGGAGAAGCATTCTGTAATTATGGAGATTACTTCAACGGACATCAAGACGACAATGCCATTTGTTATCTGACACTTGCCAACCGGCTTATCCATCAGGTCAATGCCAAAGCCATCACCATTGCCGAAGAAGTATCGGGAATGCCCGGACTGGCGGCAAAATATGAAGATGGCGGCTACGGATTTGATTACCGTATGGCCATGAATATTCCCGATTATTGGATTAAGACAATCAAGGAGAAAATAGATGAAGACTGGAAGCCATCCAGCATGTTCTGGGAAGTGACCAACCGCCGCAAAGATGAAAAGACCATCTCCTATGCGGAAAGCCATGACCAAGCTTTGGTGGGCGATAAAACCATCATTTTCCGCTTGATTGATGCGGATATGTACTGGCACATGCAGAAAGGAGACGAGAACTATACCGTAAATCGAGGCATTTCTCTCCATAAAATGATACGTTTACTGACTGCGACTACTATCAATGGCGGTTATCTCAACTTTATGGGCAATGAATTCGGACATCCGGAATGGATTGATTTCCCCCGTGAAGGTAACGGTTGGTCTTGTAAATATGCCCGCCGCCAATGGAATTTGGTGGACAACAAGAATCTGGCATATCATTATATGGGTGACTTTGATGCTGCCATGTTGGAAGTTGTAAAAAGCATAAAGAACTTCCAGGCTACTCCGGTCCAAGAAATATGGCATAATGACGGTGACCAGGTATTGGCCTATATGCGCAAGGACTTGATTTTTGTATTCAACTTCAACCCTAAGCAGTCTTTTACTGATTACGGTTTCTTGGTTCCTGCCGGAACTTATGAAGTTATTTTGAATACAGATAATCCAGATTATGGCGGTAATGGTTTGACGGATGATACCATCAAACATTTTACCATCCACGACCCGCTTTACAAAAAAGACAAGAAGGAGTGGCTGAAGCTTTACATACCGGCACGTACAGCTGTTGTACTGAGAAGAACTAAATAGTCATTTCATAACACAAAAAAAGAGGCAAATATCTGAATTGATATCTGCCTCTTTTTTATATATGAGTCTTTTATTTCACTTGACTGTCGATGAAGTTCAACATCGTTTTTGCATTATCCATCATCTTCTTTTGAGCTGGTTTGTCCGCAGAGAGCAATGGAATAAGTTTATCCAAATATTCTTTGGCTTCCTTGAATTCAACTTTTGCTTTTTCTACATCTGTTTTCATGGTATTGGCACCCTTACTATAATACAAAGAACCCAGACTGTTAAGTGCATTTACATTATCTGCTTGGATAGCTATGGCTTGTTTAAATGCTTCTTCGGCTGCATCCATCTTTTTGGCTTTCTGCGCCATGATACCTTGATTTACGTAATAAGTGGCATACAATTTAGTCAATGTCTTATTACCGGGATTTGCTTCCAGCCCTTCCTTTAAAGTGGCAACATACTCATCATTTTTCTTCAAATCTTTCAAAGCACCGGCTTTACCTATATAAGCATTTGCCAGGTTATACTTTTTCTGTACAGCAATATCAAAATACTTCAAAGCTTCGGCAGGTTTCTTTATCTTATCGGCACAAACGCCACAGTTATATGCAATTACGGAATCTTGGTTGTTTGTTTGTGTCAGATAAGTACTAAATTTTGTGTAAGCTTCCTGGTAATTTTTAGCTTCAAGAGCAGCCTTACCATCGTTGACCAACTGGGCAGGGTCAGCATTCTGCGCAAAGAAATTCGTAGCTGCACAACATAGTGCAATAGATAAGATTAATTTTTTCATATGCTTTAATTCATTTAAAAGTTGATTCCCAAAGTTAGTTTACAATGGTATAGAAGCAAAACCTTTTTACTTTTTTTGAGGTTTTTAGCATAGTCGTAACAAGTGTTATTTTACGTAAAAGCAAATATCCGGATATGTGTGTTGGACTTTGTCACATATGTTACACTTATACTTAGAATATCATATTATCTTTGCCACAAAAAAAGATTATGGAACAATTACATGCACATGAAGTCCTTCACATGATGGAAGGTAATAGTTATACTGAGTTATCATTGAGAGAAGCCATTATCCAAAAATTCGGCGAGCAGCAGCGTTTTTTCACCTGCTCTGCCAACAATATGGATGTAGATACCCTGATAGAATTTCTTAAAAGAAAAGGAAAATTTATACCCGCCAATGGTGGATTTACAGTGGACATGACTAAAGTTTGCAATCACTGATGAGGAATATTAATTCCTTCTTCTGTTAAATTGAATATTATTTATGTTAATAGTTAACGGAAATAATATTCTACTAAACCATGTTATAATATCCGCTGATTACCCGCTAAAATTTGGATATCTCCTGCAAGTACGTATCTTTGTACTGTGTTTTTCATAGTATTAGATTTAAGGTTAATAAAAAAGATTGGCTGTCTGGGATAGATAGCCTTTTTTTATGTCTAAATGTCATCTTTCCCCTTTTTAGTTATAGTTTTATTCTATCTTTGTAGGTCAGATAATCCACGCAGCATTAATAGAATAAACTGAATATGGGAAAACGCTTTATTTTTATCTTGATGGCATGCTCATTATTGAGTATAGCTACTGTTGTGCATGCACAGCATATTGACAAGCAAACATATATTTTTGCCATCAAAAAGGTTGATACTCTGAAACTGGACAAGTATGTAATGATTGATCAAATACAAGGGACACAATCAAAGCCCGTCATTCTTTTTGCATTTGGGGGAGGTTTCAAAGGCGGGAGAAGAGATAATCCCGATTACATTTCTTATTTTCATTTTTGGGCACGAGCCGGCTATGTGGTAGTATCAACAGATTACCGTACCCACTTAAAGGATATAGATAAATCGGAGTATTCGGACTTGCAAGGATTCTCTTCTGCCCTGCAACAAGCAATCACTTGTGCTGTAGAAGATTTTGGTGATGCTACAAATTATATAATTGAGCATAGTGTAGAATGGCAAATAAATCCTGCACAAATTATAGCTTGCGGTTCAAGTGCAGGTGCGATAACTGCCCTTCAAGCAGAGTATGAGATTTGCAATCAAACGGCTTTTGCGGACAGATTACCTGCCAATTTCAATTATGCAGGGGTCATTTCCTTTTCTGGAGTAATCTGTGCCAATGGTATTCCAAAATGGATAATGTCCCCTTGTCCTCTTATGTTGTTCCATGGTGATGCCGACAGCACGGTTCCTTTTACTAAGGCAGTAGTAGAAGAGGAAATGGGGCTATGGGGCTCAAACTTTATCTGTATGCAACTGAAAGAAAAAGAGACAGCATACTATTTCTATATAGCGGAAGGTATAGGACATTCCCTATCCTATTCTCCTATGAAGGATAATCGTCATGACATCCTGAGCTTCCTAAACCGGTTGGTACTTGGTAAAGAAAAACGTTGCATTACGACTGTAGAGAAGAATCCGGAAATATCTAGATATAAGAGTGATTTTACAATAGAAGATTATATCCGTGAAAATATGCGTTAATTCCTATCTTTATATCCTTTCCAGAGTTTTTGTTTCTCCACCAATCAATTATCTTTGCACATTATTATTCCATAAAAACAAATCTTTAATTCTATAAATTATGTTGGTACGTATTATCAGTATGGTCATAGCCGGAGTTATTATAGTATATCTAGTCCGTTGGATTGATAATTTTTTCTCCAGGTATCGCAAATAAATCTTGCCTGCAATGTAAACCAAATACTCCAATTTGTTTCCCATTACAACCTATGCTGACAAAATGCGGACATTTTCTAATTCTAAAACAAGAAAACCGCAAAAGCTTTTTTTAGCCATTTGCGGTTTTTTTCCTTGTGATTCCGTTGCGATTCGGAATATAAAATACTATAAAACCAATACATATAACATTATATTAAAAATCAGAGTAATATAAAAATATTATATTGCATGCCATTGCATTATGTTGTGCAATATTTGAACTGAGTTGTGCAATTTATGTATATTTGCACAACCGATATAACAGAGAATATATGACTACAGTAAAAGCATTTATAAGAACTGGGAAGAAAGATAAAGAAGTAAATGTCAGATTTCGATTATCTGATGGACGCAATGTACAGTTATTCCACAAATCAGATATTATGGTCTCTCCTACTCTTTGGGATGCCAAGACTGAAAAATATAAGGCTAAAAGTATTATAAAGTTAGACATAAGAACATCATTTAACACATCTATTGAAGAACGGAAGAATCTAATTTTATCCATTTATGGGAGCAACAAAGAATTAACCAGTGAAAAACTGGAAATCTTAATAGACCAGCACTTACATCCTGAAAAATATAACATCAGCAGTGAAGAGGAATCCATGTGTAGTATGTTCCAACGCTATGTTGACGGATGGCTAAATGCAGGTGTAATAGGTCCTGGCAGAAAGAAACATTACGATGTAGTGATAAGGGAACTGACTCGATTCCTCATTATCAATGGTATTGACGGGTTGCCGGTCAATGAATTCAATAAGGAACATATTCTAAATTTTCGTGATTTTCTACGCAAAGAATACACTCTGGTTGAAAAATTTCCAGAACTGTACGCAGAAATGAATAAGCGGAATATACCATCAAAGGAAAGAAGCCAGAATACAATTGCTGAGAAACTATTATTATTACAAGCATTTATGGTGGAGCTTGAAAGTAATGATGTTATTCCCGTATCTCCTTTCCGCAAGATAGGAAAAGAAAAAGAGTCCATTATGAAGCAACAATATGACGAGCCTTTCTTTCTCACCAAAACAGAATTCAATGAAGTTGTCCACAAAGAATGTCCCGAAACATTGCAGCGAGTAAAAGATGTATTCGTTGTTCAATGTTGTTTCGGTTGCCGTATAGGTGATTTCAGACGATTCACTTTTGATAATATCAGCATTGAAGAAGGAATACCTTACATTCATTATTTACCTCAGAAAACACACAAGGATGGACTTATACGCACTGAGATAAAAACTCCCATCATTCGTATTGCTTATGATATTATTATGAAGTATAAAGGTAGGCTACCAAGCAATGCTTTGTTACCCTATTATCCTGATGGCAATGGTGAAACCGGGTACAATTATCAAATAAAAAAACTACTTGAATACTGTGAGATTAGCCGGAAAGTGGCAATGTTTAGTGCGGCATTGGAAACAAATGAGTACAAATCCATATATGAGATTGCAAGCAGTAAACTTGCCCGTAAAACTCATGTAGATTTAATGAATAAAGTTCAGATAGATAAATACGCAGCAGGACTTCATGCAAAAGGCAGTGGAGCCGTAGACAGATATACTGGATTAGGTATAAAAGAACGTTTTATTTTAATGTGTGCGGCTTTTGGCTGTAACCAGTATGAAGTTGACAATGATTTATCTGTAATGGAATAGGCTCACTTAGTATCTCATATTGATACTCTGTTATTTGACACCATCCCCGTAGTTGAGCCGCTACGGGGATTTTTACTGAAAGAGGAGCGATTCATTCAACTGCCTTTTCCACAATCTCCATCACTACATGGCTTGACTCCAACCAGAGCCAATACCACAGCCAAAGCATAATCCCACCCAACCAAACAAAAGCCACATCAATATAGTACAAATTTAATATCCTGCTAACCAATACGCATAAGAGTTCTCCGCAAAGCACATAGGCAGCAACCATAGTAACAAGCTGGTCATTGGCAACAGTTATCAAAACCAGAATGCCTATAACGGGAAGAAGGGAAATACAATCAATTAGAAGTTGTTGTTTGTCATTCATAATACAATAGGGATTAGAATACAAATATAAACATTATTTTGTATAAAACAACCCTCTATAATAGGAATTTCTGACGAAAAAGAAACGAACTATTATTACAATATAAACAAAAAGAGCGACTATTCAGCCGCCCCTTTCGCATTAACGAGATAGACATAAAAGCATCTCGAATCATCTCTGTAGATGAATCCGAACCACTACAGAGTTTCCATTCATTCTACAGTTTCTCCTTTTTCATTCAGAAGTACCGTTACTTCTTCAGTGGATTGATTTTCCTTGGTGATGGTCAACGCAACCTTATAAATCTTACCGGTTTCTTTCTCGGAAATGAAAGCCTCCTTTATTACAGCCCCCTCATAGTCCTTAGCCAAGACATTCATAACTGCCTGAGGCAAGTCTTTTACTTCCACTTTTGTGAACTCATCCTGAGGATTTTGCTGAGTTTGCTCTACAGACTGTGTTCCAGAAACCACGTAAGCAAATGCTACTGAACTGCCTAATCCCATAACCATTGCTAATGCTACCAATACTTTTTTCATAATCGTAAGTTTTAAGTAAATAAATATAGTTTTTGTATTAACTATAGAACAAACGATATGCCATGATGTACATCAGTACATAATACATTATACATCAGCATATTATAAAAACAAGAAGGAATAATTATGTGTGGAAATATGTGGAACTGAGTACCACACATGGGGAATAATTACACAATATGGATTACTTAATTCCTGGGAAATGGAACAAGGCAGCTTATTCAGCTGCCTTGTTTAAAGTTGCTCAAAAAAAATATTAATCTTTTGATAAAATTCTTTAGTGGACATTTGTTGCTTTCAAATTAATTATCCACCTTTGTATAAATTTAATCTTATATTAATTATGGGGAAAGATAGTCTTTTATCATACAATCGTTTCAGAGAAAGCTCTGCTTGGATAATTCTTATCTTAGGAATGCTTCTTTATTATATATCTTATTTCCACATTGAGCAACCAAGTGTATGGAAAGAAATCCTGATAAAAATAGGAGATGTTTTAGTTATTGGTGTAATTCTTGGTTATTTATCAAATGCTGCCCAGTTTTTAGGAATCTTCAAGCAAGATTTACAAGACATAGTCTATGGCAAGGAATTTTTGGCAAAACGGAATGACATAGATTCCCTTTGGGAGACAGTTACTAAAATTCTTTTTAAATCAAAATTTCCAGCTATAAATAAAGATTTATTATCTTTGATACAAAAAACTTATTTGCCAGTTGACAATATAACATATTACAATGATTACAACTCATCAATAAAGATAGAGTGGGCAGATAAAAATAGAAAAATAATTGTTGTTAGAAATCATATTACATTTGAGCTAATTGCTGAGACGACTAAAAGATTTGAATTTCCTTTAAGAAGTTGGATTGATGTTGAAGGATTAGAAGAAAGAGATTACTATGTGAACGTTTCTAATTATTTAGTAAACGGTAATCCAGCCCAAATAGTGAGTACTAAAGATGAGATTAAAAATGGATGCAGTGAATTTGAACTAGTTATAGCATTAGAAGGCGAAACAAAATATGAGATATCGAAACTAATAGAAAAAAAATACTCCATAGAAAAAGATTTTACAATTTGTTTTAGAGCTTTGTTTATAATTAGCAAATTCACATTAAACTTTACATGCCCAGACGACATTAATAGTAAGTTTTATAGTAGAGGAACTGTTAATGAATTTAAGCCATTTGGCGAAAATAAATCTAATTCTTTTACAAGAAAACACAAAGGTTTGATTTTACCTAATCAAGGATATGTTATTGCGCTAAAAGAAATATAAAATTGCGTGTAAAGTATTGTTTTATTCATTAAAACATATATCTTTGCACACAGAAACCTAATAGAAAAGAGAATGAAAGTAATTAGAATTATTGAAGACGACACTCAAGGATAGTGCCCTTCGATATTTTTGTGTATTTTATGCAATTTTTGTTAGTGTCATAAGTATACTAAGTAAGTTTATAACCCAATATTAGCAGAGTAACGCTCTGCTTCTTTTATTTATAAAGATAATTAAGAGAAAAAGCAATAATAAGGCAGCTTATTGGGCTGCCTTTTAATTAATATCCTCTTAACCGATACCCGGTCAATCGCCAAGTTATAGAGTGCTGTTTAATGTTGCAGATATTGGCGTGGACGTACTATCTCAATGCGTATGCTCTTTTATAAAACATTTTATTCTTCCCGATTGTCTCAACTAAGTCTATCGCATAAATGACCTTTTTTAGTTCCGTCTCGTTCTTTACGACTTTAATAGCCTTCGCAAAGTCAGCATAAGTGAATCGTAAACAATGACAATAAAAAGAACCGTCTATAATAAAAGGTACGTCAGAATCAGTTCTTTCACCAGATTTATAAGCATCATGCATTAGCTTGACAATACTCCGTTCAAAATCCCATTTGGAAAACACAATGCGGAGTATTCTTGAAAGTGCATATTAGGTATTTGTCTGCATCCGGCTGTGCGTGAGTACAGTCGGATGCAGTTTTTTCTTCTGCCCCTTCCCCCCTCCCCCCAACCCGTCATAATAACGATTCGGACAAACGTGCATGGAAGTGGCAACAGACATGAGAATTCCCGGAGGGGGTATATTATTCTTTTTTTATTCTTCTTTTTAAAATTGGACTACCTTAAAAAACAGAGAAAAAATCGTGCATTCGTACGGATGTGCGGAATTAAGCACATATCAATCTGATATACAAATATTTATAAGCGTACAAATTCCGCACGAATCGTGCACGAATAGCGCACGAATTGTACTTTTCTTCAAAAAACGGCAAAAAGTACGCAAACGAAAGAATTAGTACGGTTTTGTACGCTTTTTGTACACTTATAACAATCTGACATTCAACAATATAAAAGATAAACCATGTACAAAAGCACTGTCGCACGATTTTTACGCTATATTCATGCAAGGGCTTGGTTATATTACCGGTATTTAGTATATTTGTATAAAAATCAATGCTTTAAATGACGAAGAAAGACCGATTTGTGTGTTGGCTCCCTTGCAAGCCTTATGTCAAACAATTCCTGCTGTACAATTTCAATGCCCCGGACGACACTTGGACAGAAATAGTCAATCTGTCCCCGGACAAGGAGCTGCAGAACGACTTCCTTTCCAGGCTTGCAAAACCCGGACGATACGAGAACAGATACCGGAACCTGGCACGATATACCGCCAACGTGGCGGTGGAGATACGCCGTGATGACTTCTACCGATACGGATGGGCGATGTCGAATACCGAAGTGGTGGCGTTCGGCAGTAAGGTGGAGAGACGGATCAAGCAGATGCTTTTCCTCTATCTCGACACCCATGTCAGTATCGGAATCCCACTCTCGACCGCCATCCGCAACTTTCAGAACAGCTTCGGCTTTGATGACGACACCTGGTCTTATGAGACTATCCGCAGGGAGTATAATCGGCATGGATATAGGAAAACGGTGGAGAATACCACGATTTTAGACTTTATTAACCGTATAATTTTGGGGAAGTTGTCCGAATTCGGGACAATTTCCCAGCAGGGAAAAATGGCTTATGAAAGCAATGCATTATGATTTTGAAAACGTCGGAGGATTGTTGCAGGTGATTGCCGTGCCTCCGGCCTCGTTCGTGCAAATCCGTAAGGACTATGCCGCCGGTCTGAACTATCTGGAACTCCGCAACCGGGAAGATATTGTTTCCATACCGGTATATGCCAATGACACCTATTCCTATAATGAAAACAAGGAGGTGAATGACGCGGGGGACTGCTGGAACGTTTCCATTGAAGGGGTGATTCCGAAACTTTCCCCGGCAAACCATCAGCTGATGGAGATGCTGGAGCGTGGCTTGTGGTATGTACTGGCAGTGGACGGCAACGGGGTGGTCCATTGGTGCGGGCAGGAGGACGCACTCATGCTGTTCGCCACAAACAAGACAAGCGGACGTTCCGTGTCGGAACGGAACGGCACCTCATTCACGTTCACCTGCATCCAGGATGAACCGACCGTCTATATTGAAAACATGGAGGAAATATAACCGTACGGCTTCCTTTACTGACACGCAACACTCTTTCAGTCAAACATTTATCTGTCCGCTGACGGTGCCCAATGTCCTTGGGTACCGTTTTTTTTGCGTTTTTCTTTGCGCAAAAATAAGTTTTATGAACGAGACAGTTATCACATTATTCGGAACGATTGATCGGTATTGGTACAATAAAAATTATCTGAAATACTTTCTTGACAAGGCCAAAGGCCAGCCCGTACGCCTGAAGGTTTCCAGTTATGGCGGTGATGTGGCCGAAGCGGTTGCCATGTCCGCCCTGATGGCCGAGCACGGCAATGTGACGGTGGAGTTCATCAGCTTCAACGCTTCGGCAGCCACTGTACTGGCATTCGGTGCCAAGTCCATCGAGATGCACGAGGATGGCATGTGGCTGGCGCATCGATGCAGCCTGGGAGTGGACATCTGGGGCCGGCTCAATGCGGACCAGTTGGAGGACACCATCAAGGAACTGCAGAACAAGAAGAAGAGCGCGGAAGCCATTGACCTGATGATTGCACAGAAGTACATCAACCGTAGCGGCAAAAGCCTGA
>OLRZ01002234.1_pt1 | contig 11477 bp, 7 predicted proteins | sample 1671931 | NCBI WGS metagenome assembly OLRZ01 (sample SAMEA3136627, study PRJEB25190) | human gut metagenome | reverse complement strand
CCTTGAGGCGGCCTCCGCCGCTGAGCCTGCCTCCACCGCGGACCCGGAGGCCGCGCCTTCACCTGCAGTCACTCTCACCGGCACGGCAGCCTACGTGTTCGACGGCGCGGAGGGGCCGACGCTTTACGGCGCGGCGGCATACGAAAACGCCGGCAACTGCCCCGTCATAATCACAAATGCCGCGCTTTCATTTAATGTTGGCGGCACGGCGTATCAGTATTCCTTCGTCCCGATCATGAACGACAAGACCGTGGTGCTGCCCGGGGAGACTTCCTTCGTTGCCTTCTGGCACAAAGATTCTTCCCTCGCCCCCGGCGCGGCCGCGGCAATGACTGCCAGCCTCGATTGCGCAAAGGCCGAAGGCCGCGACGTTACCGTATACGCAAAGGACATTTTCTTGGCCGACAACTACCCCGGCTTCACCACCATGACAGGCACGCTGTCATCAGACGGCGAATGCGACCTCAATCTGGTCTATATCGGCTTTTACGACAGCAGCGACAACCTTATAGGGGTATGGCACTTCACCAAAAATGCCCCTATGGACGGCAGCGACTCCAAGAGCTTCTCAATACACATGAAGGAACTGCCCATAGACGGTCTCGCGGAAAAGGCCGCAAGCGTAAAGGTAATTGGAATTGGTTTTTAAGCGTTTCGCAAAAGTTACGCGCCGCGGCTCAACGCCGCGGCGCATTTTTTTGTTGTTTATGACTGCACCAGAAACGCATTGATAAATACGTCCAGGTCGCCGTCTATGACGGACTGTATATTTCCCACCTCGACGCCGGTGCGGTGATCCTTTACCAGAGTATAGGGCTGGAATACGTAGGAGCGTATCTGGCTGCCCCATTCTATCTTCTTCATCTCGCCCTTTATCTCAGCCATGTGCTCAAGGCGCTCCCTCTCGGCCAGCTCCAGCAGCTTGCCCTTAAGCATTCGCATAGCCATGTCCTTATTGTGGAGCTGGCTGCGCTCGTTCTGGCACTGCACCACTATGCCTGTCGGGAAGTGCGTTATACGTATTGCCGAGCTTACCTTGTTGACGTTCTGGCCGCCCGCGCCGCCGGAACGGTAGGTGTCTATGCGGATATCGTCGGGGTTGATCTCTATCTCGCTGGTGTCCTCCTCGAATATGGGAGTTACGTCCAGCGACGCAAATGAGGTATGCCGCTTGCCGAACGCGTCGAAGGGGGATATGCGCACCAGCCTGTGCACTCCCTTTTCGGCCTTCAGGTAGCCGTAGGCGTTATCGCCCTCTACCTCGAAGGTTACGGACTTTATGCCCGCCTCGTCCCCCGCCAGATAGTCCAGCTCCCTGACGGTCCAGCCCTTGCTCTCGCAGTATCGGGTGTACATTCTGTACAGTATTGATACCCAGTCCTGAGCCTCTGTTCCGCCGGCGCCCGCGTGGAGGGACAGTATGGCGTTGAGCCTGTCATACGGACCCTTCAGCAGCGTTTCGAGCTTCAGCGCCTCTACCTTGCTTTCAAGATTGGGCATATCCTTTATGAGCTCGTCCGCTATCTCCTGGTCGTCGCCCTCCTCCGCCATGTCCGCCATTACCTCGGCGTCCTCCAGCAGGCCCCTGAGCCTGTTGTACTTTTCCAGCTTGGCAGAGATGGTTTTCATGCGCTGGTTGGCTTTATTGGCCGCCTCAACGTCATCCCAGAAATCCGGTGCGCCCATCTTCTTTTCCAGTTCTTCCTTTTCGGCCGCTAATCCTGCGACGTCAAAGGGACTCACCTGCCTTTGTAAGTGTTTCCTGCATTGCTGCAAGCTGCTGCCTGCATTCGTCCAGCTGGATCACTGCTACTCACATCCTTTCGATTTTTCCTTGATAATATAGTATTTTAAGCTTCCTGTGCGCTTCCCTGATCTACTTATCCTTTCCGCAGCACTGCTTATACTTCTTGCCGCTGCCGCAGGGGCAGGGGGCGTTGCGGCTTATCTTTCCCTCTATGCGCTTGGGGCGTGCGGGGGCGTCGCCCTTTGTTTCAACGGGCTTGGCTACCTGCTGCCGCTGAGGAGCGCCGGCGGAGATCACCACATGGTAGAGGTTGCGGACGGTGCGCTCCCTTATGCCCTGCACCATCTCGTCGAACATATCGAAGCCCGCGTTGCGGTAGGCGATGACCGGATCCTTCTGGCCTATGGCCTGCAGGGATATTCCCTGGCGCAGCTGATCCATGGCGTCGATATGATCCATCCAGTGCTCATCTACCGCCCGAAGCAGCACAACGCGCTCAAGCTCCCGCATATCCGCCTCCACGCCGAGCTGCGCCGCGGCCTGCATAAGGCCGTCTTCCTTGATCCGGTACGCCTTATGGGCAAAGTCCTTTACTGCGGACTGAAGCTTCTCTGCATCGGTGATTCCGGCTATATCCCTGCCGCAGTCCATTGCGGTTATGTTAAGTATCTCCGTGCGGAGGCCCTCCATATCCCATTCGGAGCTGGGGTGGGAGCCGGGGCAGTACTGGGCGCAGCGGAGGCTTACCGTCTCGTCCACCATCTCCATTATGGAATCGTGTATGTCCTCGCCCATGAGCACCCTGCGGCGCTGGCCGTAGATTATCTCCCTCTGGCGGTTCATTACGTCGTCGTACTGGAGCACGTTCTTGCGGATGTCGAAGTTATAGCTCTCTACCCTCTTCTGCGCCGCTTCGATCTGCTTGGTAAGTATCCCCGCCTCTATGGGGATATCTTCATCGGGGCTTATCTTCTGCATGAGGTCCCGTACCCGCTCGCCGCCGAAGCGCTGCATCAGGTCGTCCTCCATGGATACATAGAACCTCGTTGAGCCGGGGTCTCCCTGACGGCCGGCGCGGCCGCGGAGCTGGTTGTCTATACGGCGGGATTCGTGGCGCTCCGTGCCTATTATATGCAGGCCGCCCACGGCTACCACCTGCTCATGCTCGGCGTCGGTATCTGCCTTATATCTGGCGTATGCGTCGGCATACCTGCCCCGGGCAGCCAGTATTTCCTCATCGTCCGTGTCGGCGTGTCCGGTCGCCTCCTCCACCATGCTCTCCTCCATGCCTTCCCGGAGCAGCTCCTGGCGTGCAAGGAAATCCGGGTTGCCGCCCAGCAGTATATCGGTACCTCGGCCGGCCATGTTGGTGGCTATGGTCACGTTGCCGTATTTACCGGCCTGGGCCACTATCTGCGCCTCCCGGGCGTGGAGCTTGGCGTTCAGCACCTCATGCTTTATCCCCCTCATGTCCAGCATATGGGAAAGCATTTCGCTCTTTTCGACGGATATGGTTCCAACGAGGATAGGCCTACCTGTCTTGTGGACTTCCACTATCTCGTTCACCACGGCGTTAAACTTGGCCTTCTGGTTGGTATATACGATATCGTTGAGGTCCTTCCTGGCGAGGGGCTTATTTGTGGGTATCTCCACCACGTCAAGGTCGTATATCGCCTGAAACTCCTGTTCCTCCGTCTTGGCGGTGCCGGTCATGCCCGCCAGCTTCTTGAACATGCGGAAATAGTTCTGGAAGGTTATGGTGGCAAGGGTGCGGTTCTCCCGCTCTACCTTTACGCCTTCCTTTGCTTCGAGGGCCTGATGCAGCCCGTCGCTGTACCGCCTGCCCAGCATGAGACGTCCGGTGAACTCATCCACTATGAGCACCTTGCCGTCCTGCACTACGTAGTCCTTATCCCTTTCAAACAGGGCGTGGGCCTTGAGCGCCTGCTGTATGTGGTGGTTAAGCTCGGAATACTCCTGCTTTGATATGTCGTCTATGCCGAAGAACCTCTCGGCCTTCTCCATGCCCCGGGCGGTAAGGGCTACGGTGCGCGCCTTTATGTCCGCCATATAGTCGCCGGATTCAGGCTGCTCCACGCCCATGAGCTGATCGGACTTGCTGAGCTTGACGATATTCTCGCCCCGCTCCAGACGGCATACGAATCTATCCGCCTTCTCGTACATATCCGTGGATTCCTCGCCGTGGCCGGATATGATAAGAGGGGTGCGGGCCTCATCGATCAGTATGGAGTCCACCTCGTCCACTATGGCGTAGTTGAGCTCCCGCTGCACCATCTGGGATTTGTAAACCACCATGTTGTCCCGGAGATAGTCAAAGCCGAACTCGTTGTTGGTGCCGTAGGTGATGTCGCAGGCGTAGGCCTCCCGCCGCTCGTCGTTGTCCTTTTCGTGTATTATGCAGCCCACGGTCATGCCGAGGAACTTATATATCTTGCCCATCCACTGGGCGTCGCGCTCCGCCAGGTAGTCGTTCACGGTGACTATATGCACGCCGTGTCCGGAGAGGGCGTTCAGATAGGCGGGCAGCGTCTCGGTTATGGTCTTGCCCTCGCCCGTCTTCATCTCGGCTATGCGGCCCTGATGCAGCACTATGCCGCCCAGAAGCTGTACGTCGTAATGCCGCTGGCCTATGGTGCGCTTTGCGGCCTCGCGGACTACGGCGAATGCCTCCGGCAGCAGGTCATCCTCAGTCTCGCCGTTATTCAGGCGCGCCCTGAATTCATCTGTCTTGGCCCGAAGCTCCTTGTCCGTAAGGGCCTCCATGCTTCCCTCCAGCTCGTTTATCCTTTTTACCATGGGCATGAGCTTTTTAACCTGCGCCTCCGAGGTGCTGCCCAGCAGTTTATCCAAGAATCCCATTATTTTCCTCCATAAGCCCGGCAAAAGGGCATTATACTTATAATTATATACTATTGCAGTATAGCATAAACTACGCTTCATTACAAATAAGGCGCAGTCTTTTTGCCATGCTTTTACAGTTTGTTTTATTTTGTTACGCGCTGTTCAGTGATATATTTAATTGAGGACTTCAATATGATCTTTAAGGAGGCGCATATATGTACTACCTTCTTATAATAGCCGGCGGTCTTATGACGATGGACACAATCTGGCTCTCCACCGTATGCAACGGCAACCTCGGCACCGCCCTTCCCGCAATAATGGGCGTGCCGCTGCTGCTCATAGGCCTGTTTAAAAGGTTCTTCATGCCCTGGTTCCGCACCCCTGCGGGGCATATCGCAAAGGTGCTGCTCATAGCCTGCTATTCGGCAGCCGTGGTATTTTTCTGCTGCATGGGGGCAATGCTGGGCTCTGCCGCCCACAAAAAGGCGGATTACGGCAAGGACGTACTCATCGTGCTGGGCTGCGCAGTGCGCGGTGAGCGGGTATCCCTCACCCTCAAGCTCAGGCTGGACGCCGCGCTTGAGTATCTGGAACACAGCCCAAATACCACGGTGATAGTATCCGGCGGCAAGGGTGACGGCGAAAATATAAGCGAGGCGGAGGCCATGAAGCTATACCTTGCAGCCCACGGCATAGACGAAGGCCGCATAATAACGGAGGATAAGTCCACCAGCACATGGGAAAACTTCAAATTCTCCAAGGCGATACTTGACCAGCGCTTCCCCGGCGCTTCCGCCGCCTTCGTCACCACCAACTTTCACGTTTACCGGGCGGGGAGGGTAGCCATAATGAACGACATTGAAGCTGAGGGCTATGGCGCAAAGGACGTATGGTACACCAAGCTCAACAACTACATGCGGGAAAGCATAGCGGTAGCCGTATACAAGCTGCGGGGGCTCCTCATATAGCCGAAGCAAAAAATGCCGTTCACAACGGCATTTTTTATTTGACTTTTACCCTGCGTGAATATAGACTAAGTCATTATGGCTTTGCTGCTTTTTGCAATAAATTTTTATTATATAGCGGGGAATTATTATGGACAATCTGACTGAAAGCTTCGGCGAGCTGGTGTTCAGCGACCGCGCCATGTCGGAGCGCATGAGCGGCGAGGCTTACGCCGCCCTCAAGGACGCTATCCGCTCCGGAGAACCACTGGACATAAACGTGGCAAACGCAGTGGCAGACGCAATGAAGGCATGGGCGCTGGAAAAGGGCGCCACCCACTACACCCACTGGTTCCAGCCTCTCACCGGCGTTACCGCAGAAAAGCACGAGGGCTTCCTTGGCTGCGGCCGGGATGGCAGTGCCATCATAGAGTTTTCCGGCAAGGAGCTCATAATGAGCGAGCCTGACGCCTCAAGCTTCCCCTCAGGCGGCCTCAGGCCCACCTTTGAGGCCAGAGGCTACACCGCATGGGATCCCACCAGCCACGCATTCATAAAGGACGCCACGCTGTGCATACCCACTCTGTTCTTCTCTTACGGCGGAGACGCTCTGGATAAAAAGACCCCTTTGCTGCGCTCCATGGACCTCATCAACCGGGAATGCCTTCGCATACTCAAGCTGTTCGGCCACGAGGATGTGAAGAAGGTCATATCCACCTCCGGCGCAGAGCAGGAGTATTTCCTTGTGGAAAAGTCCCTTTACGACCAGAGGCCGGATCTCGTCCTCTGCTCCCGCACCCTCTTTGGGGCAAAATCCCCGAAGGGGCAGGAGATGGACGATCATTATTATGGCGCCATATCCCCCCGGGTAAGCTATTTCATGCGGGATCTTGACACCGAGCTTTGGCAGCTGGGCGTATTCGCCAAGACGGAGCACAAGGAAGTGGCTCCCGGCCAGTACGAGCTGGCGCCGGTATTTGCAGACTCCAACACCGCTACGGACCACAACCAGCTGGTGATGGAAATAATGAAAAAGACCGCACTCCGCCACGGCATGGTATGCCTGCTGCACGAGAAGCCCTTCGCCGGGCTCAACGGTTCCGGAAAGCACAACAACTGGTCGCTTTCCACGGATACCGGCATGAATTTGCTGGCCCCCGGCAAATCCCCCAAGGACAACCTCCAGTTTTTGCTCTTCTTAGCCGCCATTATCAAGGCCGTGGACGAGCATCAGGATCTCCTGCGCGTCTGCTGCGCTGCCGCCAGCAACGACTGCCGCCTGGGAGGCTTTGAAGCGCCCCCCGCAATAGTCTCCATGTTCCTCGGGGACACCCTTTACGACCTGCTCACCTCAATAGAGCACAAGGAGGAATACGAGGAGGGCGGCGACAGGATACTTGAAAGCGGCGTATGCACGGTGCCGAGGCTCCGCATAGACACCACCGACCGCAACCGCACCTCCCCCTTCGCCTTCACCGGCAACAAGTTCGAGTTTCGAATGCTGGGCAGCAGCCAGAGCATAGCCGACGCCAACACCGTCATAAACACCATAGTGGCGGAGGCCCTGTCGGAATTCGCCGAGCGCCTCGAAAAGGCAGAGGACTTCCGCCGTGAAGCCTTCAGAATAATACGCCACACCATGCGGGATCACAAGCGCATACTGTACAACGGCAACAATTACAGCGAAGAATGGATAAAGGAAGCGGAAAGCCGCGGCCTTGCCCATCTGCCCACCACTGTGGACGCCATGCACTGCTTCATAAGCGAAAAGAACATCTCCCTTTTCACCAGATGGGGCATATATACCGAGCGTGAAATGCGCTCAAGGTACGATATATCCCTCGAGAACTACGCAAAGCTCATACGCATCGAGGCCAGCACCATGCTCAGCATGGCACAGCGCAGCATACTCCCCGCCGTAATAGGCTACGAGAGCAAAATCGCCGAGGCCGTATCGGCAAAGGATAGGCTCGGCGTACCCAACGATGCGGAATATGCGCTTTTGAAGGGCCTCTCCGCAGGCGTCAACGCTCTGCACAAGCGCATAGGCGGCCTGTTCGACGCAATAGCCGCAATGCCCAAGGGGAACGGCGAGGCCGCTGAATACTGCCGCGACAAGCTGCTGTCCGCCATGGGTTCCCTGCGTGAGGCGGCAGACGCTCTGGAGACCATCACTGCCAAGGAATGCTGGCCCTTCCCCGGTTACGAGGACCTGCTGTTCAATCTCTGATCGCAGCGGATATTGCAGTGTCCTTCCATGTGTTTTTTCGCTGGAAGAACACTGTTTTTCTTTGGCGCACATGTGATTTTTTTTAACGGCAAAAGCTTAATTATTTTGTATATATTGCGCCGATTTGTTATTTTATAATGTTGACATTCGGGGTTATGAGAATTATTATAAGGTCAGGTGGAGGAAGATGTCCGCCAGCTTTATTATACTCATTTTAAAACATAAATTTCCCTGCTCAGGCGCAGGGCAAATAAGCAATATTTATAAATCGTGGAGGTAACAATTTAATGAACGCTTACATCGAGTCCGTAATCGAAAAGTGCAAAAAGCGCGACGGTAACGAGAAAGAATTCATTCAGACCGTAGAAGAAGTTCTGCGTTCTCTTGAGACCGTTATCGAGCAGCACCCCGAATACGAGAAGGCAGCCCTTCTTGAGCGCCTCGTAGAGCCCGAGCGCACTATCGAGTTCCGCGTTGTTTGGGTAGACGATGCCGGTAAGGTAAACGTAAACCGCGGCTACCGCGTACAGTTCAACAGCGCCATCGGCCCCTACAAGGGCGGCCTGCGCTTCGCTTCCCACGTAAATCTTTCCGTTATGAAGTTCCTCGGCTTCGAGCAGACCTTCAAGAACAGCCTGACCTCTCTGCCCATGGGCGGCGGCAAGGGCGGTTCCGATTTCGATCCCAACGGCAAGAGCGATGCAGAAATCATGCGTTTCTGCCAGGCCTTCATGACCGAGCTCTATCGCCACATCGGTCCCAGCGTTGACGTTCCCGCCGGCGATATCGGCGTAGGCGGCCGCGAGATAGGCTATCTGTTCGGCCAGTATAAGCGCATTCGCGGCGCTTACGAGAACGGCGTCCTCACCGGCAAGGGCCTCAGCTACGGCGGCTCCCTGATCCGTCCCGAGGCTACCGGCTTCGGCGCTATCTACTATGTATGCGAAGTCCTCAAGCATGAGCATGACACCATCGAGGGCAAGACCATCATAATGTCCGGCTTCGGCAACGTTGCATGGGGCATCGCCACCAAGGCCTCCCAGCTGGGCGCAAAGGTCGTTACCCTTTCCGGCCCCGACGGCTACTGCTACGATCCCGACGGCATCTGCACCCAGGAAAAGCTGGACTATATGCTGGAGATGCGCGCCTCCGGCCGCAACAGGGCTCAGGACTATGCTGACAAGTTCGGCGTAAAGTTCGTCCCCGGCAAGAAATCCTGGGAAGTCAAGGGCGACATCTGCATGCCCGCCGCATATCAGAACGAGATCGGTATGCCCGAAGCTGAGCAGATCCTTGCCAACGGCACCAAGTACTACATCGAAGTTGCCAATATGCCCACCACCAACGAAGCTCTGTTCTTCCTTATGGGCAAGGGCCTCGTAGTAGCTCCCTCCAAGGCCGTCAACGCCGGCGGCGTAGCCACCTCCGGTCTGGAAATGAGCCAGAACTCCGAGCGTCTCGCCTGGAAGGCCGAGGAAGTTGATTCCCAGCTCCATCACATCATGACCAACATTCATGCCGCCTCCGCCAAGGCAGCTGAAGAGTGCGGTCTGGGCTACAACCTGGTAGCAGGCGCCAACATCGCCGGCTTCAAGAAGGTTGCAGACGCCATGATGGCTCAGGGTCTTGTCTGATTTAAAGCTTAGCTTTTCGGAGAAGCGGGTTCCCCGCTTCTCCGATTTTTTTACACGCTGCGTTTTTAGTCTGTCGAAAGAATCCCCAGGGTTGTTAAGGGGCCACAGCCCCTTAAGTTTATTCCGGCTTTGGCGACATGTGCGTCAAAACGGATAAAAACCGAAGGTTTTTGTACTTTGCGGGTTTTGCCGCCCGGGAACGGATGTGAGAGGCAAAAACCGAAAAAAACTCGAAAAAGTGGTCTTTAGCCACTTTTTCGAAACTCTGATTAGGAGGTTTTTATGGACAGCTGCTACGTTACACCAAAGGAAGACATGCATAAGGGGGCGTACATCATAGCCGACCCACACAAGGGCTTACGCGACGGGGCGCTGCTTTTTGACGCTGCCCAGGAGGAGCTTGCCAGGAAGGCCGCCATGTACCTCGCCGTCCAAGGGATCGCCCTGCGGCTCATAAGGGTGGACGACTTTGAGCGGTTCATGGCTCAGGAACAGGAGTATAGGAACAGGCTGTTAGGGGGCTTCCCGGCCGCCGTCATCAAAAATGTGAGCTGGGCGGAAGCGCTTGGCATAAATGCAGCCCGGGGCGAAACGCCCGCCGAGCTTGCCAGCGCCGTAAAAGAGGCTATATTGAAGTAGAAGGGCCAAAAGCCCTATTCAATCTTTTTTAATACCTACTTTACCGATTGTACACTTAATCTGCATTTTCTCGCCACATTTTGCTGGTAATATAACAATCACAGAAGGAAAGAACTTGCAGATAGTAACTCCATCCATAAAGATTTCTCCCCCTAAAAACAAAAAGCCGGCTTAGTCCACCGGCTTTTTGTTTTGTGATTTTCTGTTTTGTACACGGTTTGTTAATAGTTACTTTACCGATCGTACATGAATTCTGCATTTTTCCGCCGCAATCTTCGTGTATTATAATAATCGCAGAAGGGAAACCGCTGCAAGATAATAACTCCATCCATAAGATTTCTCCCCCTAAAGCAAAAAGCCGGCTTAGTCCACCGGCTTTTTGCTTTATTTATTTTTCGTACAGCGGCAACACCTTATCCGGCGCTATGCCCACTTCCTTGGGGGCGCTATACGGCTCGCGCCTTTGCAGCTTTACCCAGAGGAGCATTTTTTTATCCCCTTGGCACGCGAACGTGAAGGGCTGCGTCAGCTCGAAGGGGTCCTCTATTGGCTGCCCGCAGACTATAGCATACCTGTTATGGCGTTCCTCCTCATGTATGTCATGCGCCCGCACGCCGACGGCGCAAAGCCCGTCGTGAAGCTCCGACGCGGTGCTGAGGGTAACGCCCCAGTCTACGGCATACAGCTGGTGCTCTCCCCGTTTCTCCGCCCGCGATATGTTTTTGCAGCCGGTAAGGCTTGCGACGGCTACGGTATGGGGATCCTCGAAAAGCTCCCTTGTCAGGCGCGGAGGGGTCGTTCTTCCTTTATCCATCACAGCGATACTCCGGCAAAGTCTGTAAGCCTCGTCCCTGCTGTGTGTCACCAACAGGACCGGGCCGCCGTAATTTTTCAGCAGTTCCCGCATCTCCGCCTGAAGCCTCTCCCGAAGGTATGTATCCAGCGCGGAAAACGGCTCGTCCAGCATCAGAAGCTTTGGCTTGTTCACCAGTATCCTTCCCAGCGCCTGCCTGCCCAGAAGATACAAAGTTTTGTAAAATTTCTTCAGCCGATAATTCACCGTTCCAGATGAGACAAATAGTTGTTCAGACAGCTTTTCATAGTTTTCGCAAAATGCTTCAGGCAGAAGTCTCCATTATTATGACCGTAAGTATCATTATAAATTTTAAAATTATCTACATCAATAAAGATGAAGATGCCTGGCGTTTTTTTACGCAATTCTTCTTCCACGGCAATCTGAAAAGCTCTGCGGTTCAGAATTCCGGTAAGAGGATCTGTAGTAGACAATCCCATGTACATTTTCTTATCTTTTTTCTCCAGCAGCACAAGGGTCAGCATGTACAGCATCGTGAAGCCTACCAGAACACTTCCATATACTCCGCCCCAGGCGGAAAACTGCTGAGTAATATCAGAACTATTCT
>OLRZ01002233.1_pt1 | contig 11481 bp, 10 predicted proteins | sample 1671931 | NCBI WGS metagenome assembly OLRZ01 (sample SAMEA3136627, study PRJEB25190) | human gut metagenome | reverse complement strand
GGATGCTCGGCGGGAAGCGGCTTCAGATGATGCTCCGAAAGGTCTTTACGCCGTGGCAACTGCGGTTACTGTTCTGACCGCCACAGCCACTACTACAATACCGCCCGAAACCACAGCTGCCACGGAGTCGGAAACAACTGTCGCAGTAACCTCCACCATCCCGGAAAGTGACCCGTTTTTCCAGGAACACGAGACCTGGTTCAAAGCCTATATGGATTACTGCACCATCACGGACACCGACTCCGTCCAGTACGCCATGGAACAGAACGCCTGGACAGATGACCGGGGACTGCGGCGCATGGCGGACGATTATCTGGTCGCCATGGGGACAGGCTGGCTGGAAAGCGGCTGCGGTGAGCGGTTTGCCGTTACGCTGGAAAACGGCAGCGAATTTACCGTTCGGGTGGGCGATATCAAAGCAGACCAGCACACAGACAAAACGCACCGCTATCGCAGCTGCGAAAGCGGTGCAAATGTTCTGGAATTCATTGTAGATACAGGGATGCTCTCCGGCGAAGCACGAAACGCCGGGACAGTCTCTGTTTACCCGGAACTGTCCGGGAATATCACTGCAATTGTGCCGGCGGAGTGATGTCTCTGGTCAGCCGTTCAAACATCTGCTTGCGTTCCTGTTCCGGCAGCGCCAGATAAAACCGCTGCTTGATCTCCAGGAACGAGCGCAGTTCTGTGAGGATGCTGTAGAGAATCGCCCGGTTTTCAAATGCCGCACGGGTTTCCGGCAGGGCATCCCGGCGGTATGCCGCAAACTGCTCTTCCAGCTGTTCCAGAAGTGCCGTGCAGTCATTTCCCTCATGAAAATGCTGTGCGATCTCTTTCAGAAATGCAGACAAAGGTGTCGCCTGCTCCGGAATCTGATTCAGCCGCAGCAGCTGGCGGTACATCACTTGCAGTACCCGGCACTGTTCCCGGCGCATGGCAGTGTAGCGCATAAAGTAAATATCGTCCTGCCAGGTCTGGTTCTGCAAAAACAGGTCAATTTCCCGGCGCAGTTCCTCAGACAGGCGTTCTGTCCGTGCAAAGCAGCTGTCATCATAGCCAGTATGGTCTACCTCCAGCAGGCGCACGGACATCCGTTCCAGGATGCCCCGGATTTCTTCGTCCAGCTGGCGCTGCATCTCGTGAATCTTTTTCAGATTCCTGGGCATGAACCAGTTGAGACAGACGCCGATGCCGCTGCCGATTACCAGCAGCAGAATTTCGTTTCCCACCATACCGATGGACACGCCGCCGGCAAACATATAGTGGGTCGCCATAACTGCGTTGATGGGCGTTGCATCGTCCATCCGGAAGGCATAGCAGAGCAGCAGGAGCAGCAAAAGCACAATGCCGAACGACCAGGGCGCAGTGCCGCAGAAGTGATAGATCGGCAGGCTGAGCAGGGTCATGATGCCAAATCCGGCAAACCGCCGCACGCTGCTCATCACCGTTTCCCGGCGTGTGTTCTGCACGGTCAGCAGTGTGATAATGCCGGCAGATGCCGCATTTTGCAGTCCCAGCGCCTCCGCCAGCAGAATGGCAGCCACGCCGCCGCCGGCGATTTTCAGCGCTTTCATCCAGTTGACTTGTTTCAGATTGATTCGTTTCAAAATATGTATTTCCTCTTACTTTCCGTACATTACCAGCACATCGCCGGCATGAATTTCCGTGTCGCCCTGGGGAATCAGCGATTCCCTGCCCCGGCGCACCAGCACCACCAGTTCCTCCTGGGGCAGCCGCAGCGCCGCCAGGGTCTTGCCGTTCCAGCTGTGGTCGGCTGTGATCTCCATTTCACTGAGCTGGACATTTTGCAGCTTGCCGCCGCAGTGTCCTGCCGCCAGTACTGCCACATCACCTTCGCAAAGCACCGTGTCCCCTCGTGGCACAACGCTGTCCCCGTCCCGGAGGATGGTCGCCAGCATGGTATCCGGCGGCAGGTGCAGCGCACTGACCGGCTGCCCGATCCAGCTGTTTCCCGGCTCCAGCGGCAGACGCAGCAGTTGAAGTTCTTTCTTTTCTGTATAGTCGTTGAATGTTTTCAGAACGTCCGCTGACTCGTCGATCATGTGCAGCTTTCGGGAGACCAGCGGCAGAAGTGTTCCCTGGAGTGCAATGGAAAACAGCACCACGCAGAATACCAGGTGAAACAGGTCGTATTGCAGCACTGCCCCGCTGGCGGCTGCGGTCAGCGCAAAGATTGCCGAAGTTGCGCCACGCAGTCCTGCCCAGGAGACCAGCAGCTGCTGGGAAAGCTTTGAACGGAACGGTGTGAGCAGCAGCGCCACCACCAGCGGACGCACTACGAAAGTCAGCACCACAGCGATGGCAAGCGCCGGCAGGATCACACTGCCCAGCCGGGACGGTGTACAGAGCAGTCCCAGCAGGAAGAACACCATCAGGTGCGCGCCCAGAAACAGCACATCCGGCAGCTTTTTCAGCGTGCGGTTCTCTTGAAGCCACACCAGCTGCCAGGCCAGCACCACCGTGAAGGTCAGCTTCACGATCTCGGAGGGCTGCACCATAAAGGGTAGGAACGGGAAATCCGCTCACCCTTGAATCTATAGCTTACGGTGTTATGGCTGCATTTTTGCTGGTGTGTGTGTTGTGCTGGTTCTCATGTTTTAATGCGGTCATAAGTTCTGATAAGATGGTTTATTTATTTGGAAAGCTGGCACCGGTATTATCTCTGGTGTTATCGATGACACTCAAGTTTATACCGGAACTCACGGCGCAGTTTGGAAAGGTGTACAGGGCGCAGAAGGCTTCCGGATACAATATAAATGGCAGATATTTTAAGCGCGTGCGTATGGGATGCCATGTCTTGTCATCGGTCGTGACATGGTCTCTTGAGAGAGCACTTATCACGGCAGATAGTATGAAAGCCCGCGGCTATGGTTTGCCGGGAAGGACAGCGTATTCGCTGTTCAGGTTCAGGAAGAGAGATGCCAGGGCGCTTGTGTATATGCTGATATGCGGTGGCTACGTGCTCTGGGGAAGTATGCAGGGCGGTTTCAGGTTCTGGTATTATCCGGAGATAAGGGGCAATCTCACAGGAACCTTGACGGTGAGCATGTATATAGTGTATGTGTGCCTGATCGGGCTTCCAGTATTTGTGCATGTGAGAGATGACATAAAGCAGAACCGTATGAAGATGACAGATGCTGCTTTGGCTTGCAATGATGGACAAGGTCTTAGATAACCCCCCAATATAATAGTCGTGTTTTATGAGATGAGATATGAATACAGGCAGGCTGATATTAGATAAAAGAGGATATAAAGTTGGATATTTATAAGAATATTTTTGATATAGATAAATTTAGTTTTGCATATCCGGACGGAAATGATGAGAGCGGCAGGACATATCTTCCGGATGCTCTCCGGGATACGGAGCTGCATGTCAGGCAGGGAGAGTTTGTTGTCATACTCGGAAAATCCGGATGTGGCAAGACCACTCTCCTCAGACAGCTGAAGCCATCGGTTACTCCGGTTGGCAAGAAGAAGGGACAGATAATTTTTGATGGTAAAGACATATGTAGTCTTGACGATAGGATGGCTGCATCTCAGATCGGTTTTGTGTGGCAGGATGTGAATGCGCAGCTTGTGACGGACAAGGTGTGGCATGAGCTGGCATTTGGCCTTGAAAGCCTTGGGTATGACAATGGATATGTCAGGAGGCGGGTTGCGGAGATGGGTTCGTTCTTCGGACTTGGGGATATATTCCACAGAAAAGTGATGGATCTGTCCGGCGGACAGAAACAGCTTGTGAATCTTGCCTCGGTTATGGCGATGTCACCGAAGGTGTTGGTGTTGGATGAGCCTACGAGCCAGCTCGATCCCATAGCGGCAAATGATTTTATAAACAGCCTTGTGAGGATAAACCGAGAACTTGGAACGACTATCATCATGACAGAACATCGTCTGGAGGATGTGCTTCCGGTATGCAACAGGTCGGTGGTCATGGAGAATGGCAGGATCATCTATGACGGCGATGTGAGAGGATTTGCCGAGAGTGTCAGGTCGAAGCGGATAGACAGAGGGCTTTATCTTTCTATGCCCGCTTCGGTTCAGATATATATGGGGCTTGAGAAAGATTCGGGAAAGCAGCTGCCTCTCACTGTGCCGGATGCCCGGGAGTGGCTTGTGGATTATTACAGGAAATTTAGAGAAAACGGCGGAGCTCCTGTGGTGCCGGAGATACAAAACAGAGGTGCTGATGAAGGCGTGAACGGTTCCGAAAACCAAGCTGACAATGCCGCAGTGGATAAAGGTGATAAGAAGCGAGGAGCCGTAAACGGTCAAAAAGATGCCGGATGCAGAGAGGAACATCCTGTGGTGTGCAGCCTGGATGAGGTCAGCTTCAGATACGAGAGGAACACAAGGGATGTACTCAGACAGGTGAGCCTTGATATATATGCAAACGAAATTCTTATGATAAATGGAAGCAATGGCTGCGGTAAGTCGACTATGTTGTCCCTGATCGCAAATTTGTACAGCCCGTATAGTGGAAAGCTTCGTATAGCTAAGAATTTAAGGACAGGGATGCTTCCACAGAACCCAGAACTTCTATTTACAAGGCGCTCGGTGAGAGATGAACTTATAGATGCAAATGACAGACAGCAGCTTGCAGAGATAGTCAGGTTCTGCAGACTGGAGGAGCTTCTGGACAGACATCCTTATGATCTGTCAGGCGGAGAGAAACAGAGACTTGGCTTGGCGAAGGTGCTCATAGCTGATCCGGATATCCTGCTCATGGACGAGCCGACAAAGGGACTGGACAATGGGTTCAAGATGCAGCTCGCGGACATGCTTAGAAAACTGCAGAAACGTGGAAAGACGATAGTTGTCGTCAGCCATGACATTGAGTTCTGTGCGGTGGCAGGTGACAGGGTTGCGTTGCTGTTTGACGGAGAGGTTGCGATGGTCGGTGATGTTAGAAGCTATATGTCAGACAACAATTTCTTTACCACGGCGGCATCTAGAATATCTAGAAATATTCTGGACGGCGCGGTGACAGTTCGTGAGGTGCTGGCGGCATATGGTGCGGATATGGATGTGACAGGAGCGGCTGACGGAGGAAATGACAGCAATCAGGGAACTGAAAATGAGTCATTGAGAATAGCTAATCAGGGAACTGCAGAAATGTCAGAGGCTGCTGGTATATCGGACGATAAGCTTGCGGACATAATCCTTAACAAGGACAGGAAGGTTGAAAATCTCAGCATCTGGCAGATAGTGACCATCGCGGTCACAACGGTTATAATAATATTTGGATTCTGGAATACAATGTCTGTGTCAGATCTGTCCGGTCTTGTGCAGCAGATGACAGTGACGGCTGAGGGACGAAAGTATCTGGTGTTATATGGAGTTATGATCGCTGCGATATTAGGATTACTTGTTGCCATACGTCCCATAACCCAAAAGAGAAATGAAGACATAGTGATGGATTCGGTCGGACGTGGATTTGGGAAGAGAACAGTGGTAAGTATTGTGGCTGTGCTCGTTCTGATACCTGCAACCATATGGTTTGGTGTGGCAAGGCTTGGTGACAAGAAGTATTTCTTCATATCACTGCTTGTTCTGCTTGAGGCTATGCTTCCGTTCTTCGTATCATTTGAGGATAGAAAGCCCAAGGTTAGAGATATAGTGACGCTGGCGGTCATGTGTGCGTTGGCGGTGACCGGAAGGACTGCATTCTTCATGCTGCCGAACTTCACCCCAGTCATGGCAATCGTTATCATTGCCGGGGTGGCGTTTGGGTGTGAAGGCGGATTTATCACCGGTGCAATGACTATGTTCGTGTCAAATTTCATCATGGGACAGGGGCCATGGACGCCGTGGCAGATGTTCGCCATGGGACTTGTGGGATTCCTTGCCGGACTGTTCTTTGCAGGCAGCAGCGTGAGGACAAGAAACATGACAAAGCTGGGACTGTGTATATTTGGCGCGTTGATATGTATAGTTGTGTACGGCGGGATCATGAATCCTGCATCGGTCATCATGTGGCAGCCAAATGTGAATTTCAGCATGATCATGGCGTCTTATGTGACAGGATTTCCATTTGACCTTGCGCAGGCGACCGCGACGGTCATTGCGCTATGGCTTGTTGCGAGACCATTCCTGGAGAAGCTGGACAGGGTGAGGATAAAGTTTGGGGTACTAAAATAAAATGATTGAGGATTACGGCTATGATAAGAAATGAGAAATTGGAAGATATCTCAGATGGAAGATTGTACGATGCAAATGATATGGTGAAGGCATACTGCAATGAGTGTAAGGGTTGTCACGCTTGTTGCACAGGGATGGGAAATTCTATTATTCTTGATCCCATGGACGTGATGAGACTTTGCAGGGAGACCGGAAAGAACTTTACGCAGCTGCTTGAAAAGGAGCTTGAGGTCAATGTGGTGGATGGTCTGGTGCTGCCAAATATAAAGATGACGGCGGATAAGTGTCCATTCTTAAACGAGGAGGGCAGATGCAGCATCCACAGCGCGAGACCGGGATTTTGCAGACTCTTTCCGCTTGGAAGATATTACACCGATGACGGATTCAGATACATACTGCAGATACACGAGTGTGAGCGCGCGGGCAGGACTAAGGTCAAGGTGTCGAAATGGATAGATACCGAGGATTTGCCAAGGTACACGAAGTATATAAATGACTGGCACAAGTTCCAGAAAGACATGCAGAGAAACCTGATAGAATATATGCGCGTCGGCGAGGATGAGACAGCGAGAAATCAGACCATGCTGGTGCTGCAGGTCATGTATGTGGGAATGTATGATGCGGAGAAAGATTTCTATGAGCAGTTTAATGCCAGACTTGCACACATACGCAGTCTGCTCTGTATGACGGAGTAGAATGGAATAGGATGAGAGTATTTTGGCGGGACTTGGTTTACCGTATATTTACTTTGTATCGGAAATCTCTCGATCTTACAGAGTTATAAATGTAAAAACAGGGTATAGAGTTTATATGGGAAAAGTTAGAGATATCATAGATAAGACATTTGAATATGGACAGGGCAGAGGTGAACTGCCGGGAGTTGATGAGCTGGCTGAAGCTATAGAAGTTCTGTCTATGACGCAAAATGTTCCGCTTTGCCAGAATACGAATATGTCTGGGGACTCTAAGGATGTTCTCACTGATTTTGAGTATCTTAGAACGAAAGCTTATGATCTGGCGCATGATAGATTCGGAAACAGGATATACATAAGAGGGCTTATCGAGTTTACGAACATTTGCAAGAATGATTGCTACTACTGCGGTATCAGAAAGAGCAACAGCCACGTTGACAGATACCGTCTGACAAAGGATCAGATTCTGGCTTGCGCCGATGAAGGATATGTACTGGGATTTCGCACATTTGTGCTTCAGGGAGGCGAGGACGGAGGCTTTTCGGATGGGGCTATAGCTGACATTGTGAGGTGTATCAAGGAGAGGCATCCTGATTGTGCCGTCACGCTGTCATTTGGCGAGCATTCGTATGAGACATACAAGCTGTGGCGGATGGCTGGGGCTGACAGATATCTTCTGAGACATGAAACTGCGAACAGGAAGCACTACGAAAGACTCCATCCAGAGGAGATGAGCTATGACAACAGAGTTCGATGTCTGTATAATCTTAAAAGTCTTGGATATCAGGTGGGAAGTGGATTCATGGTTGGATCGCCGTATCAGACGTCAGTGAATCTGGCTGAGGATCTGCATTTCCTTGCGAAGCTGCAGCCGCAGATGATAGGGATCGGACCGTATGTTCCACATAAAGAGACGCCATTTGCGAAGATGGAGCAGGGAACGGTCAGGCAGACCCTTGTGATGATAAGCATGCTGAGACTGATGTTCCCGAAGGCACTCATACCATCCACCACATCTCTCGGAACGATAGCGGCGGATGGCAGGGAGCGTGGGTTTATGCACGGTGCAAATGTGGTCATGCCGAATCTGTCTCCTGTGTCTGTCCGAAAAAAATACGAGCTCTATGACAACAAGATATGCACGGGGGAGGAATCCGCCCAGTGCCGCGGCTGCCTTGACAGGCGCGCGGAGACGTTCGGATTCCAGATAGTTGTCGATAGAGGCGACTATATATCATAAGGAGGACCCGCGTAAGCGGGAGATTCCTTATGATGTACGCAGACGCCGCGCGAAGCGCCTTTCATGCGTCTGCACCTTAAGGAGGACTCGCGTAAGCTCATTTTTTATTCTCTCTCTTCCTTGATGAACATGAATAGGAAGCTTACGAATAGCAGACAGCAGGAGAACCAGATGGTTCTCATGTCAAATATACGGATGAAGTGACCGCCCACAGCGGCACCGATTCCGAATAGCAGGATGATTGCCCAGTAGCACAGAGATTTGAACAGTGTGTTCCTGTCCTTTGTTCTGAAGTATGCACACAGGGCATCGGTGCCACTTCGGATATTTCCAATGCACATGGTACTGGCAAATGCATAGCCGTTGACCTTCCTGAATGCCTGTACCTGCATGGCACATGAAAATGAGACCATGGCATTTGCGATAAGATTAAGTCTTATGGGAAGAAATCCCACGATAAGAAGCAGAAAAATCTCACACAATACAACGATCTGTCTCCAATGAAACTGCTGCATATTCTGAAATTTCTGTTTTATACACTCGGCAGCAGCAATTCCAAGCGCAAAAAATAATAGAGGAACGGCATAGTGTACACACATTCTCCAGTTTCGGTCTACAAGATTCTGACCGAGAAGAACTATGTTGCCTGTCTGCGCATTTGCAAATACCTTTCCTCTGAATATATAGGTATATGCATCCTGCAGACCTCCTGATACTGACAGGAAGGCCGCGGTGATGAAAGATTCTGACATTTGTCTATGTGGATAAAACTTCATGGTTCATATACTCCTTGGTTGTAGATTTGACATTTAGGCGCCAATCCCATCTGGGGGACGGAGGTGCCTGACCCCATTCGTGGATCAGGTGCAGTACCTGAAGGTTCTGTCCGTCAGGATCCTTGCAAATATCAGTCCAAGTGGCAGGGCTATGATGATCATGATGGCAGCCGCAAACCAGGACACGGCATCGGAAAGTGACATGATTCCAAAGTTGTATATTGCACGATAAAGATAAAGCCCTGGAACCATGATGACTATAGATGGGACTGTCAGTGAGATTCGCGGATAACCATTGGTGCTTTTGATGAATGAAGCGAGCAATCCGGCCGTGAGGGCTCCGGCAAATGCGGCGGCAGCTGCAGGGATGCCGGCAAGATCTACAAGTTCTAGACGTAGAGTGTTGGCTATGGCGCCGATGGCAGCTGCTGTGGCAGCCATGTGTATGGAGCTGTTGAACATGATGGAGAATCCGAACACACCGCAGAAGCTGGTAATCAATCTGAACACCAGATGAAGTCCTGGTGTTATGTCGAGTGCCGCAAAATCCTGTGGGTGGAGCTTCAGCAGAAGCGCCATGATCCATGCGAACATCGTTGCCACAAGCACAATGATGATCGAGTATGTAAGCCTCTCAAGTCCTGATCTCAGATCCAGCTTTGAAAGGTCTATGCCGCTGGTGATAAATGGAAATCCCGGTATGATGAACAGCATTGAGCAGATATATCCGGCTTCGTGGAAGGCGGGTATATGGAATGCCAGTTCAGCGACCTTTAGCAGCAGTGCGTACACAAGACAAGCGGCTGACACGGATACCGCTATGTTCATATATAAAGTAAAATGGTGTTTGATAAGCTTTGTCCTTATGAGATTGCCGATTCCGGCTGCGACAAATGCCAGTATCATTTCTACAGGTCCGCCACCTAGAAGAAATGTGAAGGCACAGCAGGCTAGGGCAGAGGCAAGTCCGAGACGGAGAGGAGAGTATAAGGCATGTATTCTTTCTATTTCATCAAGCTTCTGATGGATCTCCTCGCCAGTCAGATGCGCCTCTTCATTTGGGAAATTGTCAACAAACTGTTCCATTCTGTAGAGCTTTGAGGTGTTCACCCCGGTATTGGCGATGCACAGGGACTGTGATACACAGTCGTGACCGTCAAAACAGTTGAATTCTATGGACATGAGACCGACATCAACGGTACATGTGACGCCCAGTTCCTTGGAAAGCCTGTTCATGGAAGTACGGACACGCCATGCACCTGTTCCGCATGAGAGCATGATAAGACCGACTCTGCCTATGACAGAAGCCTTTTCAATCAGACCTGCCTTGCATATGAGTACATTGCTGTCGGCATTGGCGTAGTCATGCCATGGGATCTCCATGTGATTTTTTTCCATGATGTCTATGTATGATCCGGCATTTGCGGATTTTGCTGTTTTGCCAGTATTACTTTTCTGCATAAATGATCGCCTCGGCTTTCGCAACGTGTCTTTCAAGATTCTTCATGAGCAGTGAATCCGGCAGGAATATTCCAAGCTCGTCATATCGCATGCCCTGTCTGTCCAGGGTATCCTGACCATAGAATACAAATGCCATGGGAAGATTTTTCTCCAGTTCGACCATGATATCCCATACAGCACAGTATGCCTCAGCTTCGGTCTCCTTGAGCTTTACCGTGTCCGGCAGCTCTCTGATGAGCAGGACTCCAGTGCACTCCTCAAGGATCTTCTGTCCGACTTCCATGTTGTCAGAAGTGTATTCATGGCTGTATCTGTATGCCTTTGCAAGATACATATTCTCGTTGTGTGTCATATGTGTGTATATATCGTGAAAGTGCTGATAATCCTTTTCTCTTACAGAGTTTCTGAATTCAGGCAGAAGTTCGCCGTGCTCACCGGTCGTGATGACAGGATTGGTCTTGCCATCGGCGTTGAAGCGATATGGGATGAGGTAGGAATTTCTTAGCAGATCGAACATGGTATTGTTGCAGATGGACATCAGGAATGCAGACATATCTCTGTCCAGATAAGCGGAGAGAAGTGATTTTGCAAATTCTTCCGGTGACAGATTGCAGTCAAAGTCATCATTGCAGAACAGATAATTGCAAAATGTATCCATAAGCTTTTCACATGCCCAGGGATCCTTGAGGATCTTTTCAAATAATATTTCCGATTTTTCTTCCCTTGGGAAAATGGTCTTTTCTTCCATATATATGCGCATCCTTTCATATGATAAATGCTGTCTTGTCATTTAAATCTGGTTAGATTATACTATCGGAGTAGCAATAAGTGAAAATCATAATTGATATGACAGCGATAATAAAATGATATGCCAGAAGGTGCTGTATGGAGAATAATTTTACGAAAGGATAATTCATGAACGTTAATTTCGAATATTATAAGATATTTTATTATGTGGCAAGGTACCATAATTTTACCAAGGCGGCAAAGGTTCTCGGTAACAGCCAGCCAAATGTGACAAGGGCTATGAACTGTCTGGAACAGCAGCTTGGAAGGATACTTTTCGTCAGAACGAATAGGGGAGTGCAGCTCACGAGGGATGGCGAACAGCTCTATTCATATGTGGAGGCTGAAATGTAACAGATTTTGA
>OLRZ01002229.1_pt1 | contig 11486 bp, 7 predicted proteins | sample 1671931 | NCBI WGS metagenome assembly OLRZ01 (sample SAMEA3136627, study PRJEB25190) | human gut metagenome | reverse complement strand
CGGGAAACCGCACCGGCGCCCGTGCAGAAGCCTGTTTCAGGCGCGCTGGACGAAGAAACGGTGGTTGCCGTCGCGACGGCTGCGATTGCCGCGGCCAGAGGTGAGGAGAAATGCGCGTTCAACGTCATTTCCATCACCAAAATTCAGAAATAAAGGAGTAGTAACATCATGGCTAAAAAGTATATTGTCACCGTAAACGGCACAAGCTCCGAGGTCGTCGTCGAGGACGCGGACCCCAACGCCACCTACACCAAGGCTCCTGAACCTGCTCAGGAGGCGCCCAAGGCCGCTCCCGCCGCTTCCGGCTCCGGTGAGACCGTTTCCAGCCCGATGCCCGGCACCATCCTCGACGTGAAGGTCGCGGCCGGTCAGGCGGTCAAGTCCGGCGACATCCTCTTCATCCTCGAGGCCATGAAGATGGAGAACGAGATCTTTGCTCCCTGCGACGGCACCGTTTCCTCCGTCGCGGTTTCCAAGGGCGCTGCCGTCAACCCCGGCGACGTTCTGTGCGTCATCGGCTGAGACATTTCCGCACACCCCTGAAATAAACTGTGAAAGGAAACCAGAAATAAATGCCTGCTATTATCAATTTCCTGCAGCAGACCGGCTTCTATATGTTTGGTCAGGACGGTAACTGGAAATGCCTCATCATGATCGCCATTTCCTTTATCCTCATGTATCTGGCCATTGTGAAGGGCTTTGAGCCGCTGCTGCTCCTGCCCATCTCTTTCGGTATGCTGTGTACCAACCTGCCCGGCGCGGATATGTTCCATGAGATCCTGTTTGCCGGCGGTCACGTCCATTGGGACCTTTTCGGCGGCACGCCCGTCACGGCCTCCTTCATTGCGGAGATGAGCGAGTCCGGCGTTTCGGACGCCGTGCTTGCTCCGTACTTCCAGCAGCTGCTCGCCAGCGCGCAGGAGGCCTTCGGAGCGGATACGATCCAGCAGGTCGCCAGTGAGGTCATGGCTGCTGCCGGCGGCACCATCAGCGAGTTCACCGCGCAGGCACAGGCGGTCGCACAGGCCGAACAGGCTGCCGCGGTGTACGGCATGGAGCTTGCCGGCCCGACGGTCAACCTCGGTCTGCTCGACGTCCTCTACCTCGGCGTCAAGCTCGGCATCTATCCCTGCCTGATCTTCATGGGCGTCGGCTCCATGACCGACTTCGGACCCCTGATCGCCAACCCCAAGTCCCTGCTGCTCGGTGCGGCTGCCCAGCTCGGTATCTTCATGACCTATGTGGGCACCCAGCTCCTCGGCTTCACCTCGCAGGAGTCCTCCTCCATCGGTATCATCGGCGGCGCGGACGGCCCGACGGCGATCTTCGTCACGACTCGTCTCGCTCCCCATCTGCTCGGCCCCATCGCCGTTGCGGCGTATTCCTACATGGCGCTCGTTCCGGTCATTCAGCCGCCCATCATGAAGGCTCTGACCACCAAGGAGGAGCGCAAGATCGTGATGAAGCCGCTGCGTCAGGTCAGCAAGAAGGAGAAGATCATCTTCCCCATCATGATCACCGTGTTCGTGGCGCTGCTCGTTCCCTCCGCCGCTCCTCTGATCGCCTGCCTCATGCTCGGCAACCTCTTCAAGGAGTCCGGTGTGGTTGAGCGTCTGACCAAGACCGCCGGCAACGAGCTGATGAACATCGTCACCATCTTCCTCGGCTTCACCGTCGGCGCGACGGCGACGGCCACCACCTTCCTGTCCCTCCAGACCATCGAGATCATGTGCATGGGCGTCGTGGCGTTCGGCTTCGGCACCGCGGGCGGCGTTCTGCTCGCCAAGCTCATGAACCTGTTCCTGAAGGAGAAGATCAACCCGCTGATCGGTTCCGCCGGCGTTTCCGCCGTCCCGATGGCGGCGCGTGTCTCCCAGGTCGTGGGCCAGAAGGAGAATCCCGCGAACTTCCTGCTGATGCACGCTATGGGCCCGAACGTGGCCGGTGTCATCGGCTCCGCGATCGCCGCGGGCGTCCTCATGGCGCTCTTCGGCTAAGAGAACAAAAGAAAGAAAAAGAGGGCTTTGCCCTCTTTTTCTTTTGCACATTGTGTTTTGGAAAAGGGTATGCTATAATTTCTCCAACATTTGAAATAGGAGGTCCGTTCCGATGAAATACAGGGAAATGACGGCTGAACAGCGCAAGGCCGAATTTGAAAAGGTGTCCGCTGAATTTGAAGCGTGGAAGGCCAAGGGCCTAAAGCTCAACATGGCGCGCGGGCGTCCGGGCAAGGAGCAGCTCGATCTGGTGTCCGACATCCTCTCGGTGATGACCGATCCTGCGGACTGCGTGGACGGCGACGTGAATGTGCGCAACTACGGCCAGCTCTCCGGCCTGCCGAGCGCCAAGGCGCTCTTTGCCGAGATCCTCGGCTGCAAGCCGGAGCAGGTGTTCGTCGGCGGTAACGCCAGCCTGCAGCTCATGTACGACACCATCGCCAAGGCGTACACCAACGGTCTGCTGCACAGCGAAAAGCCGTGGTGCCGCGAGGAGCATATCAAGTGGCTCTGTCCCGCACCGGGCTATGACCGCCACTTCAAGGTCACGGAGAGCTTCGGCTTCGAGCTCATCACCATTCCCATGACCGAGACCGGCCCGAATATGGATCTGGTCGAGCAGCTCGTCAAGGACCCGGCGGTCAAGGGTATGTGGAACGTGCCGAAGTATTCCAATCCCGACGGCATCATCTACTCCGACGAGACCATCGAGCGCATCGCCAGGCTGAAGCCTGCGGCTCCCGACTTCCTGCTCATGTGGGACAATGCCTACTGCATCCATGAGTTCGAGGGCGAGTTCGTGCCCTTCCCGGACATCCTGAGCCTGTGCGAGAAGTATGGCAACGCCGACATGGTGTTTGAGTTTGCCTCCACCAGCAAGATCACGCTGCCCGGCGCGGGCGTGGCGTGTTTCGCGTGCAGCGAGGCGAACATGGAGTACATGGAGAAGCTCATCAACGTCCAGATCATCAGCTACGATAAGATCAATCAGCTGCGTCATGTGAAGTACCTCAAGGACAAGGCGCACACGCTGGAGCTGATGAAGAAGCACGCGGCCATCATGGGGCCGAAGTTCAAGGCGGTGACCGAGACGCTCACGCGCGAGGTCGGTCCGCTCGGTTTAGCCACCTGGCACGACCCCAAGGGAGGCTACTTCGTGTCCGTCAACACGCTGCCGGGCCTCGCCAAGCGCACGCTGGCGCTGTGCAAGGAGGCGGGCGTCATTATGACGAGTGCGGGCGCGACCTTCCCCTACGGCGTCGACCCGAAGGACAGCAATATCCGCGTCGCCCCATCCCTCCCGCCGGTGGAGGAGCTGCAGCAGGCGATGGAGGTCTTCTGCTGCTGCCTGAAGCTCGCCGCGCTCGAGCAGTTAAAGTAAAGGCAAAAAGAGAAGAGACGGAGCGCCGCTCCGTCTCTTTTTTGCGGAAAAGCGAAAATTGGGTATTGACTTCGCGCCCAATTTTGGTATAATGATGCTTGCTGTTGAGCATTGAGATATGCAGTGGTATCGAAGTGGTCATAACGAGCACGACTGGAAATCGTGTGACGGCCAAAAGCCGTCCGAGGGTTCGAATCCCTCCCACTGCGCCAAAAAGAAAAGCACCGCAAAGCGGTGCTTTTCTTTTTGGGTTCCGGTCCAAACCGACATTTCCATCCGGATGGAGGGGAAAAGCCTTGACAAACACAGCTCTTGGGGGATAGACTTAACTATCTCTTTGTGTGCATCGACGGAGAGACAGTTGTGTAATTTGGAGGACGACACCATGAGCAAGCAGACGGAGCGCGACGCATTCCGCAGCCGCTGGGGCTTTATCCTCGCCTGCATCGGCAGCGCAGTGGGCATGGGCAACATCTGGCGCTTTCCCTATCTCGTGTCCGCATGGGGCGGCATGACCTTCCTGCTGCCGTATTTCCTCTTTGTCCTTCTGATCGGCTCGACCGGCATCATCGGCGAGATGGCGCTTGGCCGCTCCACCCGTTCCGGCCCCATCGGCGCGTTCGGGCAGGCGGCTGCCCTGCGCGGCAGACGCAGCACGGGCGAGGTGGTCGGCTATATCCCGGTGCTCGGCTCGCTGGCGCTTGCCATCGGCTACAGCTGCGTGGTGGGCTGGATCTTCAAGTATTTTGCGCTGGCGCTCGACGGCGGACTCTTTGCCATGGGACAGGATATGAACATCATCGTCGACCGCTTCAACGGCACGGCCTGCGGCTGGGGCAATAATTTCTGGCTGGTGATCGCGCTGGCGGTCAACTTCGCCATCATGGCCTTCGGCGTGGGCGGCGGCATCGAGCGGGCGAACAAGGTCATGATGCCCGTGCTGTTCTTTCTCTTTGCGGGACTGGGCGTCTACATTGCGACGCTGCCCGGCGCGGGCGACGGCTACCGCTACATCTTTACCCTCAACCCCGTGGGCCTTGCCGACCCGAAGCTGTGGATCTACGCCTTCGGGCAGGCGTTCTTCTCGCTCTCCGTGGCCGGAAACGGCACGGTGATCTACGGCTCCTACTTCTCGGACGACGAGTCGATCCCCTCCGCCGCGCGCAACGTGGCGCTGTTCGATACGCTGGCGGCGCTTCTGGCGGCGCTCGTCATCATTCCCGCGATGGCGGCAGGCGGCGCGGACCTTTCCGACGGTGGCCCGGGGCTGATGTTCATTTTCCTCGTGAACGTGTTCAACGGGATGCCCGGAGGGCGCGTGATCGGGCTGGTGTTCTTCCTCTGCGTGCTCTTCGCGGGCCTCACCTCGCTTGTGAACCTCTACGAGGTCTCGGTCGAGGCGCTGCAGGATAAGCTGCACCTCAAGCGCGTGGCGGCGGTCGCGGTCATTGCCGCGATCGGCACAGCGGTGTCGCTGTGCATTCAGGCCATCGTCTCCGACTGGATGGACGTGGTGTCCATCTACATCTGCCCGCTCGGCGCGCTGCTGGCCGGCATCCTGTTCTTCTGGGTGGCGGGGAAGGACTTCGTCCTTGCCGCGGTCAACAAGGGCGCGGGCAAGCCCATCGGCGCGTGGTTCTATCCTCTGAGTAAATATGTCTACTGCGCCTGCGCGCTGCTCGCGCTCATCGCGGGCGCGCTCCTCGGCGGCATCGGCTGAGACGAAAGCGCCGTCCCACGGACGGCGCTTTTCGGCGGAATGCGGTTAGATATACTTAACCATTCATGATTTCTTAACGATTTGACCTATTGACAGAGTGGGGAAGTGCTCGTATAATATATGACAGATTGTCATTTTACGACAGCTTGTCATACAGGAGGGGCCTATGCCGACCGATACCTTTTTCCGTCTGCCGGAGGAGAAGCGAACGCGCATTTTAGAGGGCGCGTGGAGCGAATTTACCGCCGTGCCCTACGCCGAGGCGTCCATCAACCGCATCGTGCAGACCTCGCGCATCCCGCGCGGCAGCTTTTATCAGTATTTTGAGGATAAGAACGACCTGTTCCTCACTCTCATCGACGAGATCCGCGACCAGTTTCTCGATCTGTTCCACGATACGCTCGAACGCTCGGGCGGAGACCTGTTCTCCATGCCCCTTGCGCTGCTCGACGCCATGGTCGCCCCGAGCGGCTGCATCACGCCGGCGTTTTCCCGCGCCTTCGCGCTGCTGAGCCTGAACGTCAATATGGACGTGCAGCAGCTCTTCTTTGAGCGCGCGGCGGGGGAGCTCTGCCCGCAGAAGCTTCTCGAGCACATCGACCCCACGCTCCTGCGCACGCAGGAGGACGGCTTTGTGGACGACGTATTCACCCTGCTCGTGGGCGCGCTCGCTTGCGCCATCGCCCGCACGCTGAAAAAGCCGGAGAGCTTCGCGCTCGAGCGCGAGCGGATGCGCGGGCGCATTGAGATCATCAAAAACGGCAGCGCTGCCGTACCCGAAGGAGGACACCGCAAATGAAGAAAAGATGGACGGCTCTGCTGCTTGCACTCGCCATGCTCTCAGCGCTGGCGGTCGGCGCGCTGGCAGATGAACAGGACAAAGAGAAAACCGCCGCGGAGGAGACCGCGCAGACCGCGCCGGACGCGGCAGGCACGCTGAGCTTTGAAAACCTCGGCGCGCGTATGCGCACAGGAAACTACACCCTTCTCTCGCTCGAGGAGAATGTCGCCGCGATCGAGTGCTTGGACTATGACAAGATGTACGAGGACCTGCGCAACGGCCTCAACAGTATCGCCTCCGCCCAGTGGGGTCTGATCCAGATGGGACAGGGCGAGAGCTACACCTATGAGACCCTTACACAGCGCTACGACGCCCTGCGCAAGACCTTCGACGACATCAAGGAGGGAAAGCTCCAGCAGGACAACGCCGACCTCGTCCGCCAGCTCCGCAACGCGCAGGCTTCGCTTCTGGCGGCGGGTGAATCGCTGTATGTCGGCCTTCTCGCGCTCGAGGACCAGTCCGCCGCGCTGACGAGACAGAATGCGGCGCTTGACCGCACGATCGAGGAAGTGAAGCTGCGCTATGAGCTCGGTCAGGTCAGCGCCATGACGCTTCAGCAGACGGAAGCGGGCAAGGCGCAGGTGGAGAGCGGAAAAGCGGCGATCGATGCCGCCGTCGCACAGCTGCGCCGTCAGCTCAACGCCATGATCGGGGAGGAGCTGACCGCGCCGCTCACGCTCAATGCGCTTCCAGAGGTGACCGCGGAGCAGCTTGCCTCCATGGATGTGGAGAAGGACCTGGAAAAGGCAAAGGCAGCGAGCTATGACCTTTACGCTGCCAAGCTCACGCTCGAGGATGCCGACGAGGAATACAAGGACAAGGCGAGGGACCTCGGCTACAACGAGGACAATTATGAGTATATTGCCGTCAAGCACCGGTGGCAGGCGGCGCAGTACACCTACAACGCCGCCGTGCAGAACTTCGAGCTGAGCTTTCGATCGCTCTATGACAGCGTGCAGAGCTACGCGAGCGCGCTGAATGCGGCGAAGGTCTCGCTCGAGTGTGAGCGCAGCGACCTCGCGGCCGCACAGCTCAGGTACGAGCAGGGCACGATCTCCGAGAACGCCCTGCATACGGCGGAGGACGAGCTTTACACCGCGCAGGACACCGTCTCCGGCGCGGAGCGCGACCTGTTCACCGCATACAACAACTATCGCTGGGCCGTGGACTACGGCCTGCTGGCCGGCTGAGGAGGGCTGAAACGATGAAACAGAAAACGATTTCCCTGCTGCTGGCGCTCGCGCTGGTGCTGAGCCTTGCGGGCTGCAAAAAGGAAGAGACCGTCACCGCGCCCGCCGGCGTCGCCGTGCAGGTGCAGACGGTCGAGGCGCAGGACATCGCCTCGGAGAACACAGTCTCCGGTCAGGTGACCGCCGGCAGCGAAACGAGCGTCTACGTCACGGCCACGGCCAAATGCACCGCCGTTTATGTCGAGGCGGGCGACGCGGTCAAGGCGGGCGACGTGATCTGCTCGCTCGACATGGAAAGCTCGCTCGCGCAGTACCGCGCGGCGGAGATCGGCTACACGAGCGCCGCGTCGAGCTACAGCGACCAGAAGAACATTCTGGACCGACAGGTCGCTCTGTACGAAAAAAACTGGAACGACACCAAGGCGCTTTTCGAGATCGGTGCAGCCTCCCAGTCGGAGGTCGACCAGATGGAGCTGCAATATCTCTCCACCAAGGCGCAGCGTGATTCCACGCTCGCCCAGCTTGAAGCAAGTATGCAGAGCGCGAAGTCGAGCTACGAGCAGCTTGCCCTCGCGATGGAGAACATCGACAGCCATGGCAACGTCATCGCGCCGGTGGACGGCGTGCTCGCCTCGCTCACCGCAAGCGAGGGCGGCATGGTCTCGCCCAGCTACGCCGTCGCCGTCATCGACGGCGCGGAGCAGATGAAGGTTACCGTCATGGTCTCCGAGGCGCTGGTGCCCAAGCTCGCCATCGGCGACACGGTCACGGTCCGCGTCAGCGCGGCGGACGCCGAATTTGAGGGCGTGATCCGCTCCGTCGAAAAGACCGCCAATCAGGTGACAAAGCTCTACACCGTCACCGTCACGGTGCCCGCGGAGGTCGAGGGCCTGCTCTCCGGTATGTTTGCCGACGTCACCTTCCACACCGCTGTGAGCGAGAGCGCGGTCGTCGTGCCGAGCGAGACCATCCTCACGAGCAGCGACAAGCAGTATGTCTTTATCGTCGAGAACGACACGGCAAAGCGCGTCGACATCACCACCGGCCTCACCGGCAGCGGCATGACCGAGGTCACGAGCGGTCTTGACGCGGGCGAGCAGCTCGTCACAGTCGGCCAGCAGTACCTCTCCGACGGCGACGCCGTGCGCGTCGTGGAGGGATAAGCTCCATGAACATTGCAAAATTCTGCATCAGGCACAAGGTCACAACGCTGCTCGCGGTCATTATGATCGCCGTGTTCGGCGTGGTCTACACCACCCAGCTCCAGATGGCGCTGCTGCCGAACATCGAGTACCCCGCGGCCTATGTGTACTGCTACTACAATGGCGCGGGCCCCGAGGACATCGAGCAGCTCGTCACGCGCCCGCTCGAGTCCGCCATCATGTCGGTGCCCGGCGTGGACTCCGTCACCTCCTCGAGCGCCGACAGCATCTCGACCATTCAGATCATGTACGTTGAGAACACCGACGTGGACATCGCGGCGACCAAGCTGCGCGAGAAGTTCGACGCGCTCAGCCTGCCCGACGGCTGCGGCTCTCCCGTCATTCTGAACATCAACGTGTCCGAGTTGATGCCGAGCGCCATCGTCGGCCTCCTCGGCGACGACCTCGCCGCCCTCCAGCAGCAGGCGGAGAACGTGGTCGCCCCCGCGCTCGAGCGCATCGACGGCGTGGCGTCCGTCTCCGTCTCCGGCGGTGTGGAGCGTCAGATCACCGTGACGCTCGACGCGCAGCGCGCCGCGGGCTACGGCCTCTCCACCAGCTACATCACCCAGATCCTCCAGGCGGAGAACCTGCTCTATCCCGCCGGTGAGGTCTACAACGGCAGTCAGAAGCTCTCCGTCACCACCGACGCGCAGCTCTCCACGGTCGATGAGGTCGCCAACATCAACATCCCGCTCCAGACCGGCGGCACGGTGCGCCTCGGCGAGGTCGCCGACGTCGCCTTCGAGACCTCCGACCGCGACGCCATCGCCGCGATGGACGGTACGCCCGGCATCATCCTACAGGTCAGCAAGCGCTCCGGCGCGAACGAGGTCAAGACCGCCGAGGCGGTGGTCGCGGCGATGGAGGAGCTGGCGGCGAAGGACGGCTCCATCCACTACGCCATCCCCTACGTCGCCAGCGAGTACATCAACGTCGCCGTCGACGCCGCGCTCGAGGGCATCATCCTCGGCGTCGTGCTCGCGGCGCTCGTGGTGTGGCTGTTCCTGCGCCGCGGCGGCGCGACCATGACCATCGCGGTCTCCATGCCCGTGTGCATCCTCGCGGTGTTCGTGCTGATGTACGTCTGCGACCTGACGCTCAACATGATGAGCCTCGGCGGCATCGCCATGGGCGTCGGCATGATCGTGGATAACTCCATCATCGTGCTCGAAAACATCTACCGCTGGGCGTCCGAGGGACACGACCGCATGACCAGCTGCGTCGAGGGCACGAAGGAGGTCACGCTCTCGCTGACCGCCTCGACCCTCACCACCGTCGCGGTGTTCCTGCCGCTCGGCCTCACCGGCGGCATCGCGGGTCAGATCTTCAAGGACTTCTGCCTGACCATCGCCTTCCTTATTCTCGGCTCGCTCGCTGTCGCCGTGACGCTCGTGCCGCTGCTGTGCTACTTCCTGCTCGACGAGAGCAAGGTGCATCTTGACGCCCTGCAAAGGGCGCAGAAGGGCGGACGCCGCGCGCAGAAGCTCATGGGCTGGTATGTGAAAAAGCTCGACTACTATATCCATCACCTCAAGCGCGGCGTGCTGGTGTCCGTCGCCCTCGTCGCGGTGTTCCTCGCCGCCTGCCTGAACACCAAAATGGTGCTCCTGCCCGAGATGGACGAGGGCATGGTCACCGTGACCGTCTCCATGCCCATCGGCTCAAAGGTCGAGCAGGCGGCGGCGATGGCGGAGCGTGTCGCCGCCATTGCCGAGGAGACCATCCCCGAGCTTGCCGGCTACTACTACACCGCCGATAGCGGTCAGAGCGCCAGCCTGGTGCTCAACCTCACCGACAAGGGCGAGCGCGACCGCAGCGCGACCGACATTGCCAACGCCCTGCGCGACGCGACCTATGACGTTGCCGGCTGCGAGATCACCTGCTCGGCCTACGACATGGGCGCGATGATGGGCGGCAGCGGCGTGAGCGTCAACATCACGGGCGAGGACTACACCACGCTCAAGATGATCGCGGACGACCTCACCGCGCAGATCGCGGCGATCCCCGGCGCGGTGGACGTTTCCTCCACGGTCGCCGAGCAGGTGCCGCAGGTCAAGGTGACCGCGGACCGTCAGGCGTGCTCGCAGTACGGCCTGACCGCCTACAACGTCGCCGCAGCGGTGCGCTCCGGCCTGACCGGAACCACCGCCACCACCGTCACCATCGACAACAAGGAGGTCGACGTGGTCGTGCGCGGCGACGGCCGCGCGGAGGAGAGTCTGGACGCCCTGCGCTCCATGGCAATCTCCACACCGACCGGCGGCAGCGTGCCGCTCGGCAGCATCGCCGACGTCAGCGTCGTCATGTCCCCGCAGACCATCACGCGCTACAACCAGTCCCGCCAGGTGACCATCTCCGGTGACGCTGCGGACGGCGACACGAGCGCCATGGCCAAGAGCATCCGCGCCATCCTCGCGGGCTACACGCTCCCCGGCGGCTACACCGCCGAGCTTGCCGGCGGCTACGCGGAGATGATGGAGAACTTCTCCGACCTCGGCCTCGCGCTCATCGTCTCCGTCGGCCTTGTGTACTTCGTGCTGGCCTCGCAGTTCGAGTCCTTCGTCATGCCGGTCATCATCATGATGATCCTGCCCATCGCCTTTGCCGGCGCGCTCTTCGCGCTGCCGCTCACAGGCAAGGACCTTTCGATGATCTCGCTCGTCTCCCTCATCATGCTTGCCGGTACGGTGGTCAACGCCTCCATCGTCCTCGTGGACTACATCAAGCAGCGCCGTGACCGCGGCGAGACGCGCGAGGAGGCCATTCTCCACGCCTGCCCGCTGCGTATCCGCCCCGTGCTGATGACCACGCTCACCACCATCCTTGCCCTCGTGCCGACGGCGCTCGGCATGACCGGCAAGATGAACGAGATGATGAGCGACATGGGCACCACCATGATCGCCGGTATGCTCGTCTCGACCGTCATCACGCTGCTCTTCACTCCCGTGTACTACTGCGTCATCGACGACCTGACGCACCGCCGGGAGCGGAGGAAGGCCAAAAAGCTCGCCGCCGCGCAGAGCGAACCATAAAACAGCAAAGCTAAACGGAAGGACCGCGAGCGCGGTCCTTCCGTTTATTCAATAGGCTCTCAGCCGTTGTCTCCGCCGTCCGCCGGCTCTGCGGCGCCCTCCGCGGACGATTCCCCGCCG
>OLRZ01002213.1_pt1 | contig 11532 bp, 9 predicted proteins | sample 1671931 | NCBI WGS metagenome assembly OLRZ01 (sample SAMEA3136627, study PRJEB25190) | human gut metagenome | reverse complement strand
AGGGAGTGGCTAACCGCCGCAATACAACAGCGTCCTTGAGACGATTGTACCATACTGCACAAAAAAGTCAAGCCCTCCCGGCCGGGAGGGCTTGCTGCGTTTACAGGCTGATTGCGCCGTCGGCGCTTTGCGCGCCCGCGAGCAGGGACGCGCACTCGGATAGAAAGTGCTCGACCTGCTGCGCGCAGCGGCCAGTGTAGAGCGCGGGGTCCATGACGGCGTCGAGCTCCGCGCGGGTCATGCCGAAGGCGGGATCGGCGGCGAGACGGTCAAGCAGGTCGCAGCGTTCGCCCTCCTTCATGCGTGCGGTCGCGGCCATGGAATGCTGCCGGATGCGCTCATGCAGCTCCTGCCGGTCGCCGCCGCGCTTGACGGCCTCCATCATGATGTTCTCGGTGGCGAGGAAGGGCAGGTATTCGCGGATGGTGCGGTCAACGATCTTCTTGTTGACGTGCAGACCGTTGGTGACATTCTGGCACAGGCGCAGCACGGCGTCCGCACAGAGGAAGCCCTCGGGCAGGGCGATGCGGCGGTTAGCGGAGTCATCGAGCGTGCGCTCGAGCCACTGGACGCTCGCGGTCATGGGGGCGTTGGCGGCGTCGGCCATCAGATAGCGGCTGAGCGAGCAGATGCGCTCACAGCGCATGGGGTTGCGCTTGTAGGCCATGGCGGACGAGCCGATCTGGTTTTTCTCGAACGGCTCCTCGACCTGCCGGTCGTGCTGAAGCAGACGGATGTCGTTCGCCATGCGGTAGGCACTCTGCGCGAGGGAGGAGAGGACGTTCAGGATGCGGCTGTCGGTCTTGCGCGGGTAGGTCTGACCGCAGACGGAGAAGCAGCGGTCGAAGCCGAACTCCGCGGCGATGCGGCGGTTCATCTCGTCGATCTTCGCGCCGTCGCCGTCAAAGAGGTCCATGAAGCTGGCTTCGGTGCCGGTCGTGCCGCGGCAGCCGAGGAATTTCAGCGTGGCGAGAATGTGGTCGAGCTCCTCAAGATCGCTGAGAAAATCCTGCATCCAGAGAGCCGCGCGCTTGCCGACGGTCACAGGCTGTGCGGGCTGATAGTGCGTGTAGCCGAGGGTAGGCACGGCGGCGTATTCGCGCGCGAACGCGGCGAGATTTGCCAGTACGCCGAGCAGCTCACCGCGCAGATAGCGCAGACCGTCGCGGTAGAGAATGAGGTCGGCATTGTCGGTGACGTAGCAGCTCGTCGCACCAAGGTGGATAATGCCGGCGGCGGACGGCGCGGCCTTGCCGTAGGCGTAGACGTGCGCCATCACATCGTGGCGCACCTCGCGCTCGCGCTGCTCGGCCACGGCGTAGTCAATGTCGGTGATGTGCGCTTCCAGCTCCGCGACCTGCTCGGCGGTGATGGGCAGCCCCAGCTCGTGCTCCGCACGGGCGAGCGCGGTCCACAGCCGCCGCCATGTCTGAAAGCGCATATCGGCGGAGAACAGGTGCAGCATATACGGCGACGCGTAGCGCGACGACAGGGGAGATTCGTAAACATCTTTGCTCATGGCTCGTTCCTCTTTTCTGATTTACTTTATTGTACCGAAAAATCCGCGGCTTGTCCACCCGAAAGAAAATGGAACGGCGCTGCCGTTCCATTTTTTCTTATCGGAGAATGAGGCTCTCTCTCTCGGGACCTACGGACACATAGCCGATGGGGCAGCCGATGGCGCGCTCCACGTATTCGACATAGCGCCGCGCGGCCTCGGGCAGATCCTCCCAGCGGCGGGCGCCGGAGATGTCACACTGCCAGCCGGGCATATACTCCATGACGGGCTTGGCGCGGTCGAGGAGGACGGGGAAGGGGAAATCGTCGGTCTGCACGCCGTCGATCTCATAGTGGGCGCACAGAGGGATCTTGTCCATGTAGCTGAGCACGTCGAGCTTCGTGAGGGCGATGCTCGTCGCACCCTGCATCTCCACGCCGTAGCGCGTCGCCACGAGGTCGATGGGGCCGACGCGGCGGGGACGGCCGGTCTTTGCGCCGAACTCCGCACCGGCCTCGCGCAGCTTTGCCGCTTCATCGCCGAACCACTCGCAGGTGAAGGGCCCCTCGCCCACGCAGGAGGAGTAAGCCTTGACCACGCCCACGACCTCGTCGAGCTTTGCGGTGGGCAGACCCGAGCCGACCGGCGCATAGGCGGCGATGGCGTTGGAGGAGGTGGTGTAGGGATAGATGCCGTAGTCCAGATCGCGCAGCGCGCCGAGCTGGGCCTCGAAGAGGATGCGCTTGCCGTTTGCCTGCGCCTCGCGCAGGAACGCCGTGGTGTTGGCGACAAAGGGCTTGATCTTCGCGCCGAAGTCGTCGATCCACGCCGTCAGCTCGTCCATGGTATAGCCCTTTGCACCGTAGACGCGGGTGAGCGTGAGGTTCTTCCACTCGAGCAGGTCGGCCAGATGCGCCTTGAGGTGCTCGGGGTGGAGCAGCTCGCCGGCGAGCACGGTCTTTTTTTGATACTTGTCGGAATAGAACGGCGCGATGCCCTGCTTGGTGGAGCCGTACTTCTTGTCCTTGAGCCGCGCTTCCTCCAGCGCGTCCAGCTCGCGGTGCCATGGCAGCAGCAGCGAGGCGCGCTCGCTGACCTTCAGGTTCTCCGGTGTAATCGCCACGCCTGCGGCGCGCAGGGTCTCGATCTCGTTATACAGGTTCTCGCAGTCGAGCGCCACGCCGTTGCCGAGAATGTTCACCACGCCCTCGCGGAAGATGCCGCTGGGCAGCAGGTGCAGGGCGAACTTGCCCTTATCGTTCACGACGGTGTGGCCCGCGTTGCCGCCGCCCTGATAGCGCACGACCACGTCGAAATGGTCGGTGAGGTAGTCGACCATGCGGCCCTTGCCCTCGTCGCCCCAGTTGATGCCTACGATCGCACAATTCGCCATGATAATAGCCTCCTGAATATTTCCTCCGTACTATGAGAGATACGGTTTGCGTCAAAACGCCAGCCTTAGTATTATACGGGATACAAAGGCATAAGAAAAGAATCAATTTAATATACTTATCATTCGCTCGGCTAATGATGAAATGAAGGGAGGAGGACATTGCAGATCTCGACAAAAAAGCCTGCGCCTTTGGCGGAAAATGAGGGTATCGTGAAGAAAATGCTGCAAGAAGGGAGCCGGACATCCTCCGGCTCCCTTGCTGTGCCGCTATGAAATTTCTCCTTGCGCTTACTGTAACAGCAGGAGGCTGAAGACGAGCGTGAAGAGCGCGACCGTTTCGATGATGCCGATGACGATGAAGAAGTTCGCCGTGCCCTTGCCGGTCTCGCCGAGCGCGTCGGCGCTCGCCGCGGCGACCTTGCCCTGGAAGAACGCGGACAGGCCGATGGCAAGGCCCGCGAAGATGCCCGTAAACATGGCGAGCGCGGGATCGGCGCCGGAGGCCACGGCGCTGCGGATGAAGTTCATCAGCAGGAAGCCGTAGATAGTCTGCGTCAGGGGCGCGCCGGAGAAGGCGACCATGATGAAGGGAGCGGGCTTGCCGTTCGCGTAGCACTTCTTCCACGCGCCGACGCTCGCCTGCGCCGCGAAGCCCGCGCCGAACGCGCTGCCCATGGCGGACAGGCCCAGCGCACACGCCATACCAATAAATTCAATGCTCATAATACGTTTCTCCTCTTTTTGATTATTTTCTGATCTTATCCAGTTTTTTGAACGGTGCGTAGGCGGTGCCGGTCCACTCCATGCCAAGCTGACCGGAGAATTCCAGCAGATTCAATCGCACGCCATGGACCACCACGGACAGCAGGCCCATCACGATGTTCAGCCCGTGACCGACGAGCATGATGAGGATGCCGACGACGACCAGCGGCCCCTTGAAGCCGAGCGCCATGTTGTTAAAGCTCTGCGCGATAGCGAGCGACGCCATGCCGACGGCAAACAGTCGGATGTAGCTCATGATGTTGCCGAAGGCGCTGATGGTGTTGAGGAACACTGTGAAGGCGTTGCCAAGGCCCGCCTTGAGACCCTGCGCGAAGGTCTTGTCCGGCGACATACCGCCGAAGCACACGACCAGCACGAAGCCGAGAAGGACCACCGCGGCAATGGGCGTGAGGTTCACCTGCTCGCCGATGACGAGGTAGAGCACCACGAAGTACAGCGCGCAGATCGCGCACAGCCAGCCGAGGTCGGCGACCCAGCTGAGGTCCTTCTCCCGCGTCTTGCGGCGGATGTTCATCACACACGCCAGCGAGAGCTGGACGGTGCCGAGGATGAAGCAGAATTTCATGACGCTGTTCTGCTGCTGGGTGGTGACGTTGAAATACTCGGGGTAGTTCGCAAAGGTCGGAACGACCAGCGAGCGGAGCAGCGGCACGTCCATCGCGCCCTCAAGCCCGAACCAGGTGCCGGTCATCGCGCCCCAGACGATGGTGGCGATGGAGAGCACCCACAAAAGCTGCACGGCATCGGAGGGCTTCTTGCTCTTCACCGTCAGGGCCGCGGCGGTCAGCAGGAACAGGCAGCCGTAGCCCGCGTCGCCGATGATCATGGCGAAAAAGAGCGTGAAGAAGCCGAGGAACCAGAACGAAATATCGTACTCGCGGTAGCCCGGCACGGTGCCGAGAATGTCGAACACCGGCGCGATGAGCCGCGTGACCTTGGTGTACTTGATCTTGGTCGGCACCTTGTCGTCGTCCGCCGCCGGATCGTCCATCGCCCACGCCCAATGCTCCTTCGCGGCGGCGGCCTTGAAGCGCTCCGCCTCGTCGACGGGGAGGTAGCCGGTCAGCCACACGAGTCCGTCCCCGCTCTCCGAGGTATTGCGCACGGAGGAGTAGTCCGCATCGTTCTGCGTTTTGAGCAGCTGCTCGCGGAAGCTGGGCAGGTGCTTCGCGGCGGCCTTGAGCTGCGCGCCGCACTCAGAAAGACCGCGCTCACAGTCGGCGATCTCCTGCCGGTATTCGTCAAGGCTCTTTTCCGGCGGGATGAACTCGCCGGCGGCGCAGGAGGCGGGCAGCGCACCGAGGATGGCGACGGTCTGCTGCTTCCCGACCGGCGCGAGCCGCAGGAAGCGCACTTCCTTGTCCGCCTCGAGCGAGGCGAGGAGCTTTTTGTCCACGCGGCAGAAGTGCAGCTCGAAGCCCTGCGCCTTCAATTCCTTGATCTCGGCGGGGGAGAAGCTGCCCCAGCCGGCGAGCGTGTCGCACGCGCTGACCGCGGCGGCGCGCTCGGCTTCCAATGCCTTTTTGCGCTCCAGACATGCGTTGAGCTCGTCGAAGAGCACTTTAAATTGATCGTCGTCGAGCGTTTCCGCTTCGACCTCGCTCACCCCCTGCTCCTCGAGCACGGTGATGAGCCGCGAGAGCGCGGCGAAGCGCTCCAGATAGCCTTGGTCGGCGTTCGCCTTTTCCGCGAAATGGACGATGCCGAGCGCGCGCAGCGCGTCGAGCAGCTCCGTTTTCTGCGTCTGCGCGGCGACGATGTGAACGACCTTCATTTTCTCGATCATCGCGCCGCCTCCTGTAGCTTTTTCTTGGCGATCTTGCCGCGCACGACCGCGGAGGTCTGCTGGTCGCCGAGGTAAATGCCGATGACGCGGATGTTTTCCCTCGCCTCGGGGATCTTGACCTTTTCAAACAGGTTCACGCGCTGCGCGGTGGAGCGCAGCTCCCGCTCGAGCAGCTCGACCTGCGTGCGCAGCGTCTTGACCAGCGCATCCAGCCGCGCGATCTCGCGCAGCGTGACCACAGCGGTGTCCACCCAGAGCGGATAGTCCGCGACGTCGTAGGAGATCTCCTCGAAGGTCAGCTCCTCAAAGACCGGCACGATCACGCCGGCGATGTTGTGGTCGCGGCAGACGACGTCCTTCGGACGGATGAGCGAATCGAGCCGCATCCCCTCGGGGAAGCTGCCGTTTTCGGCGAACACCGCGATCCAGCCGTCCAGACCGTCGACGATCTTCAGCCGCTCGGCTTCGACCTTCTCAAGCTGCGCCGTCACCTGCATCACGACCGATTGGAGCTGCTGCTTTTTCAGCTGCAGCGTCGGCAGATAGCGTTGAAACTGCTTGAGCCGATCCTTCTGGACCTTCAGTTCATTTTTTGTTAGTTTGACAGCCATACGCGCTCCCTCAGTTCAAGGCGTCCTTTTTCGGCCATCTTTCCTGCAGGAGACTGGTCTTCAGACCCGTTTCGTTCGGCTCGAAGCACTCGGCGAGGATCCCCCAGCCAAGGTCCAGCGCCTCCTCCAGAGGGATGTTCACGCTCAGGTCCATCAGCTTCGTTTCAAAGAGGTGGCCGTATTTGAGCAGCTTCTCGTCCCATTCGGACATCATGAAGCCCATGGACTTCTTTTCAAGGCTTTCCTTGTAGGCGCTGTAGAGACGGATCATGCCGTCCATCAGGGCGCGGTGGTCGCTGCGCGTCGTGCCGTTGACGTTCTGCTTGAGACGCGAGAGCGAGCCGAACGGCTCGATGTGGCCGTTCTTGAGGTAATACTGGCCCTCGGTGATATAGCCTGTGTTGTCCGGCACAGGGTGGGTGACGTCGTCGCCGGGCATCGTGGTGACGCCGAGGATGGTGATGGAGCCCGCGCCCTCAAAGTCGACCGCCTTCTCATAGCGCGAGGCAAGGCAGCTGTAGAGGTCGCCGGGGTAGCCACGGTTGGACGGCACCTGCTCCATCGTGATGGCCATTTCCTTCTGTGCGTCGGCGAAGTTGGTCATGTCGGTCAGCAGCACGAGCACGCGCTTGCCGGCAAGGGCGAACTGCTCCGCCACGGCGAGCGACAGGTCGGGCACGAGCGTACATTCCACCGTCGGATCAGACGCCGTGTGGACGAACATGACCGTGCGGCCCATCGCGCCGCTCTTTTCGAGCGTGTCGCGGAAGAAGAGGTAGTCGTCGTATTTCAGACCCATGCCGCCGAGGACGATGACGTCGACCTCCGCCTGCATGGCGATGCGGGCGAGCAGCTGGTTGTAGGGCTCGCCGGAGACGGAGAAGATGGGCAGCTTCTGGCTCTCGACGAGGGTGTTGAACACGTCGATCATCGGGATGCCGGTGCGGATCATGCGCTTGGGCACGATGCGCTTGGCGGGGTTGACGGAGGGCCCGCCGATGGGGATCATATTTTCGGTCAGCGCGGGGCCGTTGTCACGCGGCACGCCCGCGCCGTCGAACACGCGCCCGAGCAGGTCGTCGGAAAACGAGACCATCATGGGCCGCCCGAGGAAGCGCACGGTGTCGGTCGTGCTGACGCCCTGCGTGCCGGCAAAGACCTGCAGGGAGACGAGGTCGCCGCTGAGCTTGATGACGCTCGCGTAGCTCTCGCCGACGAGGGCAAGGTCGCCGCTGCGCACGCCCGAGGCGCGCACGGTCACGACGTTGCCAACGATGGATTCGATCTTGGTATAAACCTTCTGCATTCTGAAACCCTCCTTAACCCGTTACCTTGCTCCGGTAGAGGTCCGTGAGCTTCGTTTCCTGCGCCGCAAATTCCGGCGTACCGTAGACCGTGCCGTGCCAGTCGAGGAATTCCTGACGCACCTGATTGAAGAAGGCGCGGATCTCCTTTTTGTCGCTGAGTGCGTAATCGCGCGTGAGCACATCGTAGAGCACGTTGAACTCATGCGCCTGACGCTCCGGCTCGCAGGCCGCGTCGATGGGATCGAAGGAGTTCTGCTGCAGGTACACGGCGTCGAGCAGCTCGCCCTTCTGGTAGAGGATGTAATCCTCGGCCGAGGTGCCCTCTTCGCCGATGACCTTCATCATCTGATTGATCTCGCTGCTGCGGCGGAGGATGCCGCGGGCCTCCTCCACACGCGCCATGTCCACCACGCCCTGATACTTTGACCACGAGTCGATGGGGTGGATGGAGGGATACTTGCGCGCGTCGGAGCGCTCGCGGGAGAGGCCGTGGAACGCGCCGACGACCTTGAGCGTCGCCTGCGTGACCGGCTCTTCAAAGTTGCCGCCCGCGGGGGAGACCGTGCCGCCGATGGTGACGGAGGCGATTTTGCCGTTTCTCAGCCGGACCTTGCCCGCGCGCTCATAGAACGCGGCGATGACGGATTCGAGGTAGGCAGGGAAGGCTTCCTCGCCGGGGATCTCCTCCAGTCGACCGCTCATCTCGCGCATGGCCTGCGCCCAGCGGCTCGTGGAGTCCGCCAGCAGCAGGACGTTGAGTCCCATCTGGCGGTAATATTCGGCCATCGTCACTGCCGTGTACACGGACGCTTCACGCGCCGCGACCGGCATGGACGAGGTGTTGCAGATGATGATGGTACGCTCCATCAGCGAGCGGCCCGTGCGCGGGTCGGTCAGCTCGGGGAACTCCTTGAGCACCTCCACGACCTCGCCGGCGCGCTCGCCGCAGGCGGCGACGATGACGATGTCGACGTCAGCGTTCTTCGCCTCCATGTGCTGCAGCACGGTCTTGCCCGCGCCGAAGGGGCCGGGCACGCAGAAGGTGCCGCCCTTGGCGACCGGCAGGAAGGTGTCGATGCAGCGGATCTTGGTCACCAGCGTCTCGTCGGGACGCAGACGCTCCTCATAGCAGCGGATGGGCTGCTTGACCGGCCAGGAAAAGACCATGCTCAGCGCCTTCTCCTCGCCCGCGCCGTTTTCCAGCACCGCAACGGTGGAGCGGACGTGATAGACGCCCTTTTCCTTCACGCTCTTTACGCGCCAGCCCTCGTCCTTGAGGTCGAAGGGCGCCATGATGAGGTGCGTGAACTGCCCCTCCGGCACGCTGCCGACCGCGTCGCCCGCGAGCACGGCGTCGCCGGGCTTGACGCAGGGGGTGAACTCCCATTCCTTATCGGGGATGGGGTCAAGGTATACGCCGCGCTCGAGGAAGAAGCCGCATTGCTCGGCAAGCTTCGGCAGAGGATTCTGCAAGCCGTCGTACACCTGCGTCAGAAGGCCGGGGCCGAGCTCGACGCTCAGCAGCTCGCCGGTCAGCTCGACCTCGTCGCCGACCTGAATGCCGTTGGTCATTTCATAGATCTGCATACTCACGGCGTCGCCGCTGATGCGGATGACCTCGCCCTTGAGGCGGTCATTGCCGATCTTGACGAAGCCGACTTCGTTTTTCCGCACGGAGCCCGAGAACCTCGCCGAAACGAGGTTGCCGTTGACTCCAGTCACATAGCCTGTCACTTTCTCCATTTCGTTTCTCCCGTTTTCTTATAGGCTGAATATCTGCTGGCGGACCTGTCCGAGCAGTGTGTCGAAGGCGGCCTTGCCCTCGTCATGGCGGAAGACGCGCTGCCGTTCGAGCAGCTGCAGCTTCAGCGCGTAGCCGTAGAGCGCGCAGTCGTCGAAGCTGTGCAGTCCCACCAGCTCATCCAGCCGGTCAAATTCCAGCGCGAGCAGCAGCCGCTCGCGGGTCCTTTGCGTTCCCCGCCGCAGTGACGGTCTGCGTCACGGCGGCGTCGCGCTCGTTCGGCGCGGCACAGCTCTCGCCGCGCTTCACACGCCGCTGATAGGTCAGCTCGCCCTGCAGCACGCGGTAGAAAGCCGCCCACCGGCTCACGAAGCCGCCGTCCTCCGAACGCACCGTCAGCTCCTCGAGCGAGCGGTAGACCCTGTCGCTCACCGCGCCCCGGCATTGGTCGAGAAACGCAGCGTAATCCAGCGGCGAGGCGTCGCCCGCGCGGAGCATCGGCAGGCTCGAGATCAAGTAGTAATAGGAAGCCAAGAGCGTCCCTCCTTAAATGCGCAGCTCGCGGAAGAAGGGGGCAAGCTGCTCCGCCAGCTCCTCGTCGGAGCAGTCGATGTAGCCCGAGCCGTCCTTGGCGCACAGGCGGAAGCCCGTGTGGACCTTTTTGGAGAGCCGCAGCTCCAGCCCCGCCTTGAGCTCGCCGGCGAGCTCGCTTTTGAGCGCGTCCGTGACGGAGGCGACCTCCGCGGCGTAGGAGGAAGCGTCCTCGCCCTGCAGCGCGGCGGTGATGAGCGACGCGAGCGCCTTGTCGTCGAGCGCCTTATGGGTATCCTGCGCGAGCAGCTTCGTCAGCTCCGCACCGATCTCCTGCCGGAAGGCAAGCACCGCGTCGCGCTTCGCCTGCTCCGCGCTGAGCTGAGCGCTGGCCTTGAACACGCCGATCTCCGCCTGCGCGTCCGCACGCAGCTTGTCCGCCTCGCTCCTCGCGTCGGCGACGATCTTTTCCGCCTGCGCCTTGGCGTCGGCAAGGATCTGCGCGGCCTCGCGGTTCGCGCTCTCGATGCCGTCCTTTTTGATGGAGGATACCAGATCCTGAATTTGAAGCTCCATAAAATCCGCCTTTCTGTGTTTATGTGAGTAAAATTTCGTAATCAAACTAAAATATAGCGCACAACACCAAAGAAATCAAGAAAATGCAAAGAAATAGAATGATTCATTTTTTCAATAATGCCTAAAAACCGGGTAATAATGCGGAAAATATTATAACCGTCCGTGCGGGAGCCTAACCGCCGCCTTGCTCTTCCCATGTCGGTGTGCTATACTGGGCCCGTTATAAATAGAGAAAAGGAGAACGCTTCCCATGCCTGCCTTCGATCCGCTGACCTACCGCTATGCCTCGCGGCGCAATGTCGTCTACGCCAAAAATGCCGTCGCCTGCACGTCTGTGCCGCTCGGCGCACAGATCGGACTGGACGTGATGAAATCCGGCGGCAACGCCGTAGACGCCGCTGTGGCGATGGCCGCGGCTATGCCGCTGCTCGAGCCGACCGGCAACGGCCTCGGCTCGGACTGCTTTGCGCTCGTGTGGATCGAGCGGGACAAACGGCTCTACGGCCTCAACGCCAGTGGTGTCGCGCCGATGGCGCTGAGCGCAGAGAAGGTTCGCGCGATGGGCTATACAGAGATGCCGAAGGCCGGATGGCTGCCGACGATGGTGCCCGGCGCACCCGCAGGTTGGGCGGAGCTGAACCGCCGCTTCGGCACGAAGCCGCTCGCCGAGCTGTTTGCGCCTGCCATTTCCTATGCCGAGGAGGGCTATCCCGTGCCGGTGAACATCGCGCGGCAGTGGGAGCGCGACAGCCGCCGCATTGCCAAGGCGATGGCGGAGAACGCCGCGCCGCACGAATACTGGTGGCAGAGCTTTATGAAGCCGGACGGCACGCCCTACCGCGCGGGTGAGCTGTTCCGCCTTCCGGACTACGCCGCGACGTTGCGCTCCCTCGCCGCGACGGACTGCGAGAGCTATTACCGCGGCGCGCTGATGGAGCGGGTCGTCGCGTTCTCCCGCGCGACCGGCGGGTACTTCTGCGAGGACGACTTCCGCAATTATCGCCCCGAATGGGTCGAGCTCATCACGCAGGACTACCGCGGCTATACGGTCTGTGAGATCCCGCCGAACGGCCACGGCATCACGGTGCTCATGGCGCTCGGCATCCTGAACGGCATGACCATGCCGGAAAATCGCGAGAGCGCCGAGCACTATCACAAGGTGATGGAGGCCATCAAGCTGGCCTTTGCCGACACGAGGACCTACGTCGCCGACCCGCGCTATATGAAAACAAAGGTCAGCGAGCTGCTGGATCCCGCCTATCTCGCCGCGCGCCGCGCGCTCATCACCGACCGCGCGCTGGAGCCG
>OLRZ01002205.1_pt1 | contig 11565 bp, 10 predicted proteins | sample 1671931 | NCBI WGS metagenome assembly OLRZ01 (sample SAMEA3136627, study PRJEB25190) | human gut metagenome | reverse complement strand
AGTATACTTAAAAATGGCAACATTGTTTGTCTATAATTATATTTAAGGAGAAAATCATGATAATTGAAATTTTAACAAATGGTTGGTGTAATATTAAATTCGAAAAGACAAATTGTAGAGTGAACGCTTCATATTTAACTGATGTCCCAAATGACTTATTAGATATGTGCATTAATTATTATAACAATAATACGGCATCCTGTTATTTTGATTCTGAAGGCTCTACAGCAACGCTAGTTTTGACGCCAGATACAGCTTTCATAATTCATGAAGGGGAGCATTTAGGCCTAATTAAACTATTGGAATCACCAAAGGAAATAATTGATTGTATAGTAAAGGAAATTGCAAAACAGATTGATTCTGCTGCAAGTTTTTTATCATGTGAATGTGATGATTTATTTCAGTATGAAAAAAGAAAATCTGAATTAATACAAAAATAATGGAAGTCAAGAATAAATTTGGGGGATATTATAAAAAACATGAAATGAAAACAGAATTTTTATGGAAAATAATAGAATTTTATTGAAATTTAAATTAGTATAAAAAGTTTCCCAATATGGACGATTAATATTAAATTTCATTGGTATAATTTAAATTTCAATATGAAAAATTACATTGATATTATAATAGATAGATTTACAAAAAGCAATAACAAAATAAAAATAAATATCATTAATATAAGGGTTGACTAAATATAAGTGAAAGAGTATTCTAAAAACAGGAAGGAGAAATAACACCTATGCGTTTAGAATTACAGATGGAATTATTGAAACCAGAGATAGATATTGATTATCGTAGAATCATAATATCTTATCTAAAATTTGCATTAGAACATTGTGAAGGGGGAAGATTTTTCGAAAAATTTTATAAGAATCGAGATAACATAGTTAAAGATTATTGTTTTTCAACAGTTTTTAGTAAGCCACGATTCACAAAAGAAAAAATTTATTTTGATAAAAATGAAATGAAAATCATATTTTCATGCAGTGATAGGAATCGAACAGGATTAATTTTCCAGACAGCATTTTTAGCAATTCAGCATATGAAATTTCCTTTAGCAAACGAAAATCATATGATATTGAAAAAAATAATACAAAAAAAAGAAGTATTAATTACAGAACCTGTTGTGTATTTTCAAACAATGTTGGGAAATGGGCTATGTGTGCGTGAACATAATAGAGAAACAAATAGAGATACATTTATTACATGTGAAGATAAAGAATTTTCTGAAAAGGCAGAGACAATCATAAAAAATCAGCTTCAAATGGTAGGATTTTATAAAAATCAATATAAAGATATTAAAGTTGAACCAATAGATTGCAAAAAAATAGTGGTGAAACATTATGGTATTTTTATAGATTCGACAATAGGTGTATTAAAAATATCGGGTAATATGAATGCATTACAATATTTATATCAAAGCGGATTGGGTAGCCATCACTCCTCAGGGTTTGGAGCGGTGAATGTAATAAGACAGGGGGAAGATGAATGAAAGATGAAATGGTTTGTTTAGAGCCATTTGATTGGAGATATTCTACAGCTATCGTTGGGTTGCGAAAATATCTAGAATGGCTTGGAACAGAAGAACCAGAGTTAATAATAACAGAGGATACTCTTGAATACAACAGAAAATATTTAAATAAATCAGAGTTCTTAAAATTTGCAGAATATTATTTCAAAGATGATATGCATCATATTGAAATAGAAAATAAATTAAAAGAAAAGGATCCTACAGAAGATCAAATAAATATTGTTAATGAAAAAATGAAGGCCAATACAATTTTGAAAAATAAATTTAAAAAAATTAAATTTGATGGACACAATCAAGATGAAATACAAAATATTATTGACCAAAATCGTGAAGAAATAATTTGTGAAACTTTTCGAAATAAAAATAATCTGTATAAAAACTATTGCAATCCAAATCAATTATTTAAAGATAAACAAGAATGTTGCAGGTTAAATGGGTATTATATTGATATGCCTAAAAAGGGAAAATCGATTTCATATGCATTTGATAAATCAAATTATGTAGGAAATGATATTCCAGAATTTGATTTTATCCCATTTGCGTTTAGTGGATGTCGAGAAAAGTTTTTTATAAATGACAATGTTGATTTAAATCGATTACAAAAAACGAATAATCAATGGACTCGCACTGTAAAATCACAAATGGAAGAGGCAAAACAAAAGAATGAGAGAATCAATACTAAAAGAATTTTTATAGATTGCTTAATCGAAGCAAAAGATTTTCTTCAAAGTGATATAGAGATTATTGTGAAAAAACCAGAACGTGCATATTTTGAAACATTATATTTAAGAAAAGAAAGCTTAGAAATTTTGAAAAATATGAAATCATATTATAAAGCTTTTTGCTTCAGTATAAAAATAAGTGATGATTATTGGATTAATATATTAAATGAAGTTTTTGACGCAGTCGTTAATTTTACTTTATTAGATAATTTAATTAATAAATTATTGAAAGACTCTAGAGAGGGAGGAAATTCATATGTAATTAGCAAATTATTGAAAGTAAATGTGGAAATTAAGAAAGGAGACGAAAAGATGAAAAATACAATGAAAGCTGCGTTTGCATGTGCGAAACAGATTGTTGATAAAAAAGATGGAAATAAACCTAGAGTATCCGATACCAAATTAAAATCTTATTGCACGAAATTAATTAATGCAATAATTTTAGATGATTATGATCAATTCCAAAAAATACTGATTAATTTATCTAATTATGCCGAAGTACCATGTGGATTTGCTTATGATTTATTTGAAGATTTTGAAGGAAATAAAGAAATTGCATACACATTTGTAAATAGTTTAAATCGATATAAAAATAATAATCAGGAGGGTAAAGATAATGAATAAGAAAGCATTAACATTAACAGTAGTAGCAAATATGACATCTAATTATTCTGAAGGATTAGGAAATGTTGCAAGTGTGCAAAAAGTGTTTAAAAACAGAAGAATATATTCTATGAGAAGTAGAGAAAGTTTAAAAAATGCAATCATGATACAAAGTGGATGGTATGATGATTTGGAAACAGAAGTAGATGGTGCTACACAAAAGAAAGTAAATGAAGATCTGAATGCCATTAACTGTAGAGCCTTGGAAGGTGGCTATATGAACACACAGGCAACAACTTATGTTCGCAGAAGTTCTTTTTATGTAACAGATGCAATTTCAACAGAACATTTTATCAGTGAACCCAGATTCCATAATAATTTATATATGGCAACAAATTATGCAAAAAGCAAAGGGTTATCTGTTCAAGAACCAGGAAAGAATAATATTGGATTGATGCCATATCAGTATGAATATGATAAATCATTAAAAATATATAGCATTACCATAGATCTAGAAATGATAGGAAAAGATGAAAACTTTGAAGGTGAAGCAGATGCAAAAGAAAAAGCGGATAGAGTTATTTGTTTATTAGATGCAATTGAAAACTTGTCTTTAGTAGTAAAAGGAAATTTGGATAACGCGGAGCCAATTTTTGCAGTAGGAGGTCTCTCTCCTAGAAAAACACATTATTTTGAAAATGTGGTCAATGTAGAAGAAGCAAAATTAATAATATCAAGTGATTTAAAAAATAAGATTGATAGGGGATTTTATGCAGGACTTCTTCAGGGAAATCTTTTAGAAAACGAAGAAGAGATTGAAGAAGAATTGCATCCATTAACAATCACAGAAATGTTTGATAAACTTCGTCAAGGAGTTAAAGAATATTACTTAGGTTAAAATAGGTTAAGGTAGGTGTAATTATGAAGGCATTACGGATTAAATTGCATCAGACAAGCGCAAATTATCGAAAAGAGGAGACAATCGATAATAAAATGACTTATCCATTACCTCCTATTTCAACGGTAACAGGTGCATTACATAGCATTTGTGGTTATACAGAGTACCATAAGATGCTAGTCAGTATTCAAGGAAATTACCAGTCCATGCAAAATAAGATTTATACACATCATTGTTTTTTGAATTCAACAATGGATGATCGTGGATTGTTAGTTAAAATGAAAAATGAAAACTTGTTATCAACTGCGTATGATAAAGTGGCTGAAGCAAAAAAATCTCAAGGTAATAGTTTCTTAAAGGGGATTACAATACAAGTATATAATCAGGGACTTTTAGATGAATACAGAAACTTAAAAGAAATGGGAAATAAAATAGCATTATGGAAAAAATCAGAAGAATATACTGATAAAGTTGCTATGTATAAAACAAAAAAACAACAATTAACGAAACAAAAAAAGACCTTAGATAAAAAATCAACAGAATATACAGATTTTGTTGAAAAAGAAAAGGAATTAAAACAAGAAGAAAAAGATTGGAAAAACAAAATAAAGGAATATGAAGAAACGCATTATAAAAAACCAATTGCAAAATTTAGATCTTTAACGAAATCTGTAAAAACTTATGAAATATTGAACAATATTACATTAATCCTGCATATTCAGGCGGAAGAAAGTGTATTACAAGATATTATGGAAAATATTTATGATTTAAAAAGCTTAGGACGAAGTGAAGATTTCGTTGATGTTGAAGAAATAAAATTGGTTGATTTGGTTGAACCAGAGGAAAAGATTATAAGTTCTTATTCGGCATATGTTAATTATCAAGATACAAAGCCAATCCTTAATAATCGGAAAGCGGGAAATATCTTTTTTTTCAAAAGTAGAGGAAAACAAGGAACAAAATACTATTTTGGAACTGAGTATAAAATAGAAAAGGGAAAACGAATTTTTCTTCAAGATAAGAAAGTTCCTGTGGTATATGTATCTAATCATAGAGTAGACAAGAAAAGTAAAAATGTTTGGATTGATAATGCGGGAGATGAACAATATATAGTTAATTTTTTACAAAAGTAGAAATATAATAATAGAACCATAGTGGAATTTATAGGAAGTTTAGAGAAGGAAGAATTATGGTAAAAAATTTATATGATTATTTAGCAAAACCAGATAAAACAATAGGTGAGCATGTTGAGGATTTATTATATCGAGCTAATATTTTAAGAAAATTAGGATATATTAAAGATATTCATATATACAATTTACTGATAAAAGCATGCGAATGGCATGATGTGGGAAAAGCAAATAAGGAATTTTTAAAACGAGTTCTAAATCCTAAATTGCATTTTGATGAAACAAAAGAAATAGTGCATAATATTTTATCTGTATATTATCTAGATAAGAATGAATTTGAAGAGGACACAGATGATTATTTTATCGTAGCATGTTGTATTTTATTTCATCATGATTATTGTGACGAAGCCTCGGTTATAGGTGAACATAGTTCACAAATTAATTCATTGTTAATTCCGGAATATAATTGTAATCCTGATGAAAGAGATTTACTAGAGCTTGATTGTTATTTAGAAATGCAAGAGACAATTATAGTAAAAGGATTACTACATCGATGTGATTATAGTGCCAGTGGAAATTATGAAATAGAATATCCAAATGATTTTTTAGAAGCCGGATTAACACAAATGATGAATGAATGGCAGAAAAAGAAAAAAGATAGTTGTTGGAATGAACTACAGGAGTTTTGCATAGAGAATCGGGAAGAGAATATTATTGCATTAGCACCAACAGGGATGGGAAAAACAGAAGCCGGCTTATTATGGATTGGTGACAATAAAGGCTTTTTCATACTTCCAATACGAACTGCTATAAATGCAATCTATGATAGAATCAAGAATCAAATTTTAAAAGATGAAAAATTAGAAGAACGATTAGGATTATTACATTCAGAAAGTTTGTCTTATTATGAAAGTCATGCAGGACAAGAAATGGATATTTTGGATTATAGAAACAGAGGACAGGCATTATCGTTACCATTGAATATATCAACTTTGGATCAGCTATTTGATTTTGTTTTCAAATACAAAGGATATGAGATGAAGCTAGCCACATTAGCTTATTCAAAAATTGTTATTGATGAAATTCAAATGTATGATGCAGAAATGTTGGCATATCTAATTTACGGGCTGAGACGTATTCATGAATTAGGTGGGAAAATAGCAATTGTTACAGCTACTTTACCGCCATTTATCAAAAAGTTATTAAGGGATAAAAATATAGGAAATATAGTATTTAAAGAGCGCGATTTCACAAATGATTTAAAAAGACATTCTGTAAAGGTGATAGATGAATTAATTTGTGAAGATGATATTATTCAATGCTATAACAAAAATATAAAGGAAGGTAAAGGAAATAAAATATTAGTTGTTTGTAATACGATAAAGAAAGCTCAGAAGATGTATGACCAAATCAAAGAAAAAAACGAGACATTAAATTCGCATGTATTACATAGCAGATTTGATCGAGAAGATCGAAAAAATTTAGAAAATGAAATTAAAGAGTTTGGAAAGACATACAACGAACGAAATGAAATAGATATACAGAATGGTATCTGGATTGCAACATCTATTGTGGAAGTCAGCCTGGATATTGATTTTGACTATTTATTTACAGAACTAACTGATTTAAATGGATTATTTCAAAGGATGGGAAGATGCAATCGAAAAGGAGTAAAGCAGTTAGATGGATACAATTGTTTTGTTTATTGTGATGGAAGTGATATCAAGCAAGGGCAGAAAGGATTTTTAGATTCTGTATTTTATGAACAATCTAAAAAAGCACTGAAGACAGTAGATGGAATTCTTGAAGAAAGTCAAAAAACAAAACTTATTAATGATTATTTTACATATGATGATATACGATCAAGTGATTATATGCGTCAATTCAAAGATACGTTTGATTGGATTTCAGAGTTAGATATTGGTGATTTTGAGAAAGATGAAATAAAAATGAGAAATATTTTTACAAAATCAATTGTACCTAAGATAGTATATGATCAAAATAAAGATGAAATTGTATTATTAGAAGAGAGACAAACATTAATATCTAAAAAGTTGAAAGATTCTAATATTGAACAGAAAGAAAGAGAGAATCTATTTAGAGAAAGAATAGAAATCCAGGCGAGGTTAAGAGATTTTATTGTACAAATTCCGTATTATGAATACCACAAATATTATAAAAAAGTATATCAAACATATGGAACTGTTAATATTAGCAAATATGAACATATCGACATTATGAACTGTCAATATGACATTAAGGGATTCTATCCATTAAATTATGAAAATATAGGAGAAGATGCGATGATGTTTTAAAAGAGGTGTCTATGGAAGAACGAATTACAGGGGTTATGATTTATTATTATTTTGTATGTAAACGGAAATTATGGTATTTTTGTCATGACCTACAAATGGAAAATGTATCTCAAAATGAGAACGTTCAATTAGGAAAATTATTAGATGAAACTAGTTAAAAGGGAGTTGATATTTCAAAAGCACAAATAGACTATCCACTGTTAAAGAAAAATATTGAAGTCAGTTTATCAGAAGAAGATGAGAAACAGATGAAAAATATTATAGATCATATTATTCAAATTCGAAAACAGGCAATACCGGAATTGGATGATTCAAAAAAGATATGTAAAAAGTGTGCATATTATGACATTTGTTTTATTTAAGGGGAGAATGCATATGAAAAAGAGTCTATATATATACAATTGCGGAGATTTGAAAAGAAAAGATAATACATTACGATTTACAACTTATGACGATGAAAAAAGAGACGTTCCAATTGAAAGAATTTCGGATATTTATGTAATGTCTGAATTATCATTTAATACGAAGTTCATAAACTTTATATCACAATATGGAATACCGATGCATTTTTTTAATTATTATCATTTTTATACAGGAAGTTATTATCCAAGAGAAAGTTTATTATCTGGAGAATTATTAGTAAAACAAGTGGAACATTACATAGATAAAGAAAAAAGAATCGTTATTGCGAGAAAATTTATTGAAGCGGCAGCAGAAAATATTTATCGAAATTTAAGATATTATAATAGCCGAGGAAAAGATGTAACGGAACATATGAGATATATTGAAGGGTTAAAAAAGAAAATACCCAATGCACAAGAAATTGATCAATTAATGGGAATAGAAGGGAATATTCGTAAAAAATACTACGAAGCATGGAGTGTTATTATAAACCAAGAGATTGAATTTGAAAAACGAGTGATGCATCCACCAGATAATATGATTAATTCACTAATTTCTTTTGTGAATTCTCTGATTTATTCAAAAACACTTACAGAAATATACCATACTCAATTAAATCCAACGATCAGTTATTTACATGAACCAGGGAGCAGACGATATTCATTATGCTTAGATTTATCGGAAATCTTTAAACCATTAATTGGAGATCGTTTGATATTCTCATTATTGAATAAAAATCAGATTACAGAAAATAGTTTTACAAGGGAGTTAAATTTCCTCCATTTAAAGAAAGAAGCATCTCAGTTAATTGTAAATGAACTTGAAAAGAAATTACAGGCAACAATTATGCATAAAGACTTGCATAGAAAAGTATCTTACCAATATTTGATTAGATTAGAAGCATATAAATTAATAAAACATCTAATTGGAGAGAAAGAATATGAAGGGTTTAAAATGTGGTGGTAAGTATGTATGTAGTTTTAGTTTATGATATTAGTCAAGAGAAAAATGGTGCAAAACGATGGTCAAAGGTATTCAAGATAAGTAAAAAATATCTGTCACATATACAAAATTCTGTATTTGAGGGAGAGATAAGTAAACCACAATTAGTACAATTGCAACAGGAAATGAAACCTTATATTGATACAGAATTGGATTCGGTTATTGTATTTAAAAGTCGACAAGAAAAGTGGCTAGACAAGGAATTTTGGGGTAAAAAAGAGGATAAAACAAGTTTTTTCCTTTAAACCTTTAAAATATAGAATATATGATAAAGCACAAGAAGAAATACGGAATTGGAAGGGCATATATAATGGATCATGTACTATGGATTGTAATCATGTTTTAAACATTAAATGTGAAATACAAAATGAATATAGAAGCTTTTAACACAGATACTTTACGAAAACTAGTCCGCAATCTACAAGATGAAAATAAAAAATTAAAGGAAAAGCTGGATGAAGCCAATATACCATACGAAAAAATAAATCTTTTTGAACAACCAATCAATAAATCAGCAGAATACGATCCAGATCAAGGTGGCCGTATTATTCATCCAGGATATATCACAGAAAATATGGCAAAACGTTTTTTCGCTATGTTTTGGGGAAGAGAAGATGTCTATGCCAAAAGAGCAAGAAATGGTGGCTATTTTCCTCAATGTGATAACCGCTGGAATAGCTATTTGTGTCCTAAACAACAAAAGAAGAAAGTATATTGTGATGAATGTAGCAATAGGAAATGGACAAAGCTTGATGTAAAAAAGATCATTACACATTTGTTAGGATACAAAGAAGATGGATCAGATGTCATAGGAGTATATCCACTTTTACCAGATGGTACTTGTAGATTTCTTGTATTTGACTTTGATAATCATGAAAAAGATGCGGAGAAAACAGATTTTGCAAATCAGAATGATGAATGGAAAGAGGAAGTCGATGCATTGCGAAAGATGTGTGAACAAAATGGAATTCATCCATTAGTGGAAAGATCCAGATCAGGAAGAGGTGCACATGTATGGATTATCTTTCAACAAGCAATTCCTGCATCAAAGGCAATAAATTTTGGATTTATGTTGTTAGATAAAGGTGCATCATCTGTCAATTTAAAATCATTTCATTATTATGATCGTATGTATTCATCACAAGATATGGCAAATAGTATTGGAAATTTAGTAGCATTACCACTTCAGGGACTAGCATTGAAAAATGGGAATAGTGCGTTTATAGATGATAACTGGAATGCATATCCTGATCAATGGGATATCCTTTTAAATAAAACGAAAAAGTTAGCAGTTGAAGAAGTTGATATGTATATAGAAAAATGGAAGCAAGAATTAATACAATATCAAGGAATTGCTAACAATGATAATTTAAAAGACAGACCAAAACCATGGAAGAAAAAACAAACGTTTTCAAAGGCAGATGTTACAAGGAATTTACATATTGTTTTAAGTGATGGAGTTTATATTGACACATTAAATATTATGCCAAGATTACAAAATCAGATCCGAAGTATGGCAGCATTTGATAACCCAGAGTTTTATAAAAATAAACGTATGGGATATTCCAATTATTATAATTACAGTGTTGTTTATCTGGGAAAAGATATCAACGGATATATTCAAATTCCAAGAGGATTACGAGAAGCAGTAATAGAACAATGTAAAACGGCTAGTATTGATTATGATGTTTCTGATGAAAGAGAAAAAGGACATCCGATCAGAGTTAAATTTAAAGGAAAGCTGAAAGAAGAACAAAATGAGGCAGCAGAAAAATTATTACATCATTCTGATGGAATTTTAAATGCAGCGACAGCTTTTGGTAAAACGGTTGTATGCAGTTATTTGATTGCAAAAAGAAAAGTAAATACATTGATTTTGTTGCAGAGTAAAGATTTATTACTTCAATGGGTAGAAGAGCTGAATAAGTTTTTGGATATTGATGAGAAACCACCAATTTATAAAACGAAGAGTGGAAGAAAGAGACAGAGAAAAAGTGTGATTGGTATTTTACATGGAAGCAAAAACACACTGACAGGAATTGTAGATGTAGCAATGGTGGGTTCTATGTATTCAAAAGGGAAATATCAAGATATGTTAAATTCATATGGAATGGTAATTATGGATGAATGTCATCATGCAGCCTCTAAAACATCAATACAGTTGCTGCAAAAGATCAATGCGAAATATGTTTATGGAGTATCAGCTACACCAAAACGAGGTGATCATCTTGATCGTATAATATAATGCTGTTAGGCCCTCAAAGACATAAATTTACTGCATTAGACAGAGCAAAACAACAAGGAATAGGACACTATTTTATACCAAGATACACAAGAATGATTGAAACCGAAGAAAGTAAACAAAACATTAATAAGGCATATCAAAATATCAGTGAGAATAATGCTCGAAATCGAATGATAATAGAAGATGTAAAATCCAGCGTTCATTTAGGACAAACACCAGTTATATTAACGAGACATAAGGAACATGCAAAAGTTCTTTATCAAATGTTGGAAGGTGTGGCAGATAATATTTTCCTTTTGTATGGAGATAATACAGATCGACAAAATCTGGAGATAAGAGAGAGTTTAAAACAGGTGAAGAAAGAAGAGTCATTAATTCTAGTTGCGACAGGACAGAAAATTGGAGAAGGTTTTGATTGCCCAAGGCTAGATACACTAATGCTTGCAGCACCTGTTTCGTTTGATGGAAGATTGGAACAGTACATTGGAAGGTTAAATAGAGATTACGAAGGAAAAGAAGCAGTTTATGTTTATGATTATATCGATTCACATATAAAATTTTTTGATAATATGTACATAAAACGATTACGAACATATAAACGAATTGGTTTTACATTATGGACAGGAGATTTCCAAGTAAAACAAAATATCAATGCTATTTATGATGAATATTCTTATGCGGCAGAGCCGCCTGTCCAGTTTAGACTGAGCCATCTGT
>OLRZ01002202.1_pt1 | contig 11574 bp, 10 predicted proteins | sample 1671931 | NCBI WGS metagenome assembly OLRZ01 (sample SAMEA3136627, study PRJEB25190) | human gut metagenome | reverse complement strand
CACCACGGCGTATCGCTTCTTTGATGCGCTCGTTCCTTTTTCGGGAAGTCGTGGCATCACTTGCCGGAAGCATATCCTTTGGAGGCGGCGATTCAATTTTCAAGGTGCACAGGGAGAGAGTCCCCTCAATAGGTAGGCAGCGAGAAGGCCAGTTTTTTACCCCCCCCCTCACTAATCAACTGGGAAACTTTTTTCGATTTGTACGAAGGAACTTTGAAAATTTCTTTGAAATCCTCTCTACTAACCAACTGGAAAATTTTTTCGGACTTGAACGAAAAAACTTTTGAGAATTTTTCTGCGAACCCTACTACTAATCAACTGGGAACTTTTCGGGCAAATAACAAATGGGTTTAAAAAAATTTTTTAAGTGCCCCTCCTACTAACCAATTGGGGAAATTTTTGAGATTTTGGCAAAGTAATATGAAAAAATTCCATCAATTTTTCAAAAGACCCTTCTACTTACTCTGAATAAGGGGTGCCGTTTGGCAGGGTGTTTTTCAAAATTCCCCGCAAAAATATTTCTCCCTTCACTTACTCTGAATAAGGGGCGCCGTTTGTGGGGGTGTTTTCGAGAAATTTCTCAAATATTTTTTATCTGAACGCAAAAAGCCGCCCTCCCGATGATGGGAGGACGGCTGATAATCACTATTGACTTATAGATGGCTCCTATAGGAATAGGGCACCGGCCAAGCGGTCGGTGCCCTATTTCTACATACATTACTGAATAATATGCTGTTTAGAATTTCCATTGTTCCATTTCACACAAAGAAGTAATGTTTACGGATGTAATCCCATACTTCTTACTAATCTGTGGAATCTTCATTTGTTTGTCTTTGTTTTCTTCGGTGATAATTATTAATCCGTATTTCATAGCCGTTGCAATTAGAAATGCGTCGCCAGAAGATGTACCGCTTTTTCCTGTAAATTCAATCATCTTCGGATTTTCAGTGACGATTTTTCTAACATTGTTTTGGATGTCGTCGTCAATTTCAAGGACAGTACATTGTTGGGAAAAAATCCACTCTTTAATTTCTTTATCCTTTATTTCTTCGAATATCTCAGAGCAAGTTACTATCGAATGGGAACGCATATATTCTTCGATTCGTTCCCACTGACTTTTATAAACAAGCCGTGTATGAGTTTCCCCTGGTTTCTGAGACAGTATAGACGATGTGTCCATTATGTACTTATAAGGTCTTTCGCTATCGAATAGTGTCATCTGTTCCACTTGGATACCTCCCGCAAAAACTTGTCTATGTGGTTTTGGCCTACATTCAAATGGCGGGCAATATCAAGTTTGCTATACACATCGTTCACATATCCCTGATATAAAATCTTGCTTACAGAAGGACTTGTACGGTCGATTGCTTCTCTACTCATATTCCGCGGAATAGAGGATTTTATTCCATTTTCCCTCTGAATTTTTCTCTTTTCCCGATCTTCTTCGATTTCTCTCCTAAACAAATCTGCATAAGTTTCATATTCGCTTTGGTCAATCTTACGAAGTTCAAGTAATCTGCGCACTATTACTTCTCGACTTACAGAAAAGCGATCCGCAACTCGCTTAATATCATCAATTGAATATGGCGCAAAATAGTGACCGTGTTCAAGTACAATTCTAAGAGCTCTCTTTGGAACAAGTAATTCGCCTGCTACAGCATTGCAAAACACTTCTTCTGACAAAGTCGATGCGGAACTGCTCATATCATTGCACAAGGAGGATTCCCTTTTGAATAGGTGAACTAGTTCGTGAATAATTGTAAATGTCTTTGCCGGCGGACGATCTTCATCATTAATGCCGATAATAGGCAATAGCGTATTATAAATTGAAAAGCCTCGAGCTGTATCAATCGTTACATCCGTGAAGCAATGCACAAAAACGCCTTTTGTCTCGATTTTATCACGAACATATAGGTAAAATTGGCGTGTAGAACTACACTTATACTGTTCACCAAGATCGATAGCGAATTGTTTACGGATCGCATTTGCCCATTCATCAACAGAATCGCTGTCAGGAATAAGCGGCTCAAAATCTGGTGGAGTTATTCCAAATTCATCGTCGGCACTTAACAGAAAATCGCGTTCAAGAAGAACATCTATCATAGCGATATTTAATGAGCTGTCATCAATACTAACTGCCCCAGACATCGTTCGCATATTCCGAATATTTGGAATACGCTTCAATGGTATATCGCAAGGATTCATATAGAGACCGGCAAAGGGTATATGCAAACAGGCTGCAATTTTCTTCGCTTGGTTGATGGTTGGCAAGTTTATATCAGTAGGAGTAAGCCACTGATTTAGCCTAGACATATTTAATTTTGTTTTACTGGCGAGGAATTCACTAGATACGCCCTTTTCTTTGCAGATATGAGCCAAAGTATCTTTATTAATAGTCGCATATACATAGCCCACTATATTTCACCTCCACATAAGCAATCAATTTTAGCCCATCCTCATCTCCCGATACACCACATCGGCCAATGCGCTCATAATGGCATTATACTTGTGCTGATCCTCAAAGAGCGAGGTATAGGTATCCTGCGATTCCAGATAGCTGTCCTGAGCCGCTGCTCCGAAGGCCTTAGGGAAAATGCTTTCCACAAAAATCTGCGGATCTGAGGTCTGCGCCATCTTGGTCAGCTTCTTGTCGGCCATCAGACGGCTGCGCAGAGCTGTCAGCAGCACTTTGTCTCCCTCGGTGAATTCACCCTTGTACTTTTCGTTGATCTTGGCGATGATCTCATCCAGCGGCGACTTTGTGTCCAGTCCCATTGCACCCTTTTGCTTGGCCGGTTCGTACACGCCCTTCACCTGTTCCAGCTCAATGCTTCCGGCGAAGGTCTTTTGCAGCTTGTAGTATTCCAGCTTCAACTTACCCTCAAGGTCCACCATATCCGTGGTTTCCGCAGGCAGCAAATTGATCAGATAACAACAGAATACATATTCCTTGTGCAGTTCTTTATCGAACATCCGCAGGATCTGCGAAATATAGCCGTACCACTTAATGAGATTGCGCACCTGACGGCGGAACTGATACCGCTCGTTGGGCGTTTTTTGATTATAACGGTTTGCCACCGGCTTCAACACACTGGTCATTCGCCCCATCGCCCGGGCATCCTGCCGGCCTGTGCTGAAATACTCCTTGGCAAAAGCCTCAATATCTGCATCGTTATAGACCGCAAATCCCCGCAGCTCCTTCTGCGTCTGATAGATCAGGTCAGCGTTGACCTCCTGCGAAAGCGAGGTTTCTTGATAGAACGGCTGAAACGCCTCCAAAATGTCCTCTTTCTTGTTGGCAAAATCGAGAACGAAAGTGTCCACCTTGCCGGTGTAGGTGCGATTCAATCTGGACAGCGTCTGCACCGCTTTGACGCCCTTCAGCTTCTTGTCCACGATCATCGTATGCAGCAGCGGCTCGTCAAAGCCGGTTTGGTACTTCTCGGCAACGATCAGCACATTGAAATGGTCGTGGAATTCCGCCTTGGTCTGCGTTTCGGCGATGTGCGTTCCATCCGCACGAACATTCAGTTTCGGCTCGGTGTATTCTGTATCACCGTCCTGCACAGCCCCTGAAAAGGCCACCAGCACCTGCACATCGTTGTACTTCTGCTCCTCTATGTAGCGCTTGACCTCGTGGTAGTAGCGCACTGCCGCAAGGCGGGACGAGGTAATGACCATCATTTTTCCCCTACCGCCGATCTTGTTTCGGGTGGTTTCCCGGAAGGTCTCCACGATGATCTGTGCCTTTTGGGAGATGTTATACGGATGCAGCTCCTGATATTTGCGGATCACCTTAGCCGCACGGCTGGCGGGCACATCCGGATTATCTTCCGAGGTTTTGACGATTTTGAAGCAGGTGTCATAGGTCATATAGTTCTGGAGCACATCCAGAATAAAGCCTTCCTCAATGGCCTGCCGCATGCTGTAAATGTGGAACGGATGAAAGCTGCCGTCCTCATATTCCGTGCCGAACAGCTCCAGCGTCTTGTCCTTGGGCGTTGCGGTAAAGGCAAAGAAGGACAGATTCTTATGCCGCCCCTGAACGGTCATTTCCCGCATCAGGCGGTCGTCCGGGTCCAGCTCTTCTTCGGCCTTGCCCTCGATCTCAGCGTATTCCCGCAGAGCGTCCTCGGTATCCGCAAGGGCGGCTTTCAGTTTCAGAGCCGAGCTGCCGGTCTGGGAGGAATGGGCCTCGTCTACGATAATCGCAAAGTTCCGTCCCGCTACTTTATCCACTTCCTGATAGATGACCGGGAACTTCTGCAAGGTAGTGACGATAATGCGCACGCCGCCGTTGATGGCGTCCCGCAGGTCCTTGGAGGTCTTATCTTCCCCGATGGTCTCAATAGCGCCGAGGGTGTGGTCAAAGCCGGAAATGGTCTCCTGCAGCTGCGCATTCAGCACGGTGCGGTCAGTAACGACCACCACGCTGGAGAACACCGGCTTGTTCTCCTCATTGAACAGCGAGGCCAGCCGGTAAGCCGTCCACGCAATGGAATTGGACTTGCCGCTTCCGGCGCTGTGCTGGATCAGGTAATTATGCCCGGCTCCGTTCTGCCTGACATCGGCCAGCAGCTTGCGCACCACATCCAGCTGATGATAGCGCGGAAAAATCAGCGTTTTGCCGTCCTTCAGGTTCATAAACTTCTGGACAATGTCCATCATACTGTCCTTCTGAAAGACATTCTCCCACAGATACGCTGTCGGGTAACCGTTTGGGTTTGCCGGATTGCCCTTGCCGCCGTCGTTTCCGGCTCCGTTGGAGCCCTGGTTAAAGGGCAGGAAATAGGTGTTCTTTCCGGCGAGCTTTGTGGTCATCCACACCTCGGTGTGATCCACGCAGAAATAGGCCAGAATGCGCTTGTTGAACTGGAAGCAAAGCTCCCTCGGGTCGCGGTCATACATCCACTGCCGCTTGGCGTCGTCCACTGTTTGACCGGTGTACTGGTTTTTTAATTCGAAGGCGAACACCGGGATGCCGTTGAGCACCAGCACCATATCCACGCTTTTTTTCGTGTCGGCAGAGAAGTACCACTGGCGATAGCACTCGATGGTGTTTGCCGCCCACTGGGCAGCCGCCGCCTGATTCAGGGCAGACTCCGGCTTGAAATAGCACACCCGAAAACGCAGCCCACGGTGCTTGAAGCCGTGGCGCAGGACAGAGAGCAGCCCCTCCGTCTCGCAGGCAGTGTTGAACGCCGTGCAGAACTTCCGCACCGGGTCCACCTGATTGGCGTTTTCAAAACGAGCCCATTCCTTAGGCTGGGTACGCTGGACAAAGTCGATCAAGGTATTCACATAGAGCCCCTGTTTGGCGTCATAGGTGTCTGCGCCCTTGGTATATCCGCCCGCCGGGGAGAGAAAGAAGGATTCTATATCCGCTTCAAAACGCTTTTCGCTTGCATCAGTTACCATTTTTTCTGCCCCTCACTTTCTGCTCGAATTTCCCTTTGATAGACTCACACACAACATCTACACTATCACAAAACAGCGTTTCCTTTGTTATTCCGAACAACGCCAGTTCTTTTAAGATTTTTTCCTTTACGCTACCGGCAACAAGGATTCTACCTGCAATAAAATCCGCATCCTTCTCGATTTTATCAATATACGAATAAAAGCTCATTTGGTCGTGTTCGATGTGATTCGGAAACAGGATATACCTGCCTTGCTGCGCCTGCTGACGCATTTCTCTGACGGGTGCGTAGATAAAAAACGGATCTTTACAACATTCTTCAATCCACTGGCCACCCTCTTTATCTGTCTTATGGCAAATTTCATTTGACTGTGCTTGCTCAAGGAAATACGGCTGGCGTTTCACTGCGCCATAGAACAGACTTAACTGTGAGAATGTAGCCCGGGCAAATCGGTAGCTGTCTGCAATAGCGTTGACGATTGGATAATTCGCCACATCCAACTCGTTTGTCTTAAATGCAATAACTTCGCCATCCGCTCCTGCATTTCCGGCGCAGGCAAAATACAAAGCGACCAAAGCATTTTCCGTAATGTCCAAAAGGCGGGTTGGGATTCCGTGGTGCTGCAAAAGCGCCAATAGTTCGATTGGGGAAAGCGAATCATTAAAGACATTCGGAAGCTTATATTTCGCCATTTCAATCATATTGCGTTCTTCGGAGAAAATCGAAATATCGCAGGCAAATTTCCGGCCTCTGGCTATTGACGGAAGCAAATCAAACGCTTTGCTTGACTGGCCCCTAAAAAGCAGCGTCTCGTTATTCGGACCACCGTCACGGATAAGAGAGTTGTCCAGTTCTGTGATCTGCTGAACAAATTCAGCAACACTTGAAACTGTCGTCACAGCGGAAGCACCTCCTTCTTGCCCGTCACATACTCATAAATCAGGGATTTCTTGTAGTTTTCGATTTCGGTAAGCAGGTTCTCTTTTTTTTGAATCAAGCGATCCATCTGAATTACAATTCCATCGATATAGTCAACAATTTCATTCTGTTCCTCTAATGGCGGCATTACCGCTCCAAATACACCTAATTTCGCAAAATTTCTAAAGTCACTGGAACGAATACGCACACCATTGGATAAATCCATAAGAATGTTGCCGTAAGCCATACTCCTCAAAAAATACATAAAAAAGCGATTGTTTCCAGCTGTTTTACAGGTGTGAACAACTGGAGTTGTTTTTCCGCGACTATCTGAGCAACCAATTGCTCCGGCAAATGCATCCATGCCGTGAATAACTAAATCGCCCTTATCTACACCGTGATAACCGTGTTCCGTAAACGAAACTGTAAATCCATCCTCACGTCTATTTTTCCGAAGAGTTACCTCTCCATCTCGAAAACAAGTTATAATCTCATCATCGGGAAGCACTTCTTTCTCTTGAGGGAAAATCACATTCTTAATTCGGCAAACCGTCCAATTTAGTGGGCAAGTTCCAATCCATTCAATGCCGCTGTTCTTCATCGGCCTGTCGCCACGGATGCCCTTGGTGACTGCCTGTGTAATGACCGCCTGCTTCAGCTTTTTGTATTCTTCAATGGACGCACGAATCTTTTCTAACACAGCGTCGATCTCGGCACACATTTTATCAAGATAGTCGGCAATTCTCTGTTGTTCTTTAAATGGGGGTGATGGAACAATGCGTTTCAACATATCATTCGAAGAAATACGAAGGCGTATCTCTAAAATGCCCTTTGCATACTTCCGCATTTCCTTTTGAAAACCAGTATTAGTAAACAGATAATAGATGTATCGTAAATCTGTTCCTTCAATCGGCTCAAAAACATAATACACAGGACTAACACAGCCGAAATATTGGGAGATTCCAACTGCGCCGATGATTACATTCATACTGTTAATAACGAGTGTATCCGGAAGCGCAATCTTGTATTGGCTATAATCCTCTTTTGCTTTGTTTCCCTGATTTCCCTTTTCTGCATAAGGAATAACACCAGCTTCTATGGTCAGCGAAAGTATATTTTTTGTCTGAATCGGATTATTCGAGACATTTATTTCTTTCAGATGCCATTGTAATCTATCGGTTTTCCAATCCTGCGGTATAGCCCCAATCCACTCAATCCCGCTGTCTTTCATTTCACGCATATGCCGTCAGCCCTCCTTATGGAACAGCGTGTTCAGGCTGTCGGCAATTTCACGCTCCAGCTTTTGAATCCGCTCCACAATGTCGTCCACCGGCTCCGGCGGCTGATACTCGTAGAAATAGCGGGTCATCGGAATTTCATAGCCCACCTTGGTCTTGCTCTTGTCGATCCACGCATCCGGGGCGTAGGGCAGGACCTCCCGTGCAAAATAGGTGTCAATGTCCTGCACCAGCGGCACATTTTCGGTGTCCCGCAGGGCGGTGTCCGCCACCGGCTTGCCCCGCTTCATCACGATCTCGCCGTTTTCGTCCCGCCGCGGACGCTCCACTACGATTTTGTTGTAGCCGAACTCCTCACTGCCGAAAATCTTGCTCTCACAGTACACGCCGGACTTGTCCCCATACACGGCGTTGTTCCGGTATTCGCCGTAGGCCTGCACGATCAGCTCCCGGCAATGGTCGCTGATGTCGTTGCGCTTGGTTCCGATGGCTTTGCGGCGCTGTTCATAGCAGTGGGACGCGTCAATGAGCTGCACCTTGCCGCAGCGGTAGGCGGGCTTGTCCTTGCATAGCACCCAGATATAGGTGGAAATGCCGGTGTTCATAAACTGGTCGGTGGAAAGCTGGACAATGGCGTCCAGCCAATCGTTTTCCAAGATATACTGGCGGATATTGCTGGGGCCGCTTCCGGCATCACCGGCAAACAGCGGCGAGCCGTTCTGAATGATCGCCATTTTGCCGCCCGGCGCCAGCTTGGACAGGCCGTTGAGCACAAAAAGCTGCTGTCCGTCGCTGATTTTCGGCAGACCGGGCGCAAAGCGCCCCAGCTCGCCCTTGGCGGCTTCGGCCTCCACCGCCTTCTGTTCCCGCTTCCAGTCGATACCGAAGGGCGGATTGGAAATGCAGTACCGGAAGGTGAAACCCGGGAACTGATCGTCGGAGAGCGTGTCACCGAACCGCATATTATTGGGGTCGCCGCCCCGGATCATCATATCCGCCTTTGCAATGGCGAAAGTGGAGGGGTTAAACTCCTGCCCGAAGCAGGTCACTTCCACATCGCTGTTCAGCTCGTGGATACGCTCCTCCATACAGGAAAGCATCTGCGAGGTACCCATTGTCATGTCGTATACGGTCACATTGCCGTCATCCAGCTTGGCGTCACACAGCAGCAGGTCGGTCATCAGATAGATGATGTCCCGGCTGGTGAAGTGCGCTCCGGCCTCCTCGCCAAAGGACTCGGAAAAGCGCTTGACGAGATCCTCAAAGATATAGCCGCAGTCCACGGCGCTGATTTTATCCGGGCCGAGGTAGCCTTTGGGGGAGTTGAACTCCTTGATGACCAGATACAGGCTGTTGCACTCCACCATACGGCGAATGATGTTGTCAAAATCGAACTTGGCCAGCACATCCTGCACATTGCCGGAGAACCCGGCCAGATAGTCCCGGAAATTTGCTTCAATGTTGTCCGGGTCGGCCAGCAGGCTCTCAAAGGTGAAACGGCTGGTGTTATAGAACTGATAGCCGGAAGCACGGGTCAGAAAGCCGTCGATAACCGCCAGCTTCTTAACCTTTTCATATTGCTCGATCACCGCATCGTGGGTGGGCAGCAGGCAGTCGTGAAACCGCTTGACCACCGTCATCGGCAGGATCACAAGGCCATATTCGTGGGGCTTGAACGGCCCGCGAAGCACATCCGCCACATTCCAGATCATCGTGGCCTTTTCCTGTATATTTACGCCCACGGCGCTGCTTTTTTCGTTAACCATTGCTTTCTCTCCTCATCCGACTGCCACTTCAACCTTTTTGCCGCTGAAGGCCACGCCGTATTTATAAATCGTCCTGACCCCAGCTGTCGTCAGCTCGGTTTCGTATTTCTTATCGTTGATCTGCTGCAAGGCCGTCTCGGACAGCTTTTTCAGCTTTTCGTCGCTGCAATTTTTCTCCGCCTTCAGTTCGATCAGGATGCCCGGAAGTCCTTTTTTCGTGGGCTTCAACTGAATGTCATAGCGCCCGTCGCCGGATTCCCGGTTGGAGGTCACGAAAGCGCCGCCCAGCAGGGCGCACAGTCCCAGCATAAAGCCGTGGTAGAAGTTCTCCCCGGCGGTATCGAAGGAGCTGACCGACTGGGTCAGCAGCGTCTGAATCTGCGCTTTCAGCCGTGCGTTATCGCCGGAGAAGATGGCCTCCTGAACGGAGATCGCCGTGGACGGCGGGATCAGATTCTCTAACCTCTGCAAAATCTCCTTGTTATACACCAGAGGTCTTCGCCGCCTCGTCCGGGTCGTGGGCAAACGGCGCGGTGAGCACGCTCGCCTTTGGCGCGGGCACGTGCGTCTTTATGCTGCTGTTCGGCCTGCTCGGGACGTTTCTCCCGAAGCGGTACAACAAATATCTGCTCAAGGGCAGCACGATCCTCATCGTCGCCCTCGGGCTGATCCTGATGACCAAAAGCATCCGGCTGCTTGCCTGACGGCAAGCACAAGCGGCGCGTCCGAAATCGGACGCGCCGCTTGATTTTTCAGATTTGCGGGGAGATCACTTTCCCGCCTCGGTCTCGCAGTACAGGCAGCGGTAGACGCGCCGCTCCCGATCCGTGAGCACGAACTCCTGCGGCAGCTCGCGCTCGGTCGAGGTGATGCAGCGCGGATTCTTGCACCGCAGCACGCCGCGGATGCGCTCGGGTAGCTTGAGCGTGCGCTTTTCCTGCAGCTCGCCGCCGCGGATGATGTTGACCGTGATGCTCGGATCGACGTAGCCGATCAGGTCCCAGTCGAGCTCCATCTCGCCGTCGATCTTGATGATGTCCTTGCGGCCGAGCTTGCCGCTGGTGACGTTTTTGAGGATGGCAACGGTGCAGGCGAGCTTGTCCAGACCGAGGATCTGGTAGAGCTCCATGGCCTTGCCGGCCGTGATGTGGTCGATGACGATCCCGTTTTGAATCGAGTCAATAAGCATAACGTTTCTCCTCCCGTCAGTCGATGCCCAGCAGCTTGAGCATGAGCGCCATGCGGATATAGCGGCCGTTTTTCGCCTGCCTGAAGTAGCAGGCGCGCGGATCGTTGTCCACGGCGGCGGCGATCTCGTTGACGCGCGGCAGCGGGTGCAGGATGCTCATGTCGGGCTTGGCAGTCTCGAGCTTATCCGGCGTGAGGATATAGCTGTCGCGCAGGCGCAGGTAGTCCTCCTCGTTGAAAAAGCGCTCGCGCTGCACGCGGGTCATATACAGCACGTCCAGCTCCGGCATCACGGCCTCGAGCGACGTGGACTGCGTGTAGGGAACGCCGGGCTTTTTGAGATACTCGTCCTTCACGTAGCGCGGGAGCTTGAGCTCCTCCGGGGAGATGAGCACGAAGCGGATGCCCGTGCAGCGGCTCATGGCGGCGACGAGCGAGTGCACCGTGCGGCCGAACTTCAAGTCGCCGCACAGGCCGATGGTCACCCCGCTGATCTTTCCCCGGTTGCGGCGGATGGTGAGCATGTCGGTAAGGGTCTGGGTGGGGTGCTGGTGGCCGCCGTCCCCGGCGTTGATAACGGGGATGTGGGAGTAGCGGGCGGCCACATAGGGGGCGCCCTCCTTAAAGTGGCGCATGGCGGCGATGTCGGCGTAGCCGGAAATCATGCGGATGGTGTCGGCAACGCTCTCGCCCTTGGCGGCGGAGCTGCTGCCCGCCGAGGAGAACCCCAGCACCTTGCCCCCCAGGCGCATCATGGCGGACTCGAAGCTCAAACGGGTGCGGGTGCTGGGCTCGTAGAACAAGGTGGCCAGAATCTTGCCGTCGCAGGCGTGGGCGTACTCTGCCGGGCGGGCTAGGATGTCCTCCGCCAGAGAGAGCAGCCTGTCCGTCTCCTGGCGGGAGAAATCCAGCGGGTCGATAAGGTGTCGCATAACATTCCCCTTTTCTTTCCGATTTCTTGTCGTATCTATTATACCCCAGTGCGGGAATTATGCAAGGAAAAAGAAAAGAGCGGCTTTTGCAAAATCCTGTACACTGTAATTCAGA
>OLRZ01002194.1_pt1 | contig 11596 bp, 13 predicted proteins | sample 1671931 | NCBI WGS metagenome assembly OLRZ01 (sample SAMEA3136627, study PRJEB25190) | human gut metagenome | reverse complement strand
ACGAGAGTTTTTGGTGAAGCACTATCTTTTATAACAAATACGCCATCCACATCTATTTCCTTTGTTTTAAAAGAAACTTGATTCACTAATATTTCTCCTTTTATCTCTACTGGTCTTTCATTAATAACTTCTATATTATTATCTAAATGATTACTTCTCATCAATCCTTCTCTCTTATACATTAGAATAAAATATGTTTTTGAAGCTATTTCATTTAAAAAGTTCGCTTCTTCTTCAGCTTCTTTGTTATATCCTATAATAGCTACTCTTTTATCTCTGTATAAAGGTGCATCACAGGTTGCACAGTATCCAACACCTCTACCTAAATATTCTTCTTCACCTTTTAAAGGTTTACCAAAGTTTACACCTGTAGCAAGAATTACTGCTGTTGCTTCATAAGTATTTTTTGAACCCATTAGAGCAAAATAATCACCCATAGAATATATATTGTTTATTTTTTCTTCTGTTATTTCAATATCCATTGCTTCTAAGTGCTTTGCAAATTCATCTCTAATTTCTTTACCGCTTTTACCATAAAATCCCAGGTAATTATTTATTTGATGAGCTTTTACAAGCTTTGGACTTATTTCCTTTGTTCCAAATACTTTAAAAGTTTTATTTCTTATTTTTGCATTTAGTGCTGCTGATATTCCAGCAGGCCCACTACCTACTATGGCTATATCTATTCTGTCCATTTATTTGTGTCTCCTTTTGTACTATTTTAATAGTTTTTCTATATCTTCTTTTATTTTATCTGGTTTTACTGTTGGTGCATATCTTTTTATTATATTTCCCTGACAATCAATTAAAAATTTAGTAAAATTCCATTTTATTTTATCACTAAATATTCCTTTAGCTTCTTTTCTTAAAAATTTATATAATGGATGGGCATTTTCTCCATTTACATCTATTTTTTCAAACGTAGTAAAAGTTACTCCATAGTTTAATTGACAAAACTCATGTATCTCTTTATTGCTACCTTTATCTTGGTTGGCAAATTGGTTGCAAGGGAAACCTAAAATTTCCAATCCCCTATCTTTATACCCTTGATATAATTCTTCTAAACCTTCAAATTGTGGAGTTAATCCACATTTACTAGCTGTATTTACAACTAGCACAACTTTCCCTTTATAATCTTCCATTTTTATTTCTTGTCCATTCATTTTTTTAGCTTTAAAATCGTAAAATTTCATATTCCTTCTCCTTAATTGTTTTAAATTTAATTGAGTTCAATTATTATTTTTATATTTTAAGGATTAAACTTTTTAGTTTAATCCCACTTTTTAACTTAATGTATTTAATAATTCATCCGTATCAATCAGTGGCTTGTGATACAGATGCTCTAAGATTACATTCTTCTGCTCTGCAACACGGACTACCTTTTCCTTTAACAGCTCATCGTCGAAAAGCTCACTTACCTGAAAACCGATCTTTGCGTATTTATCTGAATAAAACGGAGCAATACCAGATTTTGTCGATCCGAAAGATTTTCCTCCCAGACGTTCCTCCTCGTACTGATCAAACAGTACGTGATACGGCATCACAATCTGTGCACGGTTGGACACAAGAATCTTTGGCATCGGAACGTTGCGGTCTGTGATGGACTTAATCTCTTTGAAAAGACGTGGAATATCAAGTGCCACACCATTTCCAATCACACTCGTTGTATGACTGTAAAATACTCCGGACGGAAGTGTATGTAATGCAAACTTTCCGTAGTCATTTACGATTGTGTGTCCTGCGTTCGCACCTCCCTGAAAACGTACAATAATATCGGCCTGCTTTGCAAGCATGTCCGTAATCTTGCCTTTGCCTTCGTCGCCCCAGTTAGCGCCAACAACTGCTTTAACCATCTTTTATTCCTCCTGTATGTCTGCTTTAACTTTCCGTGCGCACTTTTTTACGCACGAAAACGGACAGGTGTAAAAACCCATCCGTTTTTACTTTATGATTATAAAGGATTCCCACTGAAATTACAAGTCATAAACTTTAATTTGTTAGCATATGAAAGTTCCCAAAAACTTCCTGCTACGCTTCAATCTTTTTGGAACATGCGATCGCAAGTGCTCCCGGTCCGATATGACAGGCAATGGATAATGACAGTGGCTGCATGACGATCTCATTGTCCGGAAAGACAGCCTGCACTTCTTCTTTGAATGCCTCAGCGGCTGCAGTGTCAAATGTATAGGCCAGTTCCAGATTCATCTTCTCCCCATCCGGGCTGTGAAAACGCTTCTCAAAATCGTTTTTCATAGCCTCGGTCATGATTGTTTTTGCCTGTTTTACCGTACGTGCCTTTGCAAATGCATCCAGCTTTTCTCCCTGGATCTGCAATACCGGTTTCAGTTTCAGTAAGGTTCCCAGTGCTGCTGCTGCCGGTGTAATACGTCCGCCTTTTTTCAGATACTCCAGTGTGTCAACCATAATGTATATGGAGGATTCAAATTTTTCTTTTTCCAGAATCTCTTTGATTTCTTCTGCACCTTTTCCCTGCTCTGCCAGCATTTTGGCATCGAGCACGGACTGCCGCATCGTTACGGAAATACGCTGGTTATTGACTACCTGTACTTTTCCGTCATAGTCCTGGGAAAGCATATATGCCGTCTCACAGGAACTACTTAAGCCCGAAGACATCGGTATGTATACAATTTCATCGTATTCTTTCAAAAGTTCATCCCATTTATCGGTCACATCTCCAACCAGCGGCATGGAGGTTTTGATCTCTCCGCCCTCTTTGAGTTTCTGATAAAACTGCTCCTGTGTCAGGTCAATATCTTCATAAAACATCTGTCCGTTAATATAAAAAGGCATCGGCATTACCACTACGCCAAGTTCTTTTGCCTCGCTTTGTGTAATACCACTGTTACTGTCCGTTACAACAATCACTCGACTCATTTTTTCCACTCCTGATTTTCGTTGTTTTTCCAAACGGTTCCTTTGTCTTTGAACCGTTACGCTTTTACTATCATATCATAGGACAAAAAAAATGAAAAGCCTTGATTTTCAAGGCTTTTCATATCTATTTCACATGGTTTTTGATACTATGTTTACTTTATAACGCAACGGTTATGTCCGATTACATCATTCCGCCCATTCCCGGAGCACCACCAGCTGGCATTGCAGGAGTATCTTCCTTAATGTTTGCAACAGCAGACTCTGTGGTAAGTAATGTAGAAGCAACGGATGTTGCATTCTGCAGGGCACTTCTTGTAACCTTAACCGGATCAAGAATTCCGGATTCTACCATGTCAACATACTCTTCGGTAGCTGCATTGAAACCGGTTCCCGGTGCAGATTCCTTTACCTTATTGATGATAACAGCACCTTCAAGACCTGCGTTTGCAGCGATGTAATACAAAGGAGCTTCCAGTGCCTTTAAGATAACCTTCGCACCGGTCTTTTCATCTCCCTCTAAGGAATCAGCAAGCTCTGCAACCTTCTTGGATGCATGGATGTATGCAGATCCACCACCTGCGATAATACCTTCCTCGACTGCTGCACGGGTAGCATTTAATGCATCTTCCATACGAAGCTTTGCTTCCTTCATCTCGGTCTCTGTTGCAGCACCGACACGGATGACTGCGACACCGCCTGCCATCTTTGCAAGTCTTTCCTGTAACTTTTCTTTATCAAATTCAGAAGTGGTCTCCTCGATCTGTCCACGGATCTGTTTGATACGTCCCTGAATCTTATCCTTGTCTCCGGCACCATCCACGATAACGGTGTTCTCTTTCTGAACCTTAACGGATTTTGCACGTCCAAGCATATCCATGGTGGTATCTTTCAGTTCTAATCCAAGATCGGAGCTGATCACCTGACCGCCGGTAAGGATTGCTATATCCTCAAGCATGGCCTTTCTTCTGTCACCATATCCAGGAGCCTTGACAGCTACTACGTTGAATGTACCACGCAGTTTGTTTACGATCAATGTGGTGAGTGCTTCTCCCTCGATATCTTCAGCGATGATCAGAAGTCTTGCACCGGACTGTACGATCTGCTCAAGCAGTGGCAGGATATCCTGGATATTGGAAATCTTCTTGTCTGTGATCAAGATGTATGGATCATCGAGATTTGCTTCCATCTTATCCATATCTGTGCACATATAAGCAGATAAGTAACCTCTGTCAAACTGCATACCTTCTACCAGATCAAGCTCTGTCTGCATGGTCTTGGATTCTTCAATTGTGATGACACCATCGTTGGTAACTTTCTCCATAGCATCTGCTACCAGATTACCAACCCCTTCGTCACCAGCAGAAATTGCTGCAACTTTTGCAATCTGCTCCTTGCCCTTAACCTTCTGGCTCATTTCCTTTAATGCCTCAACAGCAGCATCTGTTGCCTTTTTCATACCACGTCTTAACACGATCGGATTTGCTCCTGCTTCCAGGTTCTTCATTCCTTCCTGAACCATAGCCTGTGTTAAAACGGTAGCGGTAGTTGTACCATCACCAGCCACATCATTGGTCTTTGTTGCAACTTCTTTTACGAGCTGTGCACCCATGTTCTCAAATGCATCCTCAAGTTCCACTTCTTTTGCGATTGTTACACCATCGTTTGTGATCAGTGGAGCACCAAAGGATTTATCCAGTACAACGTTACGTCCTTTCGGTCCTAATGTTACACGAACGGTATTTGCTAATTTATCGACACCTGCACCAAGTGCTGCTCTGGCGTCTGAACCATATTTAATCTCTTTTGCCATGACTACAATAACCTCTCTTCTTTAAAATTCAGCCTATAATTTCCAATTTATAAAAACTACTCAACAATTGCAAGAATATCATTCTGTCTTACGATAATGTACTCTTCCCCATCAAGTTTTACTTCTGTCCCTGCATATTTGGAATAGATTACTTTCTGGCCTTCTTTTACCTGCATAACGATTTCTTTTCCGTCTACCACTCCGCCAGGACCTACAGCGATTACTTCCGCTTCCTGTGGCTTCTCCTGTGCTGCTCCCGGTAATACGATACCGGATGCGGTAGTCTCTTCTGCTTCTAACTGTTTTAATACTACTCTGTCTGTTAATGGCACTAATTTCATTACAAATAGCCTCCTTTTCGCCTTTACTAGCACTCACTTTATTCGAGTGCTAACTCTTTCTGTAAATAAAATATCACTGTTGTTTTTCATTGTCAACAGTGATACTCAATTTTTATATTTTTTTTAGATTCCCGGAATTCACTTTCTTTGTATGCTTTATTATTTCATCGTACTGTGCATACATTTTTTGTGTTTCGTTTTCAAGTGTATAATAATGAAAAATATACGGCACAAGAAGCACAAGGAGCAGCATGGTAAAACCATAGAGTGTCATGATCCCCGTCAAAAGCGGAGCAAACAACGACAGTACCGTTATCACAGCAAATGTAACCGTTACAATCAGATGAATCAGACGTTCGTGCTGGAAAAATCCAATCTGAACCAGATGTTCTTCCAAAATACATTCCCATTCCTCATATGTTTTCTCTTCTTCGTCTGCCAGAAGCCGGTCCACACGTTTCCGGTACTCTGTAATTCTTTTTTTCATTTCTGCCTCGATTCAGACTCTATATTAATCCATAGTGTTCCATTGCATGCTTTATTCCATCATCGTAGATATCCGTTGTCACAAATTCAGCCGCCTCTTTTGCCGGAGGTGTTCCGTTTCCCATGGCAATTCCATGTCCCACAAAAGAAAGCATATCCAGATCATTGACACTGTCACCAATCGCATAGGTATCCTCATTTTTAATACCCATATGCCTGCAGAGCCAGTCTATCCCGGTCGCTTTCGATGTTCCTTTCGGAACAAACTCCACGACATGTCCCTCGTGTTCGAGACAGTCAAAATCCGCATCCAGCTCCTTGCGCACCCGTTTATAATCGGTTGTTGGCAGGATATCCCCCGACATTTTATTAATGCGGATCTCCGGTGAATAACCTTTTAATATTTTAGCAGATGCTCCCATTGCCTCAAAAAGATACAGCACATAGGGATCCGTCCTGAAATTTTCTTTATCTATCCAGTGGCAGTCCGGGCCTTCCAGCACAATCGGCATCCGGCATTCTTCCATGACCCGGACAATTTTTTCTGTCAGTTCCGGGGAAAGAATATTTTCATACAGAACCTTTCCATCCATCTCCACATGGTTTCCGCATGCTGCAACAATCCCATCAAAGCCGATCCCAAGCAGCCGCTTATCGTTAATATTGCTGCGGGATCTTCCACTGCACAGAAATGTCTTATGTCCGTTTTTCTGCAATTGTCTGATGGTTGGAATTGTACTCTCCGGAATCTGCATTTTTTCATCCCACAGTGTTCCGTCTATATCAAAAAATATGTATGCCATTTTTACTCTCCTCATCTGTCAGCTGTTTCCCCTATACTAGCATAATCCGGCAGATGCGTCAAAGTATCCTGTTTTTATTTTCTATTTCAATGCATTTGCAATCCGCACAACAACATATCTGTTTTTCTGGAATTCAATCTCATACTGCCAGTACGGGCACGGTGCTACTGAGCTTCCAATCTCAATGGTGATGGAAGGTTTATTAAGCAGATCCATCACATACTCCCGGTACTGTCCTCCCCAGGACTTTCCGCTGCCGCCATCCGGGGCTTTGCTGTATCCGGTAATTTTCTTTGCGATATCATACATTTTATAGGTATCTTTTTTCAGGCTTCCTTTCGTACAGTCCCCGTAAATAATTCTTCCCATGGCATGGTAATTCACCACCCCCTGCAGATTTTGCTGTTTCATCAGCTGTCTGGTCAGCGTTGCTACTGCATAGGACTCCGGCTCGCTCAGTGCTTTTGGTCCGGAATATCCCTGTTCCCCTTTTTTCCCACCTGGAATAAAATGTTTTGCCGGGAAATTCCGGTTTAAGTCCACCCCACGCCCATTGGATTTCCATCTGGAATGTTTTGTCTGGGAAAGCGTCACCCCATCCGGGTTTGCCATGACAATATAATGAATCTGCATCTTCTGGAGGACATTTGACATTTTGACCCCACCGATGGTTCCGTTATAATTTTCCAGATAATACTGGATTTCCTTCATCATGACTGCAGAACAGATATACTCTCTGGCATGCAATGTACTGACAATCAGAAGGGATTCCTCTGCATCCGGGTTTCCGATTGCAAAATCATAGATTCCACGTCCCTGCACAGAAGTTCCGATTTTGGTCATCTCACAGTAATCACTGTACTGCTGTGCCAGTTCCTGCATGTCTTTTTTCATCTGGCTGTATGTATACTTCTGTGACCGGATCTGTACGGCCTCTGTATTCGAAAACGTGACTTTTGCAGCCTCATCCGCTTCCTTCTGCTCGTTTTTTGCAACAATTTTATATGTATATGTATATGTCTTACCGGATGATACGTTTTTATCGGTATAGGATGGCTTACTGCTCTCGACAAGTTTTTTGTATGCCCCTCCGGCTGTTTTCCGGTAAATCACATAGGAAGTGGCATCGCTGCTTTCTTCCCATTCCAGATATACCTTTGTTTTCCCCTGTTTTGTTGTATGCAGTCCCTCCACGGCAGAAGGCTGTGGCAGTTCTTCCGGCTGTTTTGTATCATCTGGCTGCTGGATATCTCCCGGCTGTTTTGTATCATCCGGCTGCTGCGTAGTATCCGGTGTTACATGATTACTCTCGGTATCCGTTACCGTGGCAGTATTTGCGGCATCTTCTGCATAAATACTCTGTGGGCACTGTGCCAGCATTCCAGCCACAAGTGCCCCGCAAATTACTTTTTTCCATAAACTTTTCATCTTCTTTTGTACTCCTTTTTTTATTGTCTTTTATTTAGGCGATTGTTTTTCTATCGGACAAATACCTCCACATCAGCACAATCCCAGCTCCCAGTATCATCAGGGAAAATATCCATGCGACCGCATCTCCCCTGACACTGAAATCCAGCCAATGCGTTTCCGTCCGGACTACCGCAATAAAATTTGCCGTCATATGTCCGATCATGGATGCATAGACATTTCCCGCACGATCCATCAGAAGTGCCAGCACCACACCAAGAATCAGTGCGTAAATAAACTGCACGATATTGACATGCACGGCCGCAAAAATCAATGCCGAAATTCCAACCGCAAACGGTTTCGACAGCATATCTTTTAATCTTCCAAAAAGAATCCCCCGGAATACCAGTTCTTCCAGAATCGGGGTAAACACTGCCAGACAAAGAATTTCCATTCCTATTGTACTTCCGTAAAAATCGGTATTTGCCTGCTGGTAACCCATCGAAATTTCCGTCAGTTTCGTCATGGATATGAGATTGTTCAAAGAAATTCCAAAGCATGCCATGATCCCGGCCGCAAAAAGTGCATGACAGATACGTTCCCGGCTGATTCCAAACGGCTGCTTTGCAATCCCTGCCAGTGCCTGTCCCTGACGATAAAACGGAAGCATGGATGGAATTGTAAAAACAGTGGCAATCAGCTGACAGAACACATAATGTGTGGCATCTCCTCCAAATGCCCACTGTGCAATTGTCATAATAATCAGCATCACCGCATAATAAAAAAGAAACGGGTATAGAATATACCATATTTTCCCTAAAATCTCCTTAAAAAATTCCATACGATATCCTCCCGTTTCTCTTTTCCCAATTATTTTCTATGTTAAGCGTTTACAACCGCTTAATTTTTTAACGGTTTTTATGCACGTCACATGTATGCAGCTTACGCAGCAGCTCCGGAAGCTGCTCTAGGGAATCGCACATGCCTGCTACTCCTGCTGCTTTCATTTCTTCCACATCCCCGAACCCATAACTGACTGCAATACAGAAAATTCCAAGTTCTTTCGCCCCGTTGACATCAAACATCGTATCCCCGATCAGACACATCTCGGATTTTGGAATATGACTCCAGCGGCGCATGACTTCCTTAAGAATCTCGGATTTTTTATCCCGTGTACCATCAAATGTTGCACCTACCACATCATCAAACAGCGGAAGAATTCCAAAATGCTCCAGAATCCGTCTGCAGGATACTTCCGGCTTGGAAGATGCCATGCCAATCCGGTATCCCTGTTCTTTTAATGTACGGATACACTTCTCCACACCCGGATATAACTTACACTCAAAAATACCGGTCTTATTGTACCGTTCCCGGTATTTCTGCACAGCCTCATACGCTTTTTCATGCGAAAATCCATAATATCTTTCAAAACTCTCCGAAAGCGGCGGCCCGATAAACCGGTATAATTTTGCCGTATCCGGCTCCTTAATTCCGTAAAAATCAAGCGTATATAAAACACATTTTATGATTCCCTCGGAAGAATCAATAAGCGTTCCGTCCAGATCAAACAAAATGGTGTTCATTATTTCTTTACTCCTTTGGTATCACGGTTTCCCACATGCAGACGATGCAGGGCAACCGGCTTTCCTTTCACCTCGACCTCTTTCTCCTCACCTTCATGCAGCACATGAATACTTTTCAGTTCATCCCCGGCAGCCAGTTTCATGCCACGCACGCCCACCGCACCTTTCTTTTTCTGCGGAATTTGTGCACAGTCAATCCGAAGAAACATATCTTTCTTTGTTGCCATCACCAGTGTATCATTTTCTTCTAACGGACATACCGTTAGTACTTCATCTTCCTCTCCCAGCTTTGTTGCCGCCGTTGTCTTTTTTGCGACCACAAATTCCATACCGTCCACAACTTTGATCATGGCATACTTTGTGCCAAATAACATCCGGTGCGAGCTGACATGTTCAAGACCTGCCAGATATACAACATTCTCTTCTTTACTGTCATAATTGCAGAGGTTGTCAATCGGTGTTCCTTTATCCCGGAATTTTCCATATGGAAGATCAAGCACTTTTAGCAGATGCATCTGTCCCTTGTCCGTAAAAATACAGATTTTATCCGTATTTTTGCACGTAAAGATATGCTTGTATTCTGCGTTTGCCGCCTCTTTATTTCTCTCATAGACAGAAGTATCCACAATCTTTGCATATCCGAAGCGATCCATCAGAAAGACAACATCCTGCTCCTCGATCTTCTTTGCTGCAACTACAGCTTCTTTCAGATTGTCAATCACAGTTTTGCGCTCTTTGCCATAAGCTTTTTTAAACGCGGTCAGTTCTTTGATGATTACTTTTGCCATGGAAGAACGATGCTCTAAAATATCCTCATATTTTGCAATATTTTCAATAGCCTCTTTACTGTTATCACAGAAGTCATCTCCCATACACCCGTGGAAATGCAGATCGATCAGTCCAGGAATTGCGTATGCCCCCTGTCCGTCAATGACTTCTTCCCCCAGCATATCCGGTATATTTTCTGTCGTGTAAATGCTTTCGATTTTGTCATCGTGAACAACAATGCCGCCTGCTGTAAATTTTTTGTCTTCTGTATAGACAATTACATTTTTGATTATCATTTTATATATCCTCCATTTTATTTTAACATTCTAAAAACTCCTGTGCATCCCTTCTCCTTCTTCCAGTGCACGCAGTGTATTATCATGCAGAACTTCTTTTTCATATTTAAGTTTTGTTGCCATTCCACCTCTAAGATGTCTCTCTAATTTATTTTTTTCTAAAACTCTCTTAACTTCTAAAGCAAGAGAAGGATTAATTTCTTCTAATCGTTCTGTTACATCCTTATGAATAGTACTTTTACTTACACCAAAGGTTTTAGCCGTTTGCCTTACTGTTGTATTTTTTTCTAGTATATATTTTGCTACAACGATTGCTCGCTCCTCTATATGAGACCTCACTACATTCCCTCCTCACATACTAACCTTAATGATATATATGTGAGTTAAGCAAAAAATATAACAGACTCAATCATTTTTGATTAAAGTCTGTTATATTTTTTAGTAACGTATATTTGTTGACAATATAAGCTAAGTTATTTTTATTTAAGAAGCGTCATAGGATCTATAGATTCTTCACCTTTAAAAGCTTCTACATGTACATGTGTTCCATCTTCACTTTCAACTGAAGTAGTATTTCCAACTGTACCTAATACTTGACCTTCTGTAACTTCCTGTCCTTTTTTAACATTAGTTTTTTCATCTAAGTTAGAGTATACAACTACTACGTTATTAGCACCTTCTACTCTTACTGATATTCCATGTTTGTCATCTTTAAATACATTAACTACTTTTCCATCTAATAGAGATTTTACTTCATAACCTTTATCTGCACTTATATCTAAACCTTTATGTATTTCCCATAAATCTAATGTTTTTGAATAACTTGGTTCTTTTTCAGAGTATTCTCTAACAACTTTAGTCCCTAAGAAACTTAACTTTGAACTTTTATTTTCTTGTTTTTCTTTGGCTTTTTCTAAGTTTTCCTTTGACCCAGTTGAAGTAGGTATAGAGTCGTCTTTTTCTGCTTCTTTTTCTATTAAATGTACTTCATCTTCGTCTCTTTTGCTATTTTCGTTAGTCTTATTTACAAATAAATCATTTGATGTTAACTCATCTACATTATTTTTTGTAAACCAAACCCCACCAATAGCTACTAAACATATACATACAAATAAAGCCAAGTAAAAACCATCTTTTTCTAATAGTTTTTTCTTCATACAGCACCTCCAAATATATTGTGTATCTGTATTGTTGGCCTTATTTTCTA
>OLRZ01002187.1_pt1 | contig 11630 bp, 15 predicted proteins | sample 1671931 | NCBI WGS metagenome assembly OLRZ01 (sample SAMEA3136627, study PRJEB25190) | human gut metagenome | reverse complement strand
ATTCATACGTGTGGGACTTTGCCACCGGCTCGGCAGGCTTGCTCGTGGCAGCAATGAACGAAATGCTCAACGATGCCAAAAGCACCATCAAATCGCCAGAAGAGCTTTACCAAAAAGAACTGAAAATCAAAGCTGAACAACTGCTCGGTTTGGAACTGCTCTCAAGCGTATATATGCTCGCCATTCTCAATATGATTTTGATGGGTGACGGCAGTTCCAACATCTTGAACAAAGACTCGCTCAAAGATTTTGACGGAAAATACGGTTTTGGCAAAACGGATGAAGATTTCCCCGCCGATGCCTTCGTACTCAATCCGCCCTATTCTGCGGCCGGCAACGGAATGAACTTCGTAGAACGCGCCCTTTCGATGATGAAAAAAGGCTACGCCGCTATCATCATTCAAAACTCCGCAGGTTCGGGCAAAGCAAAAGATTATTGCTGCCGCATCTTGGAGAAGCACACCCTGCTGGCGAGCATCAAAATGCCCATTGATTTGTTCATAGGCAAGTCCAGCGTCCAAACCAACGTGTATGTATTCAGAGTAAATGAGGCTCACAAGAGAGATGATGTGGTTAAATTTATAGATTTCTCTAATGACGGCTACACCCGTACCAACCGCAAGAAAGCGAGCAACAACCTCAAAGACACCGATCACGCCAAAGAACGCTATCAGGAAGTGGTGGATTTGGTGCGTTTTGGCAAGAACAAACTCCATTATTTAACTGAAAAAGAATACTACGAAGGAACCATCGACCCACAAAATGGTTCCGACTGGAATCAAGCCGCACCCATAGACACAAAACCCACTCTGGCGGATTTCAAGAAGACTGTAAGTGATTACTTGGCTTGGGAAGTCTCGAATATATTGAAAAAACAATCATCTGACGAGGAGGACGGCTTGGGAAAATAGATGCCCCACTTGACAAAAAGCTGCAAGGTGTTAAGTGGGGCGAGTTTAAGATTGGAGATTTATTCGAGATAAATCCGACAAAATACTATCGTTTACAAAATGATGAGATTATATCTCAAACAGGAACGATTCCATTAGTTTCAAACTCATCAACCGACAATGGCGTGATGGGCTTTTCTGAACTAAAAGCACTCAATAAGGGTAATACAATTACATGCTCTGACACAACATTAGGGGCAGATACAATGTATTATCAAGCTATTGATTTTATAGGATATTCACACATTCAGCATCTTGTGCCGAAATTTAGCCCATTCAATAAAGCTATTGCAAGTATCATAATTTCTGCTTGTCGGGTCTCGACTTCAAAGAAATATGATTATGGCAATAAGTTTAACCGAGAGGCAATGAAAAATACTACTATCCACCTTCCCATCACCACATCCGGTGAAATAGATTTTGAATTTATGGAGAGTTTTATAGCGGAGCTGGAAGCGGAGCGTATAGCGGAGCTGGAAGCGTATTTATTGGCTACGGGGTTGACTGACTATATCTTAACTGCCGAAGAAAAAGCTGTGCTGCAGGCATTCCGCGACGGTAAAAATGGGGGGGGGAATTTAGCTGATTATCAGCTATTTAACACCATGGAGCTATTTGGAAAATCAACGCGAGGCAAACGCCTAAAAAGTGCTGATCGCATTGAGGGAACATTACCATTTGTAACTGCCGGCGAAGCCGACGAGGGAGTTTCGGCATTTATTGGGAATGATGTCGAAGTTTTTTCAAAAAATACCATTACAATCGATATGTTCGGCTCTCCTAAATATCGCAATTATGACTATGGCGGAGATGACCATATTGCGGTTGTGCACACGGAAAATTTACCAAAACTGGCTTCGGTTTTCGTAACGGCTGCAATTCATAAGTCCTCACATACAGGTAAATTTGATTACGGACATAATTTTTACGCAAAGGATGCCGATGAATTAAACATTTTTCTTCCCGCTCTCGACGGCAAGCCCGATTACGCCCTGATGGAGACCTTGATTTCAGCCGTGCAGAAATTGGTGATAAAAGATGTGGTGCAATACGCCGACCGCAAAATTGCCGCAATAAAAGAAGTAGCATTAAAATTATAATATAACATTTCAAAGATAACGAGCTGTTTTTTGCGGCTCCACACAAGAAATAAGTTGAAGGCTTACCTAAAACTATTTTTACGCGAGAATACGTTCGCGGCAAGAATTTCGTTATATTTGCAAAAGACAATTTAATCTACAACAACTATGACGCACATTATGATCGAGGATAGTAGCCCTGAAGCGAAAAAACTGCTGGCTTACGTTCGCACATTGCCGTATGTAACGGTCATAGATGCAAAGAAAAAGGGATTCGCCGAAGAGGCTGCGGCTTGTAATGCCGTTCCGGTAAGTGTTTTCACGCAAAAATTGCACAGCCAAATTGACGAATACTTCGACAAGAATGCGTAAGGTTGCAATTTCGGAAACGGTTTTGGATAAAGTTTCTGAGCTAAGAGCATTTCTCACCGACGAGTTAAAATTGTCGCGCGAGGCAGCACATAGCCGGACTGCAAGGATCGACGCTTTTCTCGTGTCTTTAGCCGGAGCAGCCAATTATCCCTTGTGCCGCTTCAAAAAATGGCACCGGCTCGGATATCGGTGTGCAGTATTCGAGAAAGATTGGGTTTTTGCCTACGAAGTATTCGACGATGGTATCATTATACGGGATATGTGCCATACTGCAATACTGAAGGAGTAAGGCAGAGAATCCTCAAATAAATGAACCGGGCAAAAAATCAGCTCCCAAACTAATTAAATATCTTTGCAAAGTAATCCCCTGGAGTCCCTGTTTCAACATACCCCAGGGTTTTGTTTTCGTAAACCCAACTATTCAAAAGCCTAGCGATCGAAGGAAACTATTTTCCCAGAAATATACGCTCACGGCAAGAATTTCGTTATATTTGTTCTGTAAAACTTTTTAAGTCATGACAACGGTACACATTGAGGATAGCACACCGGAAGGCCGGTGGCTGCTCGACCTTATCAAAGATCACAAGAGCGTGACGATCGAGCCGAAAAAACAGGAGGCCAAGCATACTGATGCGTGGGACAAAGCTATCGCAGAAGGTGCTATATCGGCCGATGCGTTTTTCGACGAACTGAATTCGAGAATCGACAAATGGCCTGAATCCCGTGCGTAAGATAATCGTTTCAAGACAAGTTCGGGATAAAATTTCCGATCTTGAGACCTATATGCGCAACGAACTGAAATTGTCGAAAGAAGCCGCCAGAAGACGCAGCGACAGAATGCGACAATTTGTTTTGTCTCTCGGCAATAATGCGGATTATCCTTTTTGTCGGTTTAAGAAATGGTGCGTATTAGGCTTTCGGTGCGCCGTATTCGAGAAACATTGGGTTTTTGCCTATCAAATACTTGACGAAGGTATTATCATTCAGGACATGTCCCAGACATCACTACTGAAGGAATAAGTCGCTATCCGAGAGATAACCTAATACCTAATGACATTTTCTCCAAAACATTCCAAGATCACAAGCGAGGCAATCCGCGCCGAACTGCGGCTTCTGAAAGAAGATGAAAGCCGTATCGAAGCTCTGAGGAGTGCCATCGACGAGGGAGTACAGAGCGGCATCGCAGCCGGCTTCAACCCTGAAAGCCACCTTGCGGAAATAAAAACATATCGGAAAAACTACAAAATTGCATCGCGGCAAACTCGGCCGAGTACTGCGACGCATGCGTAAGGCTACTGCGCATCTGCATGAAAACCCGCATGATCCGGCGGTTGATTTCGATTGCCATTTGGGATTTCAGCACACTACTCAACATGGCCACGCCCAACTCAGTAAAAGCAAACAGGAGGTATTTTACATTTTCACCTCTTCCCTTATTCAAGGTGCCAATTTGGCATCTTGAAAGCTCTTCCCATGTCAATTCAAACATAAAATCATCACCTTCGAAGCGTTCTATATTCCGACGGACTGCTCGTTTAAGTTGCGCTGTTGGGGTGTGATACATCTCCGCCAGATCGAAATCCAACATCACGCGCTGGCCGCGGATCTCGTAGATCTTATTCTGTATGATCTGAATATCCATTATTATCTCAATCTGTCAAATGTCTCGATAAAATCATATGATAAATATTCAGGGTACTCACTTATTATAGTATCCAGCATATAATTCTTAAAAATTTTTTCTTCGTTTTTTCCTCTTTTAACACAATTAAGTTTAGGCCAGGTGTCTAATATTTTCTTTTCCAAATCATGTCCATTGTACTTAAAGAATGAAATAGGTACTGTAAATGCCATTCCATTAAGGAGCACATACTCGATTCGTTCTTGAGTTATATCAAACCCTAACTGTTTTACAATAGAATCTATTGCTGTCTGAATTTGCTCGTGCGATAGCTCCGCAAATTTTCTGAAGGTACATTTCACACAGTCAGGAGCATCTTCCGGAACTGCATTCTCATTTATCAAAAGTAAAATGATATAAATGGGATCTAAAATATAGTTATCGATCGCATAGCGGTTGCCATCACCCAGAACGAATACAAACTCTCCAGATTTATTCTTGTTATCATAATCTATTATACCATATACCGTATCATTCCCGTTATCTCTCAACAATTTCGTTATATTTTGCACATCGTCGCAATTACACCCGTTCTTATTATGTGGGGCAAGAAAGTAGGGAGTAGTCGGAAATTTCTTGTTCAAGAAATCAAATATCTTTTCATAATAACCTACATCATTCCCATTCTCCACAAAGACCTGCCTCCGGTCTTCAACTGCCACCCTCAAATTTCTTATGTCACGGGTAAGCGCACCGACAGCCTCATGTTTGGTAACCTTTTTCGGTAAGCCCTCACCTTTACTCATAATGTAAATATAAGTTTCATCAGCCATTGCAACAGTCGCAGGAGAATGTGTTGTGATTATAACATTTATTCCCGCTCTTTTGACTAATGAATTTTCTATTGCATCTATCAGCACCTTCGAAAATTCCGGATTCAAAGCTGCATCGGGTTCATCAAGCAATAACAAATCTGGCCGGTGTCCTTCGTCAGAAGTATTATAAATTGCCAACGCCAGCGACATCAGTACTTTCTCTCCCGTTGATAAATCATTAACAGCAATCTCCAATCCTCGTGTTTTATCTTCCAGATGCAATGTAAAATCATCCTCTTTACCTTGCCCTTCCGGATTATTCACCGTGTATGGCAAATGAGCATCTTGCATCATCCGATTAATTAAATCCCATGGCTTCGGGCCATACATCTCCTCGAATTCCGTGTCACTGATCACCGGCCTATTCTCTCCATATTCACGGTTTCTAAAATCATAATAACGATTCTCCTCCAGCCGTGCATGGTATAATTTAAAGACAGATGCAAATTCTGTTGTAAAAATCGCAGTAGCATCGCCATTTTCCAGATCGAATTTTTGGTTACAACGGGCTTCAGTTAGTTTTGAAATATCACCCCCAACTTCATTCAGCATTTCTTTACAAAGCTTTTGTATCGAACCGTCATGGATATATGACAATATGTTATGACCTGCAACTGCTTTTGAAGAGTCTATCGCATTACTGATATGCTGCCAGATAATTTTCCTCTGATTCATTAAATCATTATAGTTGCAAACCGAATTCACAACCGGATTTAAACCATTGAACGGAACATATTTTATCTTTGTCAATTGTTTCCCTGTGTCGTCGGCAATCTTGGCGTGCCCTCTCTTCACTAACGCTTCAAACAGATGTGTTTTTCCACTACCGTTCTTACCTGTCAAAACACAAAAATTGGGTACATGGAAAGTGGTGAGGTTCTTCAACGATTTGTATTCCTTTTTAATCGTAACTTCCATAAAGTTATTTATTAGAGGTTTTATCACATCAAACGATTTGCATAAAGCATACTTTGCCTTGTACTTCATGCGCCCGATGCTCATATAATGAATGTAAAGTTCGTGACAATGTTGTCTCTGTGTCGTTGACAGTCCCCGCGAACGCCCTTTGATTTCATCATGGGTAAGCGTGTCCGGCAGCTCTATTCCTGTCACAACGAAATAAGCTTGTCGTCCCGCTTCTGTGCGTGTATATTCCCCCTTCGGCATATATTACAGTCATTTTTTAGGTTCTGGAATTACGTCATCAGCAATCTCGTCCAGGATCATGGCACATATCGCCTCTTTCTCCTCATGTTTCATTGCAAAGCTACTCAGTAATGCTTTCAGATACGGGATTACGCGCCGGACAAACTCCGTGTCGGCCTCCGGCTTTATCATTATGCGGCCGCCGCTAAACAACCGGCCGAACATCTGGTTGGCTTTCGTATGCCCCATGTAGAACCCTCGGCGCCTCGCCTCCTCAAACAATTCCGGATCTGCCTTCAATGTGGAAAACCCCTCCTCGATACGTTTGATATCAGGAAACGGATAGGCCATTAGGCTCAATCTCAATTTATCTTCAGTTTGCGGCATATTTCATCCAATTTGTTGGGTCGTGAAGGGAAGAAATTATCTGTTATTCCGCCACTTGTTCGGTATCGGCTTTCCGCAGCCTCCATGCAACAGCATATCCGGTTTCGATATAAGGATAAACCCAGTTACATACATGGTCACCCACGATTTCCCGGATCGTCCCGTCTGAAAAAAGGACATCAACAAGGCCGGTCGTCGGAATTGGTTTCGTTGTCGGCTCCCAACCAGCTAACAACCGATGCCGTTCATCAGACCGGGCACGGTCAATGGCCAGATAAGCCGTAGACACATCGACCATGTTATCCCCGTTATTCATTTTAACCGCATCATTGACGATAAGTTGGTATACTATATCCTTATTTTCCATCTTTTTCCGTCCATTGTTCTTCTTGAGTCTGCTCCCAGCCGGCTGTTCTCAAATAGTGCCTCATACGCTCTTCTGGAATAAGTTTCCCATTCTGAAAATTCTTCTTGTCCCGGTAGGCATACTGCTTGGTATATCCGCTACCCTTATACCAAAATGGCTGCGCAATCAACACCGAGAATGCGTCGTTAAGTGTCATATAATCCGATCTTTTCCGCAAAGGTAGTAAATAAATCCGAGTAACCAAATATGTTTACCTGTTTTATATCTACGAACCAGAACTGCACACTTTTAACCCCGAACTGAATATAATTTCACATTGGTCAATTCAAAAATAGTATTTCAACCCAACACCGATCGACAAAATGCAACTCTCAAAGTTAGTCGAGGGGATGTACATAAGCCGCGGATCTACATAAACCATGAATCGCTTCCCGATTACGACTCCGACAGGGATATTGGCTGAAACACCAAACGCAAACCCATTGTTAAAACTCAGCATATCGCCTTTGGATGTAGTTTTATCAGCGAACTCACCCCCGATCAGGCACGACGCCGAGGGGAAGATCCCAAGTCGGCCGAACAAGATCGGATACTGATATACGGCACCAACAAGAACCTGCTGCGCGTTGAAATTTGCATCGTCCGTCGTCGAGAGCTGCTCCCGGTTATATACTACCTCACCCCCTATTGCGGATCTGGGTGTAACCTGATTCATGAACCGCAAGTCCGCCATGATTCCATAATTGGTTTTAGCTACGCCCAAGCTGATCGCGCTTTGGCCTTGGTATCCGATCTGCGCCCGACAAACGCCATGTATTGCCATGCATAAGCATATTACTACTATTTTCTTCATAATACTCAAATTTAAAAGGGCAGGTCGTCAACATCATTGCAGGGCTCTGCCGGTGCAGCTGGGACAGGTGCAGGCGCAGGAGCGATGTCTTTCTTGCGATAAATAAGTTCCGGCTTCTCGGATACAAAGACTTTGATCTGAGCTTTAGGCACACCATCTTCTTTCTTACTGACATATGGCTCAACAATCATATTCCCCCTGAAAAAGAAACGATCGCCGACCCGGAAACGCCCTTTTTCGGAAAGTTCCACATAGCAATTGATCCAGTCAGTCTTGGTTTCAAAATTTCCCTCATCAGTCTTCACGTAAGTTTCCGAACCAACTCGCAGCACCAGCTTATTGGTTTTTTCGTCGATGGCACCGATGATGCCGTCAAATTCCAGTTTCCTCATAATAATATTTTTTTATTTTTTGTTTATTTTTTACTTTCCTAAGCACAAAGAACAAGAGTAGGAAAATAGTTACATGCAACAGAGCCTTCCCGATCCATACCAACAGATCCATGAGGAAATAACCGATCATTTTAAGGATTGACCAGATTGGTTCCATATTCATCTTCATATTCATCAATCAATAGTTTTACAGAATTCAAGTCCACTGCACGATACTGTTCCCGGGCTTTAAGAATCTGCTGAAGCCCTTCATATGAGGTCGTATATACATCCCGCAATAGGAGCTGAAATTTCTCCTCAAAGGAAAGAATATCATCTTTCAGTTCAAGTTCCTCCATTCGCCATACAATACGGTAGGCTTCCTCCAACCAGACGAAAAGGTTAATTCGTTTCTGCGGATTTTGCGGGTCAGCAAGGTAATGCCGCAAACAAAATGCGTCATTCCCTGTTGTCAGATGAGTCAGAATCTTATATGTATCGGCAATCTCATTCAGCTTCAGCAGTACGTCCGAAACCTCGTTATTTATCTTAATCATATTCAAACGCAGTCGGCGCTTAATCTCCTCATCCGACCAATTCCTGACTTTAGGCATCCATGGAGTTTCATCAGGCAGATATGTCCGTCCCTCTCTCTCACATTCATTTTTCACCCGGTTCTCCAACTCTTCCCGAAGGCGCTGCTCTTTCTCAGGTGTTTCGACGATCACTTTACCATGAAAAACCTTACATTTAATTTCTTTGCCATATTCATCTGCAATGCGCCCAACAAATTCACCCTGCGACAGCTCCTCAATCATGCTCTGAGTAATACGTTCTTCTTTGTGTTCGGCAATAGAAGTTGTCACCTTCCCATCTTCTGTAATGGACTTGCTGATTTTCTTTACGGTCTTTTTGCCAAAACTTTCTGCCAGTTCCTTCGCAGTCTTACCTTTGACAGCTCCGACAAAAACATTATTGACCGTATTGACGATCGCATCGGAAATCTTCTGTCCATAGTCGCGTACCATCTGGCTGAAATCCTGAAAACCCAGAAAAACCGCAATCTTATTGGATCTCGCCGTTGCGATTAAATTATCGAGACCATTGATATAGGTTGTCACCACTTCATCGGCAAAAAAAGCCGTCGGGTTACGGCCCTTGCGATTGAGCAGATTCGCAATACGTGTAAGGTATACAGCATTAGCCAGCCCGAGAACCGCACCCAACCGTGGATTCGATCCAAGACATAACAACATAGGAGATTCTTTCGACGAGATCGTATCCAAATCGACAGCGATATCCTGAGATTCCTCATCTTCAGTCATAACATAGGCCAATGATGCGTCTGACATTGACCCCAACCCGATTTGGGCCGAGGCCAACTGGCCCTGAAGCTGCGGCAACGTATTTGTGTCGTATGCCTCTTTGAAAGGCGAAAACAGGGTCTTCATATCGGGATACAGCACGGAGATCAGCTTCAGCACCGGGAACAGGACAGACGGTACTTGAGACAACATGGTGAGCGTATGGGGCAATGACAGGTAACGTCCCCCGAACAAAACCCCGAGTGCATATATTACGATCGCGGTATAGGATTTCGCACTTTCCGTAAAAAACTCGCCTTGTTTTTCGACAAAGTTCTTATTCAAGGCCGTCAGGATCGTAATGGCAAAGTTGACCGCTTCGGCCGATGTAGATATACCTTTCATCGGATTGCACCGATAGGTATGGTTGATATTTACATATGACAGATACCCGAACCGCAACGGGGAATTGGGGTGTTCCCGTTTATACGCCACGTAATACTGATATACCGCATTGCTTAATGTCGGGTCTTTATAATCATAAACCACTGCCGAAAAATGTTTTGCAATGAGCTGCTTCATTGCAGGATCGAGAAATGAATGACTTTTTCCGGTGCCCGGCATTCCAATAACAAATGACGCCCTATACACCGCAAGTTCGTTGATATATCCGGTGCGAATTTTACCATGGTACGAGAACTCATACTTCCAATTGACAGAAGTAGGGGTTTCGATCAATTCGGTAGTCTGCTCAAATCCGTCTGCCAATCGTTCGTTCTCGTTAAGAGAACTATCCGGCGCAAGGTAAAACCTCGTAATCCGGCCACAATAACTGAGGATGCACACGGCACTGATGAGCGACCCGAGAATATTTAATGACTGTCCGATTGCGATAAGGGGGATAAGTAAGAAAAAACGGCAGCAATGAAATGCTGCAACAGAAATGCCCAGTCCGGCGAGCTGCCGCCAGAAAGACATCGGCTTCTCCCCTTTCGATGGAGAAGTCAACGAGAATGCAAAAAGGAACAGCACGATATTTCTGACTTTATAGGAGTCCCCCAGCAACAACTTCATCCCCTCTTTCGAGAAAACATGTTTATCCAGAAACGGAATGTCGATATGAAGGCGTTGCACCAAATCGTAATTGGCATAATACAAGTGTGCCAGCAGCAAGAGAAACCCTATGCAAATGGCACCAAGTACGACATACGCGTATATTTCATTATCCTCTTCTTCAATTTGAGATAGTGTTGCCATTCATTTCAATTATTTATATAATTCAAATAATCTATATTATTGACAAAACTAACTGTTTTCTCCAATAAAAAAAAGCTGTTGTACAAAAAACCGGACATCCTATAAATATATGATTATTAAAATGTTATTTATAACATTTTTAACCCGACTCCGAAACTCCAGCTGTATAGCAGAAGTATTAGGGCAACTTCCCGACGATCATTCCCCGCTGTTCTGATTTAGTTGTCTCGACCTGCACTCGAGCCATATTTTCAGCAATTCGCAGGGAGAGAGACTTCTTGCTGTTCCGCAGATCATCATTCCAATCTTTTGCCCAGGGTATTGACAGAACCATATTCGGCCTCTGTTTCATTACTGCTTGTAGGGCGGTAACAATTTCGTCCTTTCCCCATTCCCGCTCTGCACCCTTGATGGTAATAAGAACTCGCTGCGTTTTGCTATTGATAGCATATTCAATATTAGCCGGATGATATGCAAGTTTAAAGTTTTCCAACTGTCCGGCTAAATCATTATCGTTTCCGAGGATGATCGGCAAATTGAATTTCTGCGAAAAGCTATGGATCATCTGCCGCTGGGCCTTTGTCGATGTTCCACCGGTACAGAGATAGGCATATCGGGCTTCAGGGAAAAGCTGGCTATGTGCAATTGCATCGAGCGGATCTTCCGTAACAAATAACGCCTGACGGCCTTCGATAGGAGTCATCCAAAGAGAATTACTACGATCAGTATTTTTCAGGAACCTCTTCAGGCACACATTGTCCTTGATATACTTATATTGCGCTCCGACGATATTTCCGTCCATATTCTGCCAATAGAATAATGGTTGCTTAAACCCGTGGTCACTAACAAGGACACCTATCGCGGACTTGAACGGGGCCAGTTGCCCGGGATCAATACGGCGCTGCTCGAAAAACCGCCGGCATGCCCCGGGAACAGCTGCGAGATCGAGGCGCTCGACCGTATATTTTGAAATATCGAACGGTTGCTTTTCCTGCATCGTAGATGTGTTATTTATAACATCTTTAATTACACCAAGCCCGGCAATCCG
>OLRZ01002183.1_pt1 | contig 11632 bp, 9 predicted proteins | sample 1671931 | NCBI WGS metagenome assembly OLRZ01 (sample SAMEA3136627, study PRJEB25190) | human gut metagenome | reverse complement strand
ATGAATATATTGATATTGTTGAGGTAAATAGAATCTATATCCTCTGCAGCTTACAATTACTATCACATACAACAGTAAACAAATTAATGTAGTTTTGTTGAGATGTATTGTTTTTTTATGAAGCATTATTTAATAATCTCCCGTTTTTTATATTTACGATAAATATCATCTATACTACTTATTATATTTCCAATCCAACTATTTTCAGATAATAGTAATTTGAAATATATATTTTTAATTTTTTGTGTCAATGATTTTGCATCAACCAAGCCTAAGTCTTCCTTTATTTTCAACGTACCCAAATATGTTTTATATTTTTCTTGATTTGAGTAACCATTCATACTATAATCAGCGATTATCAAATCTACATATTTAAAAGTCCCGCCATTTAAATAAAGTCTAAGGAAAAAATTGTAATCTGCCACTCGATAAGCTAAATCAAAAAATTCTGTTTTCATAATACTTGTTTTTGTAATACTTGATTGATGGCAAAATGGCATATTCCATTTCATGAATTCAATAGGATCTGCTTTTGTCATCCATTTTTCATCTCTAGAAACTCTAACTGTATTTCCATATATAACATCATCGTCCAATTCTTGATTTGCAAAAAGTGTTTCTAATACTTCTGAATCATGAAATTTATCATCCGCATTCATAAAATTGATATATCTTCCTCTAGCCATTTGAATTCCTTTATTCATTGCATCAAAAATTCCTTGATCTTGCTCAGAAATATGGCGGTACTGTACCCCTCTATTTTTAAACTTCTTATCATATGAACATACTATTTTATAAGTATTATCTGTGGATTTCCCATCAATTAAAATATATTCATAATCTGTATATGTTTGCTTCAAAACTGATTCGATTGTACTCTTTATACTTCTTTCAGCATTATAACAAACTGTCACTATACTTATTTTACACATGTTATTCTCTCTCTTTTTATAATTCGTAATTTGATTTTTGGGGGAATTTTTTTTCAAATGCTCTCAACACTTCTGATTTAGTTTTTTCAAAATTCGAAATTTTACTTGAATCGTTAATACAAATAGTTTTATGCTTATTCATTTCTATATCTTTTAATATTAAGGTCGTATCATCATTTATAATATACATTTTTCCAAAATCGGGAGAACGCGGTACAAAGTTTCCATTCGCAAGTTGCCAGTATCTCATCAACCATTGATTTACATCTTTGTCATCTCTGAATTTATGTTCACACACCTCTTCCAAATATTTTTCTTCTTTTTCCCAAACTTCTCTAAATGTTTCCTTTAAATAAGAATATGGTGTATGTAATTCATAAAATCCTGCAAATTCTTTCCATGGTAATAAGAATAATGTTCTTAGCATATATTTCCCATATCTTGGATTAATCCATTTAGTTAAATTTTTTTTAAATTGAAGTTTAAAATCAAAATAATCCGAAAGCACACATAAATTATTAACAATAATATGTGGAATTCCTTCTCTGTCCATTTTTATAGTATTTAGCACTGCACAATCTTTAGGTGTAGTTTCGGAAAAAAAATCCTCCGGTTTAACATAATCGTTCAAAAACATATCATCATTAAAATAAACAAATTTTTCAGTCAGATCTGGTATCCTATGTAAGTTAAGCTCAATTACATGTGAACTAAATGTGGGCAAATATTTTTCATCTATATAATCTTTATGGTCGACTAAGTTCAATTTAGGATGATTTATATTAAGCCATTCAGGTTTCTGACCACATGTTACAAAATGTATTTTCCTAACCCAAGGTGCATATTTTTCAACAGCTCTAAACCAATATTTCAAATTTTGCCAATCTCTATAACGCACTTCATTATTAGTATGATTTCCTTGTTGACCTTTATATTTATTTTTGTCCTCTATCCATATTGGATCCTGATCATCTACCCATAATATAACAAAATCAATATCCGCTTTTTCACTCATAATATTTCACCATTTATTATATATTTCTTTCATTTTTCCCAAATAGTTCTTTTCACTAAAATGTGATTGACATATTATACGATTATTATTACAAATTGCCTTTAAATCAGTGACAGAAATATAAAGCATTTCTTTATAAATCATTTTCTTATTTTGTTCATTAAATATCACAATCCCATTCACGCCATCCTTCACGATATCCGGAATACCAGCGTGATCTGTTGTGATAATGAACATTCCATTTCCCATTGCCTCAAGAATACTAATAGGTTGCCCTTCATTGGGATATCTAGTCGGCAATGCAAAAATGTAGCATTTTTTTAGAAGTTCTTTCTTCTGTTCGCCACCCACAATTCCATGATATGTAACGTACTCTTCCATCCCATTTTCCTTTATATAGCTTTCAAAGTAATCTTTTTCACTGTCTTCAAAGAACTTGCCTGCAAAATCAAAATGGAATCTTTTCTCTCCACCAGCGTCTACACGCTCTTTTTCGGCTTTTGCCATTTCAAGAACGAATGAATATCCCTTACTTCTAATAAAGTTGCTCAACCAAAGGACATGAAGAACTTTTTCATTTTCTAATGCTTTCAGCTTTTCTTCGATTTCTTGGTCTGTGAGCAAATACTGATCATCAACGCAGTTTTCTACGACAAAAATCCTGTCATCATCAATCATCCCCTCAAAAATCTTCTTCAGAGAGTTTGATAGAACAATCGCACCAGATAGTTTCTTGATAGCCTTATAATTTGCTTTGCGTTGCCAGCCAGCCATATCGTTATCGACTAACTGACGATAATATCCGCCATGGAGATGAATCAAACATTTCTTGTGTTGCAATTCCAACAGCTTAAAAATGACCAAGTCCCGAAGATTTCCGCCTTTCGTTTGGCTGATTGTAAAATAAAACAAATCAGCCTTGCTACGGCTTATCTTCAGGAGATTCTTAATAAAGTTCTTGTTATTGGTAATATCCACCTTTTCAAATTCAAACTCCCCTTGCGAATCAATCTCAAAATTCAAATTTGAATTATAAAGAGTCTCAACTGCCTTGGATAAGCCATGCATTGGAGGAGGAAACTGAGCAATAAAACATATTTTCTTCATCAGCTATTGCCCTCCAACCTCTTAATAACTCTCGCCGGATTACCAGCAATCACACAGTTATCTTCGAATTTTCCGCATACCACAGCACCGGCACCGACAACGCAGCCATCCCCCAGCACTGTGCCTTTCAGGATTATACTGTTGCACCCGATGAAACAGTTCTTACCGATCTTGATTTCTCTGCTTGGCACCAGATCACTGTCACCACCATTTTCATCCCGGAGCAGTTTGTTTCTGGTTTCTGTTTCAATAGGATGGAAGTCATTATCCAGAATCTTGCAGTTACCACCAATGCAGGTATTCTCACCAATCGTGATCTTCTTGCGGGCGTAAATCGTAGCACCTGAAATTCCCACATTATCTCCAATTTCAATCTCTGCACCAGGTGCACGGGTAACGATGATTGTCCGGCTGTAAAGTCCAACCAGATTACTGAGGAAGCTGCTCTTAATCGTGGTGTTCTCACCGATCTTCAGCTTGGCACCACCTTTGTTGAAGATGATTGGTACGCCTTTCAGCAAGAGGTTCTTTCCATATTCAATTTTCGTCATCTTCATAACCAGCTTGAACCAGTTACTATTCATTCCCTCTCGCCTCCTTTACAGCTTCAGAATTTCTTCTGCATACTTCTGTACACTTACGTTTCTGGTCAGATTTTTTTCAAGTTTTTCCCGGCTTCTGGCTCCCATGGCCTTCAGCTTTTCACTTCCAGCATTCTCAATAAACCAGCGGATGTTTTCTTCCACCTGGTCATACTCGCCCGGCTCGCAACACAGGCCACCCTTTGTGTCCTCAATAATGCAGCGAACCTCAGATCCAGATTCCAGCACTCCAATTACTGGCTTTGCAGCAGAAGCCAACCCGTAATATTTTGACGGGCAGCTCACTCCTTTAATGCCTTTCGCATTCACACACCAGTGGACATCTCCAGCATTCAGACTGTAAATCAAGTCTGCCTTGTCCTGATATGGGATAAAAACTACATTCTCCATATGATGCTCGGTCACATAGTCTTCCAGTGTTTTCAACACAGAACCAGCACCGACAAAGGCAAAGACAACCTCTCGGCCATCTGCCGTCTTGGTATCAGCACCAAACTTCTCAACCACTTTGATCAGGTTCTCAAGGTCATAGTACAAACCGATATTGCCGGAGTACATGATGACAAACTTGCTATCTAGGCCGTACTTCTTCTTAAAAGCAACTACTCTCTCGTTGCCTGCTTCCAGCGGATAGATTTCATTTTCATCGATCCAGTTATTGATCATGACAGTCTTCGGGACTTGCTTGCCCTTGAATCTGCCTTCTACCGTCTCGACCAGATCCCGGCCAACTGTGATGATCAAGTCACTTCTCTTGCAGCTGAACTTGTCAAACCACATCATGGCATCAGTGACAAATTTGCTCTTGGTATAACCAACAGCCAGCACCTGCTCCGGGTTGAAGTCCTGAATGTTGTAAATGTACTTAGCATGTTTTACCCACTTGCCCCAGACACCCAACAGGCCTCCAAGGATTGGCGGCTGGGAAATGGAAAACACATAGTCCTGTTTTCCGACCTTGAAGGTCGCACTCATTGCCCCAAAGAAATAGGACAAAATATTCCTTACACGGCTCACCTTATTGGTCTTGCTGAACTCCGGAACCCGGATTCTCAGCACGTTCACGCCGTTGATTTCTTCTTCATAATACTTCTGTGCCTTATATTTATCTTCAATCGTTCCAAGGTAACTCGGAACCACACAAATCACTGTAATATTAAACTTATCCAGCATACCCTCCGCCAGTTCACGGAGGATCTGCCCCGTTGACGCAGTATCTGGAATATAGTAATGAGCATAAATCAGAAGATTTTTCTTACCTGCGCTCTCTTTCTTCATCTGCCATATTCCTCCAAATTTACTTCATTCCTTATTAAGAAATGAAGTTTTTCATGACTTGTCTTCACACAAACTCCACGTTCCAGACATCCACCCCGGAATCCTGGAACACATCTCTCAACCTCTGATGCAGCATCTCCTGTGTGACGCCTTTCTTCAGTATTACCTGCAGGAAGCCGCCGCCTCCGGCTCCGGAGATGAATTTTCCGTCGATCATGTCTTCACATACACTGAAGATCTGGTCTATGCAGGTGTTGGTTGAGCCGGCATCCAACTTTTTGGAAATTTCCCAGTGCTGATTGAGAAGGCTTGCAAATTCGTCGATGTCTTCTTTTTCCAAGGCAAATTTCATGAGTGCTGCTACTTTCTGCATCTCATCCAGTGCCTCCAGAGATTCTTTTCGGCCGCCGATGTAATTTCCTACTACTTCTCTGAGAAGGTTTCGGGCAAGGCGCCGCTGACCTGTATAGATCAGAGCGAATCGTTCCTGAAGCTCCTGTTTCGTTTTTTCCGAGATTTCTACCTTTTCTACTTTCAGCTGCTGCCGGATTCCGGGTCTTGATGTGATAAATTTGATTCCGGGTGTCAGTCCGCCAACCTGATCCTGCCAGCCGCCGCCTGTGCTCATAATCTGCTCCAGGTTGAGGACTGTATCATAGATCTGGCTGTCATCCCAGCTCTCTCCAAGAAACTCTGCAAAAGCTTTGACGCAGGCTCCTGCAAGGATACTGCTTGTTCCAAGGCCGGAACCTTTGGGAACGCCTTTGACACAAGTGGAAAGGTAGAATCCGCCGCCCATTTTTTCCAGGACCTTTTTCAGGTCAGCCTTTTCCTCCAGCGGAAGAATCCCGCAGGCGATAATAGCTGCCTTGTGCAGGGCAAAAGGATCGTATGGATTATGGCAGTCCTGGATCTCTTCTGCACTTTCTGCTGTTCCGTAAGCACCTGTGTCTGTGCTTGCCAGCTCAATATGTAATTCCGGTATCTTCCGGATCTCTACCTCGATGGGTTCACAGCCTCTCAGCAGGATTGCTGCGTTAAGAACAGTTCCTCCGTGTTCGTTGCAGTATGGCGGTGTGTCTGACCAGCCACCGCCCCAGTTCACACGTACCGGCAGATTTACCTTTACCTGTTCTTTTGCGATCGTATAGCCGCAGTTTCCTGTCAGCTGCGTCTGAGATGCGATCTCTTTCTGGATCTGGGAAAAGCACTCTTGCTCCAGCACATCGTATGTTTTTCCGTCAAAGCATTTTTTAGTAAATTTCATGGAACGTGATACTGCATACAGGATCCGTATTTTCTGTGAAAAATCTGCTTTTTCAGCTTCTTTCATCAGCAGATGGTAATGTCGTTCCTGGATTTCTTTTTCACCAAAGATCTTAAGTGCAGGAATATAATGTCCGCCTTTTTTCAGCTCTCCCAGAAATACTGCCACCAGGATCCTTGCTTCCAGATCTTTTTTCCAGGAAAGGATATTTTCTGTATTTCCATACCGGAAGGATTCTTCCAGACTCAGTCTCGGCTGTTTTTTCCAGCTCTCGATCTGCCGGGGTTCAGCAAGTCCTTCGCTCATTTTTACAAGAAGGTTTCCTGCCTGTGCTGCTTCCTGGAATGTTTTGCAGACCGGATACAGTTTTGCATTCCAGAGTGCGTGGGTTTCGCCGGTCCAGATATCTTCCGGCTCCAGTCCATTGGCGGAAAGAAAATCTGCCAGGTTTCCCCGCAGAAAGCTTCCTCGTTCTTCCAGCGTTTTCTTCGGATTATCCATGACTCCATATGTACGGATCACACATCGTCCTGTCTGACCGCCGCAAAGCTCTGTGATCTCGTCCTTCAGCTTCACACCGTGAAATACTGTGTTCGCCGGTATATGTACATCCTTCAGGGAGAGTCCGGATACTACAGCGCCCTTTCCGACATAGGTTCTTCCCTCAAGGCAGGTGTCTTCAATATAGGTTCCTTCCTCGATGTCTGCTTCCGGCCCGATCAGTGCTGTATGCAAAGCTCCCTGGCAATTCAAGTCATTGGTGAATACGTGTTTTTTCCAGTCAAGGAACTCATAATCGGTTACTTCTTCTGTCATCAGAGCACGCAGCTCTCTCGTTGTCCCAAAGTGGATAAATTCTGCAGGAGAAAGACAGATCAGCTTCATCTGAAAAGGACTTAATGCCTTCCATATTTTTTCTCTGCAGGTAAAAAGCTCTGTGCAGAATTCGCCTTCCGGTTTTTCTTTCTGATATTGTTCAAAGGTGGAATCTGCCGCCAGCGGATACAGAAAATCTCCGTAAAAGCTGACCCTTGCTTTTTCATTTACAAAGCTTTCGTATTTATCCGGATCTGCTTTTTTTCCTGATGCATCAGCGATCAGACTAAAAAGTGTTTCCAGTATTTCGACGTCCAGAAGTACGGCGCCTGTGTCAAGATCCACGCAGTCCTGTCCATTCACGGCTCCCAGCCTGCGAAGTGTTTCTGCCGGCTGTTTGTGAAGGAACATTTTTACATGGTCGCTTCCATCATTCAAAAACACTCCATGATCGACTCCCACTTCTACCGGAGATTTCATGGAGATCGCCGCAGCTCCGCGGAACTGGGCATCTATCTGTAAAGGATTAAAAAGGAGGAGCACATCCCCGGAAAGTACCAGCATTCCTTCTTTGAACCTGGCCGGAACGCCTGCCATGCTGATGAGAAATTCATCAAACAGTGTAGAACCTCTTCCATCCGGAAGTTCTCTTGGTACAGGTGAAAAAAGCTTTCCGCACACAGAATACTGTGGGACTCTTTTGCTGTCTCCGCCGGAATGGATCACAAGGATTCTTTTGTTATGGAAATCTCCCCGGAGTCCTTCTTCCTCCGAAAGAAATCGGAGTACATTCAGAGTTGCTCCGCCGGAGCCTACTCTCTTGCCTTCCGGATCCGGGAGCACGAAATATTTTGTCCATCCCGGCAATACGCCCTGTTCCAATCTGGCTGCGATCTGGCTGCGGAAGGATCTGGCCTGTTCTTCATTTGATGAGGTCAGTATCACATAGTCCCATCTGGGAAAATTTACTTTGCGGATGCTTCGTGCATAGTCTTCCCATGCATCCTGGCAGCTTTGCCGCAGAAAAAGATTTTTCAGTTTTCTGTATTCTGTGTTCATTGCTTTCCTTATCCTTTGCTTTTTCATACTTTCTTTTTTTTTACATAACTTCGAATACTCTTATCCGCTGTCACGGCTGTGCCGGAGCTTTTGGCGGAAATTCTTGGCCGACTCTTCCTTATGATAAGGGAGACACGACAGGCGGTATTCAACCTGTCAGCATCTGCCTGTAGCAGAAGCTGAGTTGTGCTCTCGCTCTATAAAACAGTGGTCATACCACTTGTTTTCCAAACTGAAGAATACATTTATGGCTCAGGTTTCTGGCACTGTTCAGGCTTCGGCTTCCTCTGTGCCCGTTCTCACAGGTATATTCATCTGTTTTGCGGTTTGCTGTCTTAACTGGCGCACCGCAGACAGAGCAGGTTTCGGATATCCCTTTTGCATAGGTTTCAATGACCAGAATGCCGTTTTTCCATGCTTTATAGGGCAGATTGCTCCTGATCCCGGAGCTTAGATGCATAGTGCTCCAGTTTCCTGATCCGATCATCACATAGTCTGTGTATTCTTTTTTGTATTTTGGAAGGACGATCAGCGAAACCTGCTTTTCCAGGCAGAAGCCTATGATCTGTGAACTAATCTCATGGGCATAATGCTCCGACAGATGCTTCAGATGCATCCAGTATTTCTGATCTACTCTGCCTGTCTGTCTGCCTCCGGTTGCTTCCTGGGATTTCTGGATCTTTTCCAGAAGCTTTCTGCAATGGTGGCTGTATTCCTTTCCACCTTTCCAGAACTTCACTGCGATCTCCTGACCGGTTCCATCCAGAACAACGCCTGCTGCAAAGGCATCACTGTTTGTAAACTGAATACAGAGTATCCTGCATCCTGCCTGCATCCTCTGACGTACGGTTGCTGTATTTTCATTGTTCTGACGTACTGGAACATGCAGCATGTCATATTTGTATTCAAAAACTACAGATGGTGACATGAGTCTGGCGTTTTCCGGAAAGTCTCTGCCTGACAGCCGGCAATGCATCCAGGTCCATGTGTCTCCTGTCCAGACACGCAGTGTGATCTCTTTAGCGGAAAACTCCTGATACATTCCTTTGTAATAGGTAACTGCTGCATTTAGTTTCTCGGCTCTGCCAATCTTCTCATCCTGGGCAAAACGGCTGATATAGCTTTTGGCTGAAGCAATTCCTTCATTGGCTGCTGCTCTTCGAAAATACAGCGGAACCTTTTGCCAGGGGAGGGGATCTGATGGTATGCGTCCGCCTCGTCCCGGAATGCTCATGATCTCCAGCTCGCGTAAAGTCTGCTGGCTTCCCATTTCCCAGAGATCCGTATGATCCAGAAGCAGGTTGTAATAAAATTCAGCGATCCGGTTATAAAATTCCTGTGTGGTCCGCAGCCATTCCGGATGTCTGCACCAGAGATGCAGTCGCCAGGTTGTGATGCTGTAGCCGCTTTTTCCGGTCTTTTCTTTTTTGCCAGTTTCCGGTTCTTTCATTTTGGTTCTCCGTTTTTTGCAAAGAAAAATCATTATAATATAACTTATCTAAATTATTATTTTTGTCACTTATCATTTCCATAAGCGACAGGTGATTTTCTCTCAAATTGCATAGTTTTTGAATCTTAATCAATGATAGCATTGCACCCTGTCACTGTCAAGATACGAAAAATGCACCACTTTCGACCAAAAATGCAGTTTTTTTCGGTTAAATTTTTTTATATACGACAAATTTTTCTTTTTTTCGCTTATTAGTGGTCACAAAAATGGTCAGACTTTTGCTATAATAGTGCGAAAAGGAGACTACGATTATGCCTAGAAAAGGGGAAAATATCAGAAAAAGAAAAGATGGCCGATGGGAAGCACGCTATGAAAAATGTCGTGACCAGAATGGACGGATCCAGTACGGATATCTGTATGGTCGTACATACGAAGCTGTAAAAAAGAAAAAGCTGGCTGTTTTATGTCAGAATAATCTTCAAAACTCTCCGGGAAAGTGTTATGTATTTCGAAACCTCAGTGAAGAATGGATGTTATCCATGCGTTATGCTGTAAAGCTCAGCACCTATGCCTGCTACGAAACACTTCTTGATACACATATCCTTCCGGAATTTGGTGATATGCCGTTGAAATACATCTCTTCTGCTTCTGTATATTCCTTCTCTGAAAAGCTGAAACAGCAGGGGCTTTCGCCACGTACCATCAAAAATCTTCTGATCCTGTTCCACAGTATTTTACGCTATGGTGAAAAACAGGGGTATCTGAATCTTTCACAGCTGGAATTTCGGTATCCCAAAATAAATACCAGTCCTTTTCAGCTTATTTCTCATGAACATCTCACAAAGCTGATCACAGTTCTCTCTGCTGAGGACTCAGAATTTCCCATCGGCATCCTGCTATGTATTTATACAGGGATCCGCGTTGGCGAGCTCAGCGGCATCCGTTGGGAAGATATTGATTTTGATAAAAAGCTGCTACATATAAGGCGAACGATCTCACGGATAAAAAATCTTGATTATTCTGGTGAATCTGATGAAGAACCCAAAACCGTTTTAATGATAGGTCCTCCTAAATCAGTCTCATCCATCAGGGATATTCCAATCCCTGATTTTTTATTGAAAAAAATGAAGCGGATTGCTGCTGAACCTGATTCATACCTGCTGACGGGTACGAATCGTAAATGTATGGAGCCCAGAAATATACAGCGTAAATTCCAGAAGCTCCTTCAGCAATGTGAAATCCCTAGTATCAACATTCATTCTCTCCGGCATGCTTTTGCCACCCGTTGTACGGAAATGGGATTTGACAGCAAGACACTTTCTGAAATTCTGGGACATTCGTCCGTCAAGATCACCATGGATATTTATGTGCACAGCAGCATAAAACAAAAGCAGAAATGCATGGAAAAGCTGAACTATTAGCAGTCAGAATTATGGTCAAAGCAGGCCGGAAGTCCACATTTATACGGGTTTCCGGCCTGTTTGTCGCTTATGGAAATGATAAGCGACTTTTTTACCCTCAAAAAAACAACACGGCAGACATCCCTCCGGGGCTGTCTGCCGTGTTTTATATCGCTTTTATGTTTTTATGTAATTAAGCTTTCTGTTCCTTAAGCCTCATATCCATTAGGGTTCTGGCTCTGCCATCTCCAGGAGTCTGCACACATCTCGCGGATTCCGTTCTCTGCCTTCCAGCCAAGCTCTTTCTCAGCTTTGGTTGCATCGGAGTAGCAGGTTGCGATGTCGCCTGGGCGGCGTGGTTTGATCACATATGGGATCTTGACGCCGGTAGCTGCCTCAAAGTTCTTAACGATATCAAGAACACTGTAGCCTTTTCCGGTTCCAAGGTTGTAGATGCTTAATCCAGAATTGTCTTCCAGCTTCTTAAGGGCTTTTACATGGCCCTTGGCAAGGTCTACTACGTGGATGTAGTCACGGACACCTGTTCCATCCGGTGTATCGTAATCGTTTCCGAATACGCCAAGCTCTTTCAGCTTGCCTACTGCTACCTGTGTGATATATGGCATCAGGTTGTTCGGGATACCATTTGGATTCTCACCGATGGTTCCGCTCTTATGAGCACCGATCGGGTTGAAGTAACGAAGAA
>OLRZ01002168.1_pt1 | contig 11728 bp, 3 predicted proteins | sample 1671931 | NCBI WGS metagenome assembly OLRZ01 (sample SAMEA3136627, study PRJEB25190) | human gut metagenome | reverse complement strand
CTTTTGATGTTCTGGCTCTTGGTTGTCCGGCTATGGGGGATGAGGAGCTTGAGGATGGTGAGTTTGAGCCGTTTTTCTCTGATCTTGAGGGTAAACTGTCTGGTAAGAAGGTTGCGCTGTTTGGTTCCTATGACTGGGGCGATGGTGAATGGATGAGAACCTGGTGCGACAGAGCTAAGGATGCTGGGGCTGAGCTTGTTGAGGATGAGGGGCTTATCTGCAATAATACTCCTGATGATGAGGGATTGGCTGCCTGCCGTGAGCTTGGTGGCAAGCTGGTTTAAGATGTGATTAATTGAATATAGAGCTGAGCATTGGATTTTGGGAGTCGCCTGGATTGTTTGTCTGGGCGGCTTTTTTCTTTGATAATAAGGTACGGACGCTGGCAAGGCGTGTGCTGTCCGGCGCCGGGGCTTCGTCGGGGGCTGACTTCTAAGCCGCTGAAAATCTGCTAAAACCGCTTCAAAAATTCTCGAACTCGCGTCTGAAGCCGCTCAGACAGCGAGAATTTTTGAAGCAACGCAGATTTCCACCGGCTAAGAATCAGCACCCCTCCTGCAGAGCCGTCGCCAGACAGCACACGCCTTGCCAGCTGGTGTTTCAAGACGGAGAGTATGAGGCGGCTGCTCGGGAGGTTGGATTAGGGTGTGAGGTTGAGTGGTTTCCCGGAGGTTGGATGAGCCGTCAGCGCTTCGCTGGACGGCTGGGAGGAAAGGCTGAGTTTCCTTGTGGTCTGACGGGAGGTGGTGGGGGCCGAGGCGCTTCGCTGTCGGCTTAGAGGTATTGGGCGCTTTGCTGTTGGCTTAGAGGTATTGGGTGTTTCGTTGTCGGCTTGATGGGCGTTGGGAGTTTGTTGCTTTGAGGAAATATAGAAGAAATGAATATTTAAACGTGGGGAACTTGGTTGCTTTTGATATTTAGCTGTCCTAAAATAGATGGGGATGAAATAGTTGTACAGGGAGGTGTGCCGGATGACGAGGGATGAGGCGGAGCAGTATTTGTATTATGCGATGACGATTGGGGAGCAGCTTCTTTGCTGTGGTGCTGAAGTTGGGCGTGTTGAGGATACGATCCGTCGTATCTGCCTGGCTTATGGTGCTTCCCGGGCGGATGTTTTTTCCATTACTTCCAGTATTGTGACGACGATTTATGGTGAGGATTTCGGGATTTGTACGCAGACGCGGCGGGTGCCGGGGATGGCGAATGATCTGGGGAGGCTGGATGATCTGAATCAGCTTTCCAGATTTATCTGTGAGTTTCGACCGAAGCCGGAGGAGATTCAGAGGCGGCTGGATGTGATCCGGAATAAAAAGGGATATTCTTTTCGGACGCAGATTTTGATCTATGCGGTGATCTCCGGGTCGTTTTCTGTTTTTTTTGGCGGGGATCTTAATGATATGATCGCTTCGGCGTTGATCGGTATTGCGTTGAAGTTGTTTGAGGCTTTTGTGAAAAGGGGGGCGCTGAATTCGCTGCTTACGGTGCTTTTGTGTTGTGGAGCGGGTGGTGTCCTTTCCAATCTTACTGTGCTGATCGGGCTGGGGCATCATGCGGATCTGATCAGTATTGGTAATATTATGTTGCTGATTCCGGGTATTGCGTTTACTAATTCGCTGCGTGATATGTTTTCCGGGGATACGATCACGGGTTTGATCCGGTGTATGGAGTCGATTTTGCTGGCGCTGGTTGTGGGACTTGGTTTTACAGCGGCGAATCTGTTGTTCTGAGGGGGTTCAGGCAGAAATGTGATCATGGCGAAGAACGGTAACAGAGACAACGGTGTGTCCATGAATATGGAGGAAAAATATGAGAGAGATCATACAGCTGATTGTATCCTTTACAGGGTCGCTTGGTTTTGCGGCGTTGTTTAATATACATGGTAAAAAATTGTGGTTTGCGGCTCTGGGGGGCTGTTTGTCCTGGGCGGTTTATCTGGCGGTGGAGTTTGTGACTCCCAGTCCATATGTCTGTGGTTTCTGGTCAACGGTGGCGATTACTTTGTATGCGGAGTGTATGGCGAGGGTTCACAAGACGCCGGTTACGGTTTTTCTGGTTTCTGCTACGATTCCGTTGATTCCGGGGGCGGCATTGTATCGTACTATGAACTGGATGATGATGAAGGACTGGGCGAATTTTCAGAAGGACGGGATTTATACGATCCTTTTTGCGGCGAGCATGGCTGCAGGTATGACGTTGACGACCATTGCTTTTCGGATGGTTTGGCGGTGGATGTACAGGCAGAGACGGATGTGAGTGTATGAAACGCATGATAAGGTGGAATTTGGATGGCGATATCTATCTGATCTGGATGTAGATTTGGAATGATAGTTAATGACACATGGCAGGAATGAAAACTGCTGTGTGTTTTTTTTATGCCGAATGTGTAGTATGAATATTTGATTAACTTATAAGAGATTATTTGGGAATGTTCCAGGGATATGGAACTGGCTTCCGGACAGGATCAACTTACGTCGGAAGGGATTTACACTGTTGAAAAAATTAGATAAATTCTCGCAGAAACAATCAGCAATAGTGCCAAATCTGCCGGAAATGCCTGGTTTGGCTTTGCTTTATTTGGGGATGTAGGGTAGAATTGTGATATAGAGTGTGAACGTAAGTTATGAAGTGTTTGCGTTCATATACATGTAGCAGAGCGGAATGTGAATGTCCGCTTTATTGGACAAAAGACAGGAGGATGGGGAATGAAATTGAAACAGGTTCTGGCAGTTATGCTGTCATCTGTGATGGTCTTGTCTGCGGCTCCGACAGAGGTTTTTGCTTTTGATGATCCGGGATTTCTGACGGACAGTTCCGGAGGGACAGCAGATGAAGGATCAGAACAACTGGAGAATGGAAATGCCAGTGTAGCTTCTTCTGAAGCAGATGGAATTTTTGACGAAGGTACGGCGCAGGAAGAGAATGCAGATGTAGCGGCAGATGGAAGTGCGGTGCAGGGAGATATCTCAGATGCAGCGTCTGATGGAAATGCAGAACAGAATGATATCGCAGATGTGATATCTCAGGATGAAGAACTTCAGCAGGATACGCAGGGAAGTGCTTCTCTGGAAAAAGAGGAAACGGATGCAGTTGCGGTTGATATGTTTTCGGACGGGGAGAGTGCAGATCCTGCAGATACGCAGGCTGCGAAGAGTGTTAAGGCCAGTGGAGCTGTGGCTGATAATATCACATGGACTTTGTATGAAGACGGTGAACTGGCAATTTCGGGCACCGGTGATATGCCTTCTTATTATGGAGCATCTGTACCATGGAATAATTATAAGGGGCAGATAACCAGTCTGACAGTGGAAGCAGGTATTACAGGTATTGGAGATTATACTTTTTCCGGATGTGGTGCTCTTGAAAGCGCTATGATCGCAGATAGTGTTATAACGATCGGAACGCATGTATTTGAGGAATGTACAAGTCTGGAGAATGTAACATTATCGGAGAGCCTGGAAAGAATTCCCGAGTATATGTTTGAAAAATGCATCAGCCTTAAAAATATTGTTTTGCCTGAAAGTATTACAGTAATTGGACAGAATGCATTTGAAAACTGTACGAAACTGGAAAGCATTAAAATTCCGGATAAAGTTACAACAATGGAATGGGGTATTTTCTGGGGATGCAGTGGCCTTAAGAGTGTAACACTTCCGGAAGGATTGAAGAGTCTTGGAAACGGTGAGTTTCAGGAATGTGTAAATCTTACCGAAGTTGTATTGCCGGAAAATCTGGAAAGCATGGGAACGAATGTTTTTTCTGGATGTAAGAAACTTACGAAAGTTAATATTCCGAAAAATATTACAACGCTTCCGTCATATACATTTTACGACTGCAGCAGTCTGGAAAATATTGATATTCCGGAAGTAGTAACAACGATCGGGGATAATGCATTTTCCGGCTGTGAAAAAATAACAGAAATTGTGCTTCCGGAAAATATTACCAATATAGACCAGGATACATTTTGCGGATGCAGTAGTCTTCAGTCGATCAATATTCCGGATGGAGTAAGAAGTATTGGTGAAAATGCTTTTCGAAGCTGTTCTTCTCTGAAAACAATAAAAGTTCCAGATAAAGTGAAAAATCTTGGAAAATATGCGTTTTCATATTGTAGAAACTTAACGGATATAACGCTGCCATCAGGAATTACAGATATACCGGAGCATTTATTTGATGGATGTACAAATCTTTCGACAGTCACTTTGCCAGATGGAATAGAAAATATTGGAAATGACGCATTTGCGGATTGCGGCAGCCTTCAGTCCATAAGTATCCCGGGTAATGTAACAACTATAGGAGCTTATGCATTTGGAAATTGCGGTAGTCTCCAGTCTATAGAAATCCCAGGTAATGTAAAAACTGTTGGAAGAGAAGCTTTTCGAAGCTGTAAGGCAATGAAAACAGTAACAATCCAGGATGGAGTAGAAAGTCTTGAAAATATGACATTTTACGGGTGTTTAGTCCTGAAGGAAGTTACAATGCCGGACAGTATTAAAAATATTGGGGATCAGATATTTTCCGCATGTTCCAGCCTCAGAAACGTAAAATTATCCCAAAATATCACCAGTATTACAGAGAATATGTTTGAATACTGTTCTGTTCTTGGAGAAGTTACGATACCGGCGGGAGTAACCAGCATAGAGAAAGATGCCTTTTATTATACTGGAATTTCGATCCTGACGATTCCGGATACGGTAATAAGTATCAGCAAATATGCTTTTAATTCCAGCAGTAATCTTTCGGTTATCAGATTTACCGGCTCAAAAGAAGAATGGGATAAACTGGGATTAACGAGTAGCAATATCAATAATGCAACCGTTTATTATAATTACGATCCAAACCATGAACATTCTTATGAGCCACACATTATAGAAGCAAGTACATGTACAGAAAAAGGTCTCCAGAAAATGATCTGCAGTCTTTGCGGAGATTCCTACAATGAGGAGATTCCGGCTGCCGGGCATAAAGCAGTTATTGACGAGGCAGTAGCACCGACCTGTGAAGAAAGTGGAAAGACAGAAGGAAGTCACTGTTCTGTATGTAATGAGATCCTGAAAGAACAGGAAGAAGTTCCACCTGCCGGACACACAGTGGTAAAAGACGAAGCGATAGAGGCGACCTGTGAAGAAAATGGAAAGACTGAAGGAAGTCATTGTTCTGTATGTGGAAAAATCCTTCAGGAACAGCTGGAACTTTTCCCGGCGCTGGGACATGACTGGGAAGAGAGTGAAGTCACTCCTGCAACCTGTACAGAGAAAGGTGAGAAAAAATACACCTGTAAAAGATGCCAGAAAACAAAAACCGAAGAAATTCCGGCAACAGGCCATACGAAAGTCATTGACGAAGCAGTAGCACCAACTTGTGAAAAACCGGGAAAAACCGAAGGAAGCCATTGTTCCGGATGTGGTGAGGTTTATCAGAAACAGGAAGAAATTCCGGCAACCGGACACAGTTGGGACGAAGGAAAAATAACCAAATATCCTACGGCAACAGAAGCAGGAGAAAGGACATATACCTGTAAATCCTGCGGATCTACCAGAACAGAGGCAATTGACAAAGATAACAGTGTCCGTGCATCAGGCTATAATGGCTCGATCAGCTGGATTCTGTATAAAGACGGGAAACTGGTATTTAAAGGCGATGGAGCAATATTGAATCAAAGTGATACTCTGGAGCCATGGAACAGTTATAAAAATTACATATTTGAAGTAAGTGTAGAAGATGGGATCACGGAGATAGGAGAATCTGCTTTTTCAGGATGGAATAATATTGAAAAAGTTACAATTTCTACAAATGTTACAGATATTGGTTCAAATGCATTTTATAGCTGCATAAGTCTTGAAGAAATAAGTTTGCCGGAAGGACTTAAAAGTATTTCCAGCCAGGCGTTCCGGAATTGCAGTAACCTTATAGAGGTTATATTTCCTGAAAGCCTTACAAAAATTGGAGAAAGAACTTTTGCAGAATGCAGTAAACTAAAAAAAGCGGAACTTCCGGAGGGAATCAGTGAAATTCAGGAAGGTACTTTTGACGGATGCCGGAACTTAAAGCGTGTAACGCTTCCGGATAATGTAAAGTACATAAGAAGGCAAGCGTTTTATGGCTGTGAAAATCTTGTTGAACTGACACTGCCAAAAGATCTGAAGGAACTTGGAGCAGAGACTTTTGGGGATTGCAAAAAAATCACTTCGATCACAATTCAGGAAGGTGTTACAACTCTTCCAGAATATCTGTTTAATACCTGCGAAAGTCTTAAAACTGTTACAATCCCTGAAACAGTAACAGAGATTGATCAGAGAGCATTTCAGAACTGCAGCAGTCTGACAGGTATTGAATTACCAAGCGGTATTATCAATATAAAGGAAGGGACATTTTTCAGCTGTGCGGCGTTAAAAGAAATTGTGATACCGGAAAATGTAAGAAATATTGGAGATAATGCGTTTAGAGGCTGTTATTCACTGGAAAAAGTAACATTTCCATCTGTGCTGAAAAATATTGGAAGTGGAGCATTTGCTTCCTGTGGCAGCTTAAAAAAAATTGCAGTTCCAGACAGAGTCGGCAGCATTGGAAGCAGTGCATTTTCCGGTTGTTTCAATCTTGAAACTGTGAAACTTTCAAAGAATCTAACGGAGATCAGTGATAGTACATTTGAGTATTGCTACAATATCAGAAGAATTGAAATACCGGAAAGCGTAACTGATATCAACCAGAAAGCGTTTTGTTCTTGCGAGAATTTGAGCATTATCACGATCCCGAATACGGTAACAGAAATTGCAAACACAGCTTTTTCAGAGCGCATTGGCCTTTCCGTGATTCGATACACTGGCTCAAAGGCAGAATGGGATAAATATGGTTTAACAGAAGATGATATTAACCATGCAACGGTGTACTATAATTATGATCCGAACCACGACCATTCTTATGAAGAAACGATCATACATCCGGCATCCTGCACAGAAACCGGCCTGAAAAAGATGATCTGCAGTCTTTGCGGAGAGTTTTATGAAGAAGAGATTCCGCTTCAGGAACATAATGTGGTGATTGATGAAGGTGTAGCAGCGACCTGTGAAACAGCAGGAAAAACCGAGGGAAGCCATTGCTCTGTCTGTGGTACTGTGCTCAAAGCCCAGGAAGAAATTCCGGCTACCGGACATACGATAGTTGAAGATGCATATGTAGCACCGACCTGCGAGACGCCGGGAAAAACCGAAGGAAGCCATTGTTCTGAATGTGGATATGTTTTTCAGACGCAGCAGGAAATTCCGCCGATAGAACATAACTGGACAGAAAAAGAAATTACAAAAGAAGCAACCTGTACCGAAGATGGCGAGCGTACACTGATCTGTATGAACTGTGGAAACACCATGACAGAAAGTATTTCCGCTTTAGGCCATGAGAAAGTAAAGGATGAAGCCATAGACCCGACCTGTGAAACACCTGGAAAGACCGAGGGAAGCCACTGCTCCAGATGCGATTTCGTATTCCAGGCCCAGGAAGAGATCCCGGCTCGTGGACATGCCGAGGTAACAGATGAAAGAATAGAAGCGACCTGCGAAACAGCAGGAAAAACCGAAGGAACCCACTGCGAGATCTGTGGAAAGATCTTAAAAGAACAGGAAGAGATTCCGGCAACTGGTCACACAGAAGTAGAATTGGTAACCAGGGCAGCAACCTGTGAAGAACCAGGAAACGCAATAGTATATTGCAGCACCTGCCATAAGATCCTTACCGATCAGAAAGAAGTTCCGGCAACAGGCCATACCGAAGTCATTGATAAAGCCGTAGAGCCAACCTGTACCGAAAATGGAAAAACCGAGGGAAAACATTGTTCTGTCTGTGGAAAAATCCTCGAATTCCAGGACGTGGTTCCGGCAACCGGCCACGACTGGAAAGCAGAAGAATCCCATCGTGAGCCAACCTGTACAGAGGAAGGTGAACAGAGTTATACCTGTACAAAATGCCAGGGAACCAAAACAGAAAAAATCCCTGCCCTGGGTCATACAGAGGTGATCGATGAAGCTATAGCACCGACCTGTGAGGAAGCAGGAAAAACAGCAGGAATCCGTTGCTCTGTATGCAACGAAATTATAAAAGCGCAGGAAGAAGTTCCGGCAACCGGTCATAAAGAAGTAATCGACGAGGCCGTAGACCCGACTTGTGAGAAAACAGGAAAAACAGAGGGAAGCCACTGTAAGACCTGCGAGAAAGTTTTAAAGGCCCAGAAAGAGATTCCGGTACTGGGTCATAAAGAAGCTGAGATCATAACAAAAGAAGCGACCTGCGAAGAGGCAGGAAACATTCTTGTATATTGCAGCACCTGCGAGAAAGTTTTAAATTATCACAAAAAGATTCCGGCAACCGGCCACAGAAAAGTAGCCGATGCAGAGATCGCACCAACCTGTGAATCCATGGGATGGACAGGCGGAAGCTACTGTTCTGTATGCCAGAAAGTCCTGGAACCACGAAAGGGAATTCCACGTCTTGCTCATACAGAAGTAGAAGTAGTAACCAAAGTAGCGACCTGTGAAGAACCGGGAAATGCCCTGGTATACTGCAGCAGCTGTAAGAGAATCCTGACGGATGAAAAAGAAATTCCGGCAACCGGCCATACGATCGTGGACGATAAAGCAGAAGATGCAACCTGTGAGAAACCAGGAAAAACAGCAGGAAGCCATTGTTCTGTCTGCGGTAAAGTGTTTGAATCCCAGGAGGAGATTGAGGCATCTCCACATACAGAAGTCGAAGTAGTAACCAAAGCCGCAACCTGTACAGAGCCAGGAAATGCGATGGTATTTTGCAGCACCTGTCATAAGATCCTGACCGATAAGAAAGAAATTCCGGCGACAGGCCATGATCCGATAACGGTTGATCCTGTAGTACCAACCTGTACCGAAGATGGAAAAACTGAGGGAATCCATTGCTCCGTCTGCGGTGAAGTATTAGAAGAGCAGAAAATAATCCCGGCAACCGGTCATAACTGGGAAGCAGGAGAAACCGTCAAAGAAGCAACCTGTACCGAAGAAGATGAGCAGAGCTACACCTGTACAAACTGCAAAGAAACAAAAACAGAAAAACTTCCGATGATCGAGCATCAGGAAGTGACCGATGAGGCAGTAGCAGCAACTTGCGAAGAACCAGGAAAAACCGAAGGAATCCACTGTTCAGTATGTGGTAAAATATTGAAGGAACAGGAAGAAATTCCAGCCATCGGACATAACTGGGAAGCAGGAGAAATTGTCAAAGAAGCAACCTGTACCGAAGAAGGTGAGCAGAGCTACACCTGTACAAACTGCGAGAAAACCAGAACAGAAAAACTTCCGATGATCGAGCATCAGGAAGTAACCGATGAGGCAGTAGCAACAACCTGTGAAGAATCAGGAAAGACGGAAGGAAGCCATTGCTCCGTCTGCGGTAAAGTACTGAGAACTCAGAAAGAAATACCGGCTCTTGGACATAAAGAAGTCATTGATAAGGCCATAGAAGCCACCTGTGAAACAGCAGGAAAAACGGAAGGAAGTCATTGTTCCGTCTGCGGCAAAGTACTGAAAGAGCAGAAAGAAATTCCGGCTCTTGGCCATACAGAAACCATTGATCCGGCAGTAGCAGCGACCTGCGAGGAGGCAGGAAAAACGGCAGGAAGTCATTGTTTTATCTGCGGTAAAATACTGAAGGAACAGAAAGAAGTTCCGGCAACCGGTCATAAAGAAGCGGTTACAGATAAGGCAGTAGAGCCAACCTGTGAAACACCAGGAAAAACGGAAGGAAGCCATTGTACAGCCTGCGGAAAAACTCTGAAAGAGCAGCAGGAGATTCCGGCATTGGGTCATACAGAAACAATGCTTGTGATAAAAGCAGCTACCTGTGAAAAAGAAGGAATGGAAATTCCGTACTGCAGTGTCTGCAAAAAGATCCTTGGCGAGCAGAAAGAAATTCCTGCAATTGGCCACAGCTTTACAGCATGGACTACAAAAACAGCAGCAACAGTATTCAAACCGGAAGTTCAGACACGTATCTGCGATACCTGTCAGAAAACAGAGACCAGAGATTATGGAAAGAAATTAACACCATATATGAAAACTTCCGTAACTTCACTTCTCTTAAAGACAAAACAGAAAACGACAGTACTGAAAGTTTCCGGCCTGAAAAGCGGTGACTCCATCGTTTCCTGGAAATCCAGTAATACAAAGGTTGTCACAGTATCCGGAAAAACGAATGGAACCAGCACAGTTACAGCCGGTGCATTGAAGGGAACTGCAACGATCACGATCACATTAAAGAGTGGTCTTAAGAAAACAGTGAAAGTTACTGTTCAGCCGACAACTGTAAAAACAACAAAAATCTCCGGAATCCCGGCAGGAGTAACTTTAAAGAAAGGCCAGAGCAGGGTATTACAGCCAGTTCTCGCTCCGGTAACAAGCCAGGAAAAAGTAACTTATACATCCAGCAAAACATCCGTAGCAGTTGTAGCTTCCAACGGCAAGATCACCGCAAAAGCAAAAGGAACTGCAGTGATCACCGTGAAATCCGGAACCAAAACTGTGAAATGTAAAGTAACCGTAAATTAATATTTCCCCGTTTACAAACCACTGGAAATGTGTTACGATTTTCTCATATGGAAAACTCGTGGAAGAAGAGAGTACATGTGTACACCACACTACAGGGAAATCCCCGGAGGACTTTTTTGAACGCAGATTATGAAGCGATTGCGTTTATGGATATGCAGCAGAGTGAAATGTGAAGATTCATTTTGTGCAAGAGTTCCGAGACTGAGAGGGATGTGCAGGCGCAGATGGAAGATGGCTTCAGAGAGGCATTGCTGACCCGGTTTGAATGCGATAAGCGGAATGCGAATGTCCCGTTTAATGGACACCGGCAGGCAGTGACAGGACCGCCTGTTATAGCGGAAGGGTATAGAGTTTGCTGTACCTGATGAGGTTTTTGCCGCGAGGCAGGAACGAACAGAAGTGGTAACACGGGTAATAACTCGTCTTCTCATATCGTAAGTGGTATGAGAAGACGTTTTTTTATGTCACAGGAAATTACATTGTAATCTTCCAATGGCATCGACAGGATTTTTCCTGTTTTGGCTGAATATACTTTCAGTCAGTTATGAGTAAGCATACAATTATTTTTTATATTATGGAGGAAAGAAAAATGGAAAAGCAGAGATATTATATCAGCACTGCCATTGCGTACACATCCGGTAAACCGCATATCGGAAATACTTATGAGGTTGTTCTTGCAGATGCCATCGCACGTTTTAAGAGACAGCAGGGATATGACGTATATTTCCAGACAGGTACTGATGAGCATGGCCAGAAGATCGAGCTGAAGGCCGAGGAAGCTGGTGTTACACCGAAGGAATTCGTAGATAACGTTTCCGGTGAGATCAAACGTATCTGGGATCTGATGAACACATCCTATGATAAATTTATCCGTACAACAGATAAAGACCATGAAGAGCAGGTCAAAAAGATCTTCAAAAAAATGTATGCAAAGGGAGATATCTACAAAGGTCATTATGAGGGAATGTACTGTACCCCATGCGAGTCTTTCTTCACAGAGTCTCAGCTTGTAGACGGTAAATGCCCGGACTGCGGACGTCCATGCGTACCGGCTAAAGAAGAGGCATATTTCTTCAAAATGAGCAAATATGCAGATAAACTTATTGACTATATCAACACACATCCGGATTTCATCCAGCCGGAGTCCCGTAAAAACGAGATGATGA
>OLRZ01002167.1_pt1 | contig 11730 bp, 7 predicted proteins | sample 1671931 | NCBI WGS metagenome assembly OLRZ01 (sample SAMEA3136627, study PRJEB25190) | human gut metagenome | reverse complement strand
CAAGCTGTACAAACGGGAGTTCATAATTTCTTCCGACATTTGCATCGTCCTCACCAAATGCTGGTGCGATATGAACGATACCGGTACCATCTGTCATAGTTACATAAGTGTCACATGTGATGAAGTGGCCCTTCTTGTGCTGCTTTTCACATACAGGCTTTACGCACTCATAGAGTGGCTCATACTCCTTGTACTCAAGATCCTTACCGACATATGTCTCAAGAACCTCGTATGCAGGAACTGCTGCCTGATCGTCTGCTGCTTCCTTTGCAAGACCGCCGAGAACCTTGTCTGCAAGCGCCTGTGCAAGATAATATGTGTAGCCGTCTGCTGCCTTAACCTTCACGTATGTCTCATCTGGATTTACACAGAGTGCTACGTTTGAAGGAAGTGTCCAAGGTGTTGTTGTCCATGCGAGGAAATATGCGTCCTCTCCGATAACCTTGAATCTTACTACTGCTGAACGCTCCTTGACTGTCTTATATCCCTGTGCAACCTCATGGCTTGAAAGAGGTGTACCACATCTTGGGCAGTAAGGCACTATCTTGAAACCCTTGTACAGAAGTCCCTGATCCCAGATCTTCTTCAGCGCCCACCACTCTGACTCGATGAAGTCATCATGGTATGTTACATATGGGTTGTCCATATCAGCCCAGAAACCAACCTTGCCTGAGAACTCTTCCCACATGCCTTTATATTTCCATACGGACTCCTTACATTTCTGGATAAATGGCTCCAGTCCGTACTCCTCTATCTGCTCCTTGCCGTCGATCCCCAAGAGCTTCTCAACCTCGAGCTCAACAGGCAGACCGTGTGTATCCCATCCGGCCTTTCTGACTACGTTATGTCCCTTCATTGTCTGATATCTAGGGATCATATCCTTGATTACACGTGTAAGAACGTGTCCGATATGTGGCTTACCATTTGCTGTTGGAGGGCCATCGTAGAATGTGTATGTTGGCAGATCCTTTGTCTCTTCAACACTCTTCTCAAATACTTGATTTTCTTTCCAGAAGTCCAATACCTTCTGCTCTCTGTTCACGAATTCCAGTTTAGTCGAAACCTTGTCGTACATGTCGTCTTTCCTTTCTGTGATAAATATAAAAAAGCCCTTCGTCGTAATCAGGACGAAGGGCTTTGAGTTCGTTATACCACCTATTACTTACATACTAACATATGCGCTCCCCTTAACGCAGGAAATACGTCAGAGCCTACTTGATATGCCACAAATGCCTCACCGATTATCACCGTTTTGACACCGCAGCTCTTTTGGTCTGCAACTCCAGAGTGATATTCCGAAAGTCTCTACTGTCACCGGGCTCGCACCGCCCCCGGCTCGCTGCTGATCTCGCAGACTCCGTACTGTCTCTGTCATCGTTTTTATCATCTATCCATTCCTTAGTATAGCAAGTATTTGTGGTTTGTCAATCGCTATATTTGCTGTAGACTCAACTTTATGTTGACCTGTTTTTAACCACTATTTCTTTACGACCGCACTTTTGGCTGTGCTCCATGCTCATTGGCTTTGTCTTTTTCTCAACACATACATCAAATGAACCCATTGCATCCGAAGAATAAAAATATGTACTTATTATAAACCATCACAGTGCTTTCTTAACTTTAAAATCACTGCAACGGCCTTTCTTATCTTAATATACATAAAGATCGTAGTCCACGAGATACCACTTGCTGCCTGACTTCACTACAGTATATGTTATCTTGCCATCTGCGTCATCTTCTGAACCCTTTATCTCGACATCCATATCGATTTCAAGACAATCATCCACTTTCATATCAACATTAAGCCTATCAAGTGTCTTATTTACATCTTCTATCTCGTCTTTTTCATACTTCTCCTCTGATCTATCCTCTATCTTGATGCTCTTTACTGTTCCAACTTCTTCCTTCATATCCTGAACGTCCTCGTTGAACTGATCCTCGACAAAGTTATCGCCCCATGTCTCGTTATAAAGCTCATAGTAGTCATCTTTCATCAGCTCAATCATGGCATCTGCATCGCCATTTTCGTATGCCTTCGCAAGCTCATCACCGATCTTTGCAAGATCGAATACATCCTTTGCTGTAACAGTCTCAAGATCTCTGAGCGCTGACTTCTTATCTGATGAAGCCATGGCTCTTGTTGCAAGTCGAACAACGCCAGTCGCTGATGTATACTGCTCAAGGCAGCCAGTATTACCGCATCCGCATATCTCTGTCTCATTCTCATCCACACAGATATGTCCTATCTCTCCACCTGCGCCATTTACACCGAAAAGCATCTTTCCATTGAGTATTATTCCTCCGCCAACTCCTGTGCCGAGTGTGACCATAACAACATTGCTGTAGCCTTTTCCGCCACCCTGCCACATCTCTCCAAGGGCCGCCACGTTGGCATCATTTCCTGCCTTTACCTCAAATCCTGTAAGCGCTCTGAGTTCATCCTGAACGTTCAGTATCCCCCATCCAAGGTTTACGCACTTAAGAACTGTACCATCCTCCTTCACAGGTCCAGGAACTCCAATTCCAACACCTTCTATATCTTCATCTGCAAGGTTCTTGTCAGCTAACTTGCTCTTTATGGAATCTGCGATATCAGGAAGGACATTCTTACCCCCATCCTCCGTGCGGGTTTTGATCTCCCATTTGTCGAGGACTTCTCCCTCAACTGTAAAAAGTCCCATCTTTACTGTGGTTCCTCCGACATCAACTCCAAATACATACTTTGACATTTCTTTTTCTCCTTCCACTTCTGTTTCTTATTATGTTAACCGGCGTCTACTTGTCTGAGCCACCGTTTCCCTTCATGATGTTCTGTGTAACTCTGTTGTAAAGTTCCTGGGCAGCATTGTAACCCATCTTCTTCTGTCTGTGATTGACCGCAGCGGACTCAACTATGATCGCTATATTACGTCCCGGTCTGATAGGTATGTTGTGTGACACGACCTTGTTACCAAGGAACTCCATATAATTGTCCTCTAGTCCCAGTCTGTCATATTCCGTATCCTTGCTCCACTCCTCAAGATTGATAACAAGGTCTATATTCTGATCTATCTTAACACATTCTACACCGAACAGTGACTTGACATCTATGATACCTATGCCTCGAAGCTCGATAAAATGTCTTGTTATATCAGGCGCACGTCCAACTAGAGTTGCATCACTTACCTTCTTGATCTCAACCACATCGTCTGCTACAAGTCGGTGACCTCTCTTCAAAAGCTCAAGCGCAGCCTCAGATTTTCCTATTCCACTCTCGCCCATGATCAGGACTCCCTCTCCGTATACATCGACAAGTACCGCATGCACTGAAATCCTAGGCGCAAGCTCAACATGGAGCCATCTGTCGACCTCATGGACAAATGCAGATGTGACCGCATCAGATGTGAGTACTGGTACCCCGTGCTTCTTTGCCATCTCTATTATAAATGGATACGGCTCAAGTCCACGACAGAATATGAGACAAGGCGGCTTATATGAGAAGAACTCATCCATGATCTTCTTGTTCTCCTCCTCCGTGTGCATAGCCGCAACATATGCATGCTCTACATTTCCACATATCTGTATTCTTCCAGCATCAAAATGCTCAAAGAACCCTCCAAACTGAACCGCTGGTCTATTCATACCTGGATCCTGGATAAGTATCTTGTCGGTGTCTATCTCCGGCGTATGATTCTTCAGATCCATCTTTTCTATCAGCTGCGTGACTGTAACACTGTATACCATATACACCTCAACCGATGTCCATATCTGACATCTTTTCCTTTCATTTTAATATCGTTAAAGATTTTGTTTTTTCATTTATTTTCTAGTCTTAACTTTATTAATTATACTTATCTACAAACACTATTGTCAAGAATTCAGGGCTATTTTGGCATGCATTTTACAGATGACATATGTGTGCTCACGGTGATATACTTATCTATATTTTTTGAGGTGAAAGCTATGTTTGATTTTGAAGAAGAATTGAAAAAACTTCCCCATGTACCTGGCGTCTATCTGATGCATGACTCAGGGGATCACATAATATATGTAGGCAAGGCCATCGATCTGTACAACAGAGTTCACCAATATTTTCAGGCAGGATACAAGAAATCCCCAAAGATCCAGAAAATGGTCTCTCATATTGCATGGTTTGAATATATCGTATGCGGCTCCGAGCTGGAGGCTCTGGTTCTGGAATGCAATCTCATCAAAGAGCACAGGCCGCACTACAACACCATGCTGACCGATGATAAGGGATATCCTTATATCAGGATTACCGTGGAGGAAGATTTCCCAAGGATCCTTTACAGCCATCAGATGAAGCGTGACCATTCCAAATACTTCGGTCCCTACACCAATTCCAGAGCGGTAAAGGATATCATTGAACTTTTGAAAAAGCTTTATCACATAAGAAGCTGCAGCAGAAACCTACCAAAGGATATAGGCCTTGAACGTCCATGTCTGTATCACCAGATAAAGCAGTGCGATGCTCCATGTCATGGATATATCTCAAAAGAGGACTACAACAATAACATACAGCAGGCCATAAGTTTCCTGAATGGCAATCACGGTCATGTAGTTAAGGATCTTGAGAAAAGGATGAGAGAGCTTGCAGATGAGATGGAGTTTGAGCAGGCCAGTGAGATCCGTGATCTCATAAAGAGCATACAACATATCGAAACTACCCAGCGCGTCGGTGACACAAGCTCTGACGACAGGGACGTCATCGCCATGGCAACGGATCTTGGCAACGAGTGCGTCATATCCATATTCTTTGTGCGTTCAGGAAAGATGATAGGACGTGAGCACTACCATATGAGCGGTGTAAATGCTGAAAAATACAGCACGATCATGGAGTCTTTCCTGAAGCAGTACTACGCTTCAACGCCTTATCTGCCAAAGGAGATAATAATCGAGCAGCAAATAGATGACTACGCACTCATAGAGGAATATCTGAGCGCCCGTCGCGGCAGCCAGGTACACATTGTCATACCGCAAAAGGGCGACAAGCAGAAGCTTCTGAAGCTTGCAAAGGACAATGCCTTTCTGGTGATGAATCAGGATGCAGACAAGCTCAAGCGTGAGAAGGAACGGACTGAGGGAGCGGCAAAGGAACTCGCCCAGCTCATCGGGGTTCCATCCGCCAAGAGGCTTGAGGCATTTGATATCTCGCACATAAGCGGCTACCATTCAGTCGCTTCCATGGTAGTATTTGAAAATGGCCGTGCTAAGAAAAATGACTACAGAAAATTCAAGCTTCGCACCATAGATGGACCAGATGACTACGCCAGCATGCGGGAAGTTCTCACCAGAAGATTCACTGATGAAAAGTTCAACATCTACCCAGATATCCTCATGATGGACGGAGGCCGAGGACAGGTTAACATCGCTCTTGAGGTTCTCGGAGATCTCGGTCTGAACATTCCTGTGTGCGGCATGGTAAAGGATGACCACCACAGAACAAGGGGACTTTACTACAATAACAAGGAGATTGAATTTCCTGCCGGAACCCAGGCTTTCAATATGATCACCAGACTTCAGGACGAGGCTCACCGCTTTGCGATAGAGTACCACAGAAGTCTGAGGAGCAAAGCACAGATTCACTCTGTTCTGGACGATATCGATGGAATAGGTCCTGCAAGAAGGAAAGCACTTTTGGCATATTTCAAGGACATCGACAATATAAAAAAGGCTGCCATCGCAGACCTTGAGATTCCTGCAGGAATGACCAGAGCTTCCGCCGAAGCCGTCTACAATTTTTTCCATGCAGACAGCACTGCATTCAAAAAGAAGGACAACGGACAATAAAAACTGGCCTACAGTTTGTATATATTTATTCATATGTGAGGTATTTACTTTTATGGAATATAATTTTTTTGCACTTATATCAAGAATGAAATACATCGACAGATGGTCGCTGATGAGAAACAGCAGAGAGGAAAATCTGTGTGAGCACTGCCTTGAAGTCAGCATGATCGCACACGCACTTGCCACCATCGGCAATGTGCGCTACGGCAAGTCACTCAACGCCGAGAGAGCCTCCCTTATAGGCCTCTACCATGACGCCTCCGAGATAATCACAGGAGACATGCCAACGCCCGTAAAATACTACAATAACGACATCAAAACCGCTTTTAAGGACATTGAAGATATCGCCTGCCACACTCTTCTTGACAAACTTCCTGACGACCTGAAGAATGCATACACCCCTATCTTTTTCAAGGATGATCAGGACGAGAACGATGTATATATATGGAAGCTCGTTAAAGCTGCGGATAAACTCTCAGCCCTCATAAAATGTATGGAGGAGACCGGGTCTGGCAACACCGAATTCTCAAGTGCCATGAGCACCATACTTGCATCTGTATCATCGATGGCTGGGAAATACCCGGAGGTAAACGATTTTGTCTGTGAGTTTCTGCCAGCCTACGGCAAAACCCTTGACGAGCTGCAATCAGACAAGTGATCAGGCAAGGTCCTTAGCCCGCTGCCCTGAGAAAATCACGAGAAACGAGTCAAAGCATGTTCCCCATGCAAATTTAAAAGGCTCTTCGAGACAGAAACTCGGATTTTTATTTCCCATTTTCCACCTCAAAGAGCCTTTTGTAACAACTTGTTTTTCTATTTTCTTCAAAAATTGCCTCTGTTAGCTACGTTTTTTTTCTGATTATCACACGAAAAGAGAAAAATGTTTCCTTTTCTCCCCAAACTAGTCGATTAAGGATAAAATAATTTTTCACTCGCAAGCGTTCTCAACACGGTGAAATATATCCATAAATTCCTTTCCGGTTATCGACTCTTTCTCGATAAGGAATTTTGCGATCTCATCAAGTGTATCCATGTGATCTGCCAACAATTTCTTCGCCTTATCATATGAATCGCTGAGCACCTTTCTAATCTCCTCATCGACCTTGGCTGCCGTCTCATCGGAGCACTGGAGCACCGCATTTCTGTCGAGGTATTTTCCCTGTACCGACTCAAGCTGCATAAGTCCGAATGTATCCGACATACCGTACATCGTTATCATGGCCCTCACAGTCTTTGTCGCCTGCTCTATATCATTTGCAGCTCCCGTTGTAACAGACTCAAACTTCAGCTCCTCAGCAGCACGTCCGCCGAGTGTAGTGACGATATCCGCCTCAAGCTCAGCCTTCGTCTCCATATATTTTTCTTCCTCCGGCACCTGCCATACATAACCCAAAGATCCCATCGTTCTAGGAACTATGGTAATCCTCTGGACAGGCTCCGTATGCTTCTGGAGAGCAACGAGAAGTGCATGTCCCACCTCATGGTATGCCACCACCTTCTTCTCCTCCTCGCCTAGGAGCTTGCCCTTCTTCTCTTTTCCCGCAAATACCAATTCCACAGCGCCTATGAGGTCAGCCTGTGAAACCATAGTCCTTCCGGCACGCACCGCGGTGAGTGCCGCCTCATTTATTATATTCGCCAGATCTGCGCCAACAGCACCCGCAGTTGCAAGTGCCAGTTCTCTGAGGTCAACACTCTCATCCATCTTCACATTTCTCGAATGAACCTTGAGCGTATCTATCCTTCCCTGAAGATCCGGCTTTTCTACTATAACCCTTCTGTCAAATCTGCCCGGTCTGAGTAGAGCTTTGTCCAGCGTCTCAGGTCTGTTCGTCGCCGCAAGTATCACTATTCCCTTCGATGTGTCAAATCCATCCATCTCTGCAAGAAGCTGGTTGAGTGTCTGCTCCCTCTCGGAGTCTCCACCTCTCACACTGTCTCTGCTTTGTCCGATAGCATCTATCTCATCTATAAATATGATGCACGGTGCCATATCTGCTGCCTGTTTAAACAGGTCACGCACCCTCGACGCGCCCACGCCTACATACATTTCCACAAAGCTTGAGCCTGACATAGAGAAAAATGGCACATTTGCCTCCCCTGCAACAGCCTTTGCCAGAAGTGTCTTTCCTGTTCCCGGAGGTCCGACAAGCAGCGCCCCCTTGGGAAGCTTTGCTCCTATCTCCAAATACCGTTTAGGATTGTGCAGAAAATCCACCATCTCAGTCAGGGATTCCTTTGCCTCATCCTCACCTGCCACATCCGCAAATGTCACACCAGTCTTCTTCTCCATATACACCTTTGCATTTGATTTGCCAAATCCCCCCATCATACCACCACGCTTCGTTATGAGCGACAGGAACAGATAAAATGCTCCGATCATGACAACGTATGACAATATCGTACCTATCATCGCCGATCCGCTCTCATCCTTGCCATTGTATGTGGTGGCATATTTTTCATGGGCTCTGCTCAGCTTGTCAGCCAGGCTGTCATCGTTTATTCTGACAGTAATATATGTGTTCTTGTCAACTTTGCCATCATCATCTCTAGTGGTAAACTTGATCTTCTTTGAGTATATTTCGGCATTTTCGACCTGTCCACCATCCAGCATCTCTATAAAACCACTGTAAGGTATTTCCTTCTTAGTTCCGTTAGTTATCTTGTCATACGCACGCCAACACAGCAAAGTGAGTACGATAGACAGAGCAAGCAGAATTATGACATTTCTGTTTTTTCCCTTTCCTCCATCTCCATTGTCTTTATTCTTGTTATCGTTATCATTCTGCACGTTTCTATCCAAGTCATTTTCTCCTTTTATTTTCACTGTTTTAGATCTGAATATTTCGCATTCACATTTCGCATTTACATTCCAGCTTCTCTCTCGTTTTTTTGCTTCATCTACATTATTCCCCTCAAATATTTCCCTCCAATTATAATTTTTAATAAACATTATAATTATGACTTTAATTCTATTTTATTTATAAGTCAAGTTAACTGTAATTTATATTTTTCAGTAAGACACCTGACGCAGCCTTGACATCAACATTTTATCAGGAGTACACTCATTCTGTCACATACATATTTTTACGCATTGAATTTATATATTTCGGGAGGATGTACATATGCCTGGATACATGATGCACCTGTGTGAGGCTGCATATATAGAAAATATCATACTGAATTCTGACAAAGGCGATGTGGACACAGTGATTTCAAGGGCTCTGATATCAGTTTTCAATTCCCCTGATTCAACAAATGAATTTCTTCTCGGCACAGTCCTTCCCGATGCGGTGTCGGACAAATCCCTTACACACTTCCGTCCACCATGGCAGGACAATCTGATCACCAAATACCCCAACATGCACTACCTGACCGAGCGGCATAACCCGGATCATCTTACTGCAGCTGATCTTGGAATTCTTGCGCACCTATATATGGACAGTATCTATGTAGAAGAATTTTGGCCCAGGTATTTTCAATTTGAGGACTCCTCAGGCAAGCCTACGTGTGTATCAAATAATATAGACCATGTTAAAATGACAGCAATCAGCAGACAGAGCGACGGAACTATAATACCAATAAGAGACTTTTTTTCCGACCGGTATTTCTACGGTGACTACAACATCACAAATCCTTTATTCCAGATAGATTTTGCACCAGCCATCCCCAACATAGCTCCAGTCAGTCTGACCATATCAGAATGCAACGCTTTCTCTCCTGAGATGCTCCGCCGTGATCTGTCACTCTTTGTCAGTGCTGAGCCACCCGTACAGAAGGCGACTACAAACGTCTTCCCATATGATGATCTGAAAGAGTTCACTGTAAGCTGTGCCGATAGATTTCTTTACCTGTATTAAAAAGCTCAATACATACTGCATATAACACAAAAGCGCCCCGCCGGCTGTTTTCACAACCGGCTGGACGCCCTTTTTTGTATCTTGCTTTTTTTTTAGTGTTATTTTGCTTTAACAGCCTTGACCGTTGAATATGAGCTGTAATACTTTCTGCCCTTTGCATCCTTCTTGAATGCTCTGACATTTACGTAATATGTCTTATTCTTTGCAAGTCCCTTCTTTGTATATTTTACCTTAGATGCTTTCTTTAATGTGGCTATCTTAGTTGACTTGCCTTTCTTTGTGGTTCTCATGTATACTTCATATCCATCGGCTCCAGTCACTCCATTCCAGCCCAAAGTCACACTGCCCTTACCTGCCCTGATTACAACCACTGGCGCTGTAGGAAGCGTTACCGAACTAATCTGGCTTCCGACATTTTTAACTACACTGTTGCCGTGCTTCTTATAAGCTACTACCTTGTACTTCCACTCTGTTCCGGCTCTGAGCTTAGAACTTATGAAACTGACAGTCGTATTCTTACTGATCTGCTTGATCTTGATCCAGTTCTTTCCGCTGAGCCTGTAAACTATGTATCCGTCCGCACTAGCTACCTTGTTCCAGCTAAGTGCTATGCTTGAAACCCAGTTTCTAGATGTCTTTAGTCCCTTGACTGCAGATGGTGTAGTCATGATCGCTGCTACATTTGCTGTACCGAGGAGAACCTTTCCGCCAACGCTCTTGTATGCAACTACCTTTATCTTGTATACAGTGCTCGCCTTAAGCTTCTTGATCGATACTGCATTCGTCTTTACAGTTCCAACAGCCATGACCTTCTTACCGCTGTCATCGGTCCTGTATACCTTGTAGCCCGTTGCACCTGAAACCTTGTTCCACTTTACACTAATAACAGTATCCGTTCTGCTCGAATATGTTATTCCTGTAACCTTGCCTGGTTTTGTTCCGGTTACTACCTCTGACTTGGTCGATATAAGATTCTTGCCGTTTGAAGTTACATATGCATACACAGCTACTTTATATGTCTGTCCACTTGCAAGCTTTGACAGAACCATTGTCGTATCCTTTGTAGTTCCAAACTTCTTATAACTCTTGCCATCTTTACTGTAATATACAACATAACCGGCCGCATATTTGACCTTATTCCACTTAACCCTTACTGCTGACGTTGTAGACGTTACAAACTGAAGTCCTGCAACCCTCTCCGGAAGAATGTTGAATGTAACCTTCTTTGTTCCATAGAAGTTGTTAAGCCCTGTTATTGTAACCGTTGCAACTCCAGGTTTTACATTGTTGCTGTACTTGACCTCGTACTCCGCAGGATCTATCGTGGTGCTTCCTATCTTGGCCACTACTGTCGGAGTCTTTGCCTTACCGTTGTATGTAACATCTTTTATCACAGATACCGTAGCCTTTGAAATATCAAATGCCTTGATCCTGAACTGCTTTGTGACCTTACCCTTGTAATCTCCATTAAATGTCACTGTACATGAAGCTTTGCTTGTACGTGTCATTGTTATTCCACTGTTGTTCTTGTAGGAGATAGTGTAATCTCTGCCCTCCCTGAGAACTATTCCGCTCCATGTGATCTTCACATTCTTAAACTTAAACGCCGTTCCTGTGTATGTAGCCTCAGGCTCGATTCCCGTTATGACTGCTGTGTTGCTTACATCCACTCTGTTGATAACAAAGTTCTTCTTTACTGACTCTGTATAGTTCCCTGTACCTGTGATCACCACAGTTGCAGTTCCAACATGAACATTGTTGATGTACTTCACTGTGTAGTCAGTTCCCTGGACAAGTGTCTCACCATCCAACTTGACCTCGATATTCTGAGTAATTGCATTTCCGGTGAATTCCTTATCGATAACTCCGCACACAACAGCCTTCGTAATACTTCTTCCTGTTATCGCGAAATATCTTGTAACTGAATCCTTGTAATTGCCCTTACCTGTTATAACGACCTTAGCCTTGCTTGTGACATCTGAATTCTGATCATAACTCAGTATGTAATCGACGCCATTCGCAAGAAGCTTCGTGCCATTCTTAACTGTTACAACTGGAACTATCTGTCCACCTGTGTACT
>OLRZ01002165.1_pt1 | contig 11739 bp, 8 predicted proteins | sample 1671931 | NCBI WGS metagenome assembly OLRZ01 (sample SAMEA3136627, study PRJEB25190) | human gut metagenome | reverse complement strand
TCAAATATCATAAGATGGTAGCAGATTTTGATGCAAGAGAAGCAGCTGGTGTGGCTCCAGTCATGCCCTTGATCAATGAAATCAAGGCCTTGTCTTCTTTTGAAGACTATACCAGCAAGTTAGGCACCTATGAACTAGCTGGCAAACCAAATCTCTTGCCATTTAGCGTGTCACCAGACTTTATGAATGCTCAAATGAATGTCTTGTGGGGAGAAGCACCGGCTCTCATCTTGCCAGATACGACCTACTATGAAGAAGGTAACGAAAAAGGTCCAGAATTACTAGCTATCTGGCGCCAAATGATGGAAAAACTCTTGGCAAAATTTGATTTCTCAGAGGAAGAAATCAAAGATATCCTGGATAAGGTCATTGCAGGGGATGCAGAATTGGCCAAATATGTCTTGTCGAACGAAGAAAAATCAGAGTATAACAAACTCTACCATCCCTATGAGTGGGCGGATTTCAAGGCCTTGGTTCCAGAATTGCCACTCGATGCCTTCTTTACAGAAGTGATCGGACAAACTCCAGATAAAATCATCGTGCCAGAAGAGCGTTACTGGAAGGAATTCGCACCAACATTCTACTCAGCAGCCAACTGGGAGACCCTTCATGCTGCATTGAAACTCGGCGCAGCTCTTTCTTGGACTCTATTTTTGACGGAAGAAATCCGTGTCTTGGCTGGTGAATATAGTCGTACGATTGCAGGTGTTCCAGAACCTCGTTCCAAAGAAAAAGCAGCCTTGTCATTAGCAGAAGTACCATATAGCCAAGCGCTTGGACTCTGGTATGCGGGTGAAAAATTCTCACCAGAAGCAAAAGCAGATGTAGAGCACAAAGTAGCGACCATGATTGAAGTCTACAAGGATCGTCTGGAAAAAGCAGACTGGCTCGCTCCTGAGACTCGTGAAAAAGCCATTGTCAAACTTAATGTCATCACACCTCATATCGGTTACCCTGAAAAGTTACCAGAAACTTATGCCAAGAAGATTATCGACGAGAGCAAAACCTTGGTTGAAAATGCTCAAGCTCTCTACGAAATTTCAATTGCTCATAGCTGGAGTAAGTGGAACCAACCAGTTGATCGAAGTGAATGGCATATGCCAGCAAATATGGTCAATGCCTACTATGATCCGCAACAAAACCAAATTGTATTCCCAGCAGCAATTTTGCAGGCACCTTTCTATGATCTTCACCAATCGTCATCAGCTAACTACGGCGGAATCGGTGCAGTCATTGCCCATGAAATTTCACACGCTTTTGATACCAATGGTGCTTCCTTTGATGAGAATGGTAGCTTGAAGGACTGGTGGAAACCAGAAGATTACGAAGCCTTTACCGCTCGCACGCAAAAAGTCATCGATCAGTTCGAAGGCCAAGACTCTTACGGTGCTAAGATTAACGGGAAATTGACCGTCTCTGAAAACGTAGCGGATCTTGGAGGCATCGCTGCAGCCCTTGAAGCCGCTAAGAAAGAGGAGGATTTCTCAGCAGAAGAATTCTTCACCAACTTTGCTCGCATCTGGCGCATGAAAGCTCGGACAGAATATATGCAACTCCTTGCAAGTGTCGATGTCCACGCACCAGGAAAACTCCGTACCAATGTTCAACTACCAAACTTCGACGAATTCCACAAGGAATTTGACGTCAAAGAAGGCGACGGCATGTGGCGTGCCCCAGAAGATCGTGTGATTATTTGGTAATAATGATGAAATCTGTCCAAAAATGGATGGATTTCTTTATTTTTGTCGTTGTAAGAGTTTACATAACGACTAGAAAACGTTATAATATACTTGTGTTAAAGCTTGTGAAGTTTTTAACAAGTATTCAAAGGAGTTTCATATGACTAAACAAACTAAAGATGTTCAAACAGTAATAGATGAATTGGCAACAAAAGGTGTTGAATCCCTCGATGCCATGGCTAACTTTACGCAGGAGCAAGTGGACCATATTGTTCACCAAGCTGCGATTGCTGCCCTAGATAAACACATGTATTTGGCTAAATTGGCCGTTGATGAAACAGGGCGCGGTATTTATGAAGATAAAGCCATCAAGAACATGTATGCTTCTGAATACATTTGGAATAGTATTAAATATGACAAGCCAGTAGGCGTTATCGCTGAAGATAAAGAACAAGGTTTGGTTTCTATCGCTGAACCGGTCGGTGTTATCTGTGGGGTTACACCAACAACTAACCCAACTTCAACAACCATTTTCAAAGCACTTATTGCTCTTAAGACACGTAACTCTATCATCTTTGCCTTCCACCCATCAGCTCAAAAATCATCTGCAGAGGCAGCTCGTATCGTCCGTAATGCAGCTATTGAAGCGGTGCACCTAAGAACTGTATTCAGTGGATTGAAGAGCCATCTATCGAAGCAACTGGTCTTTTGATGAACCATCCTAAGATTGCTACGGTACTTGCGACTGGTGGACCGGGTATGGTTAAGGCAGCTTATTCAACTGGTAAGCCAGCGCTTGGTGTTGGAGCTGGTAACGTACCTGCCTATATCGCGGCAGATGCTAAGGTTAAACGTGCTGTCAATGATATCATCGTTTCAAAAACTTTTGACAATGGTATGATTTGTGCTTCTGAACAAGCAGCGATTGTTGATGCAGCTATTTACGACGAAGTTAAGGCTGAATTTGAAGCACATCAATGTGTCATCATTTCTAAAAAAGCTGATATTGCTAAATTGGAAAAAGTCGTTCTTAATGAAGCACGTACAGCTGTAAATGGTGCTATTGTAGGTCACTCAGCTATTGAAATTGCTGAGAAAGCTGGTCTTAAAGTTCCTGCTGGCACAAAAATGCTTTTGGCAGAAATTCCAGATGCAACAATGGAACACCCACTTGCCTTGGAAAAATTGTCTCCAGTACTTGCCCTTATCAAATCTGATGGCGTTGAAGATGGATTCAAAAAAGCAGAAGGTATGCTCAATTTGGGTGGTCTCGGACACACAGCTGTTATCCACACTGAAAATGAAGAGCTCCAACTCCAATATGGTATCCGCATGAAAGCCTGCCGTGTCTTGGTAAATAGCCCATCAGCTGAAGGTGGTATCGGTAATATCTACAATAACATGATTCCATCATTGACTCTTGGTTGTGGTTCACACGGTCATAACTCAGTGTCACACAATGTTAGCTCATTCGACCTCTTGAATGTCAAAACATTGTCAAAGCGTCGCAATAACATGCAATGGTTTCGCGTCCCACCAAAAATCTTCTTCGAAAAAGATTCAATAACTTACTTGCGTCACATTGATGCAGAGCGCGTGATGTTGGTTTGTGACCCTGGTATGGTTCAGTTTGGTTACGCTGACTTGGTTAAACGCCAATTGGAACTCAACCGTCACGATCCAATGATTGAAGTTTTCTCAGATGTTGAGCCTAACCCATCTACGAATACGGTTTATAAAGGCTTGGAACGCTTTGTAGACTTCCAACCAGATGTCATTATTGCCCTTGGTGGTGGTTCTGCAATGGATGCGGCTAAGGCTATGTGGATGTTCTTTGAACACCCAGATGTAAGCTTTTTCGGTGCTAAACAAAAATTCTTAGATATCCGTAAACGTACTTACAAGATTCCTTACGCTCAGAAGACAACCTTTATCTGTATCCCAACAACTTCAGGTACGGGTTCAGAAGTAACGTCATTTGCGGTTATCACTGATAGTGAAACTCATATCAAGTATCCATTGGCAGATTACGCTTTGACTCCGGATATTGCTATCGTTGACCCTGCTTTGGTTATGAGTGTACCTGCCAGCGTTACGGCAGATACAGGTATGGACGTTTTGACTCACGCCATTGAATCTTATGTATCAGTCATGGCTAGCGACTATACACGCGGACTTTCACTTCAAGCGATTAAACTTGTTTTTGAAAATCTCGAACATTCTTACCGCTTTGGTGATGAAGAATCACGTGAAAAAATGCATAATGCGTCAACAATGGCTGGTATGGCCTTTGCCAATGCCTTCCTTGGTATCAACCACTCACTCGCTCACAAGGTTGGCCCTATGTTTGACATTCCACACGGACGTACTAATGCGATTTTGATGCCTCACGTTATCCGTTACAATGGTCGTGATCCTCAAAAACACGCTATGTTCCCTAAATATGACTACTTCCGTGCAGACAAAGATTACGCAGATATCGCTCGTTTCATGGGATGGGGTACTGACAAACAATCAGATGCTGAATTGGTTGAAGTTTTGGCACAAAAAGTATACGAATTGGGTGTTGCCGTTGGTATTGACATGAACTGGAAGGGACAAGGTGTCACTAAGAAACTTCTTCAAGACACTGCCTATACTTTGGCTGAACATGCTTATGAAGACCAATGTACAACAGCTAATCCGAAAGAACCGCTTATTTCAGAATTGAAAGAAATTATCGAAATTGCCTTTGATTACAAAGGGTAAGCGATAGACAAAAGTAGCTCTATAAGGGCTACTTTTTTTGCTAGAAATCCTCTATATTAGAGTGTTTATCCAAATTAAAAATAAAGGACTTTCCCGAATAAGATAGAAAAACGCTTTAAGAATTGTTATAATAACCTTACAGCAAGATAAGGAGATTCCTATGACAAAAGAAGAAGGGCTTAGTTTGGGTGAAACAGCACATCCTCTCAAGCCTCATGAATTGAGGCCACCAATGGCTTCTACAGCAGGGAATAGAGCGACTAATAAGTTTAAAGAGTTTAATGCTGATAGGATGGTGAGTGTTCAATTCAATCCTAGTCAACAAGTAAAAGAATCAAAGGAGCCAGTAACCTCGAAGAATATTGTGGGGATGGTATCAGGTGTGATTGCAGCGATACTCACCATACTTTTGATTGTTTGTCTCGTGATGGGATACCGTTATCGAGCTGCAAGCATTGAGGGCGATTGGACAAGCCCAACCTTTAGTGAGAAAATGTTAGCCACTCTGAAAGACACTGCTACTACTAAGAATAAAGTTAGTAATGCTTTACCACAAGGTCAAGATCTTATCACCGATATCAATACAGCAATGAGCATTACTGACAATAAGGCTCACTTAAAAGTGAGCTTTGTTTACAATCGTAAAGGTCTTTATCAGGCTTACAAAAGTAGAGTTACTGAATTGAAAGGTCAGTATGGTGAAGAGTTTTCAGAGGTCTTTGATAGCTACGCATTGTCAGAAGAGGCTTACTATAAACAGTTTGACGAAACAGTGAAAAAAGAACTTCCAAAGAGTTATACTTACGATGGTAAGACAGGTCGCGTAACAACAACTGCTTTCACGGGTGATATTAACCGTTGGGAGCAAACAATCACTGTGGATAAGGCTGGAGATTCAGATGCTTTTAAAAAAGGTGATGTCTTAGATTATACGCCTAACAATGAAGGCTTTACTATCAAGGCACACAGTGAATTTGGTGACATTAGCTTTACAAAAAATAAATAAAAAAGGAAATTAAAGGGGAATATAAATGACAAGAGAAGAATGGTTGGACTATTTTGAGACGGTAAACGGACGTAAGCCGAGTGTTCAGGAAATGGCGGATGCTTTGAAAGCTGGAGAGTTTGTTAATGAAGCACCAGCTAAAGCTGAAGATACAGCTACTACTGAACCTATTAAGGTTGAGGCAGAAATCGTCGAGACAAGCACTAGTCCTCTACCAACAGCAACGGCACCAGCGGTAACAGCAACAGCACCTTCTACGGTTGCTTTTCCAGAAGGACAAGCAGCTATGGCAAATTTGGCTCCTAAAAAACCAATGGATCCCAAAAAGAAAAAACGCATCCTAGTCTCAGTTTTGTCAGCAGTAGTCCTTGTCTTCTTATGTATCGGTGGCTTTATGACTTACCGTTATGTGACAGGTAATATTGATGGCAAATGGTACAGTAGTTCTCTAGGTAGAGAGTATAGTTCAAGCATGTCTGAAAGTTTGACAGACTTGGATAGTAAGGAGCTTGAAAAGTACTTTACAGATACTGCTGTAACCATGAAAGTAAAAGGTAGCAATGCGAAGGTGACTGCTAGCTATACTTTTGATAAGAAAACTTATATCAAGGACTATCGTGAGAGGGTTCAGAAGTCCTTCTCAGCCTTTGGAGATTTATTTAAAGCCTTCTATGGAGATTCCTTTGAAAACTATTACAGTGAGGAAACCATAGAAAAAGAACTTGATGAAGCTCTTGAAAAAGCTGCAAAAGACAGCGGTCAAAAGTATGATTCGAAGACAGGCGAAACAACGACAACCCTTTTCAAAGGGAAGGTTAGCCGTTTGGGACATAAGATGACCGTTACTTCTGTCAACAAAGACGTTGATATTGATGGTCTCAATGTGAAAAAAGGTCAAGAGCTAAAAGTGACTAAAAAAGATAAGAAAGTAACGCTTAGTGGTGATGGGAAATCAAAAGATATCACTTTCTCAACTAAGAATGACACCAAAGATAAATTTTAAGATGACATCCGGAATAGCTATTCCGGATTTTTTCATGTCTTTGAGAGGAGAGAATAGGGTGATATCCGAATGATTTTTTTCACAAGTCATAAAACGTGTAGAAATATTCTGACAATTATGCTACAATAGAGCCACAGACTATCTAAAAAGAGGATTTACCATGACACTTGTATACCAATCAACACGTGACGAAAATAATAAAGTAACAGCTAGTCAGGCTATTCTTCAAGGTTTGGCAACAGATGGTGGTTTGTTCACACCGTTGTCAACGCCTGAGGTTACTTTGGACTTTGACCAATTGAAAGATGCTTCTTACCAAGAAGTTGCTAAATTGGTCTTGTCAGCTTTCTTGGACGATTTTACTGAAGAGGAATTGGATTACTGTATCACAAATGCTTATGATGACAAGTTTGATACAGCTGCCATTGCTCCAGTGGTCAAACTTCAAAACCATTACAACCTTGAGCTTTTTCATGGTTCTACCATTGCTTTCAAAGATATGGCGCTTTCAATATTGCCCTATTTGCTAACAACATCAGCTAAGAAACAAGGTGTTGATAACAAGATTGTTATTTTGACAGCGACATCAGGGGATACTGGTAAAGCTGCCATGGCTGGTTTTGCAGATGTCCCTGAAACTGAAATTATTGTCTTTTATCCAAAAGATGGCGTTTCAAAAATCCAAGAATTGCAAATGACAACTCAAGCAGGTGCTAATACTCATGTTATTGCAATTGATGGTAACTTTGATGATGCCCAAACAAATGTGAAACGTATGTTTAACGATGTTGATTTGCGTGAGAAATTGTTGGCTCATCATACGCAATTCTCATCAGCTAACTCAATGAACGTTGGTCGTTTGGTACCGCAAGTGGTTTACTATGTATATGCCTATGCACAGTTGGTTAAGGCAGGTCATATCCAAAACGGAGATAAGGTAAACTTCACAGTACCAACAGGAAACTTTGGTAACATCTTGGCGGCTTATTATGCGCGTCAGATTGGTGTTCCAGTTGGCAAATTAATCTGTGCTTCTAATGAAAATAACGTCCTTACAGACTTCTTCGCAACGGGTACTTATGACAAGAAACGTGACTTCAAGGTAACAACAAGCCCTTCTATGGATATCTTGGTATCTTCTAACTTGGAACGCTTGATTTTCCACCTTCTTGGTAATGATGCTACTAAGACTAAAGAGCTTATGGATGCACTTGTGACTAAGGGTGAGTATACTTTGGCTGATGCAGATAAAGATATTCTTGATTTGTTTGCAGCAGGTTTTGCAACTGAGGATGAAACAGCTGCTGAAATCAAGCGTGTCTATGATGAAGACAAGTATATCGAAGATCCTCATACAGCAGTTGCCTCAGCTGTTTACGAAGCCTATGTTCAAAAGACAGATGACCACACACCAACAGTTATCGCTTCAACAGCTAGCCCATACAAATTCCCACGTGTGGCCGTTTCAGCTGTCACTGGTAAAGATAGTGGGGATGATTTCAAAGCAGTAGAAGATTTGCACCAACTTTCAGGTGTAGCTATCCCAGCTGCTGTAGATGGACTTGAACATGCAGAAGTTCGCCATAAAACAGTTGTTGCGGCAGCTGATATGCAAAAAGCAGTTGAAAGCTATCTTGGTGTATAAGAATAAAAAAATAGGAGCTGAGAAATCAGCCCTATTTTTATCAATATAGAAAAGAATATTATGACAGAAACAAAGAAAATTCTAAACATAGCCTTGCCTGCTATGGCCGAAAACCTTCTACAAATGTTGATGGGGGTTGTCGATTCTTACCTAGTGGCCCAGGTTGGTATTGTCGCTATATCGGGGGTTTCCGTAGCCAATAATATCATTACGATTTACCAAGCTATCTTTATTGCTCTAGGAGCCTCAAGTGCCAGTGTCATTGCCAGAAGTTTAGGAAAAGGTGATGTTAAAGCGACTAACCGAGACACTTGGGATGCTATTATTATTACCCTTGCTCTTAGTCTCATCCTTGGTCTACTTTCCATTTTTGGTGGTGGGGCCATTCTTAATCTTTTAGGTACTGAGCAATCTGTGACTCAGGCTGGTAGTCTCTACCTTGCTCTTGTCGGTGGAGGAGTGGTCTTCCTAGCCTTGATGACTACTTTTGGTAACATCCTACGAGCCAAGGGACGACCTCGTATTTCCATGGTCGTCAGTCTTTTGACCAATGTTCTTAATGCTATTTTATCTTCTTTAGCCATCTTTGTTGGACATTGGGGGATTATTGGGGTCGCAACGGCTACGGTTTTCTCTCGTCTGGTTGGGACAGTGATACTCTGGCAAGCGATGAAACTAGATGTGAAGCAGCTTGAAATTACCAAACCTTTTAATAGAGAGTTGTTGGGGATTGCACTGCCAGCAGCAGGTGAACGACTGATGATGCGTGCTGGAGATGTGGTCATCGTGGCTATTATTGTTACCTTTGGTACAGCCGTTGTCGGTGGTAACGCCATTGGTGAAAACCTCACTCAGTTTAACTATATGCCTGGTATGGGAGTCGCAACGGCTACGGTTATCTTGGTTGCCAATAGTCTGGGTCGAGGGGATAAGACGCAGATGAAGCGTATTATACGAGAGTCTTATTGGATTTCCACCTTCTTGATGGTTCTGGTTTCAGGGAGTATCTTGCTCTTTGGCCAAGGATTATCAGGCCTCTTTACAGATAATAAAGCAGCTATTGCGGCTAGTCAGGTAGTTATTCTTTATTCTTTCCTTGGGAATCCTGTGACTTCGGGGACTTTAGTTTACACAGCAGTTTGGCAAGGTCTGGGTAAGGCTAAGATGCCTTTCTATGCGACGACTATTGGGATGTGGATCATCCGAATTTTCTCAGGATACTTCCTTGGGGTGAGTCTGGGAATGGGTCTTGCCGGAGTCTGGATTGCAACCGTTGTTGATAATGTATGGCGTGCGATCTTCCTCTACGTGATGTACCGTCGTTATCTCGTAAAGAGAAAGTTTTAAGGATAAATACTGAGGAGATACTCTTATTCAAAGGGTATCTTCTTCTTATTTTTTACAAGTAGGCTCGAATATGGTAAAATAAGCTGATAAAAACTTTTTGAGGTAGTAATTATGACTGTAAAAATCAATACAAAAGATGGTCAAATCGAATTGTCAGATGATGTCATCGCAACAGTAGTTGGCGGTTCAGCAACAGAAATTTTTGGCGTTGTCGGTATGGCAAGTAAGAGTGCTATCCGAGATAATTTTCAAGCACTTCTTGGAAAAGAAAACTACGCAAAAGGAGTTGTCGTGAAATCTACTGATGCAGGTATCACTGTGGATGTCTACACTGTTATGAGTTACGGTGTTAAGATTAGTGAGGTTTCAAAAAATATTCAAGAACGTGTGAAATTTAATCTTGAGAATCAACTCGGTATCAAGGCTGAAACAGTAAATGTTTACGTTCAAAATATTAAAGTCGTAGGAGAAAACTAGTGTCTAAAATTACAACAAGCTTGCTTCAGGAGATGGTCCAAGCGGCAGCAACACGTCTAGGTAAGCAAGCAGAATATGTGAATTCACTCAATGTCTTCCCAGTACCAGATGGAGATACTGGAACAAACATGGGAATGACTATGGATAACGGAGCCAAAGCTGTCGCAGATCAATCAGCTTCAACAGTTGGTGAAGTTGGTCAGATTTTGTCTAAGGGTCTTTTGATGGGTGCCCGTGGTAACTCAGGTGTTATCACGTCACAATTGTTCCGTGGATTTGGTCAAAGTATCAAGGACAAAACGGAACTTGACGGCCAAGATCTAGCTCATGCCTTCCAAGCAGGGGTTGAAGTTGCTTATAAAGCTGTTATGAAACCTGTCGAAGGAACAATCCTTACAGTATCACGTGGTGCAGCTTCAGCAGCGATTAAGAAAGCTGAGTCTACTAATGATGCTGTTGAGGTTATGCGTGCAGCTCTTGACGGAGCTAAAGCTGCTTTGGCTAAGACACCAGAGATGCTTCCAGTTTTGAAAGAAGTTGGTGTGGTAGACTCAGGTGGTCAAGGTTTGGTCTTCATTTATGAAGGTTTCTTGTCAGCCCTCACAGGTGAGTATATCGCTTCAGAGGACTTCCAAGCGACACCTGCTACTATGACAGAGATGATCAATGCAGAACATCATAAGTCAGTTGCTGGTCATGTTGCAACAGAAGACATTACCTTCGGTTACTGTACGGAAATCATGATTGGTCTCAAACAAGGTCCAACTTATGTGAAAGACTTTGACTATGAAGAGTTCCGAAATTACTTGAGTAACCTTGGGGATTCTCTCCTTGTTGTTAACGACGATGAAATTGTCAAAGTTCACGTCCACACTGAGGATCCAGGTCTTGTCATGCAAGAAGGTCTTAAATATGGGGCTCTTGTCAAAGTTAAGGTTGACAACATGCGTAACCAACACGATGCACAAGTTCAAAAAGAAGAAGCTATCCAAGCTGCACCTTCTGCTCCTAAAGACTTTGCCCTTATTGCAGTTGTTGCTGGAGATGGGCTTGCAGATATCTTCAAATCACAAGGTGTTGACTATGTGATTTCAGGTGGTCAAACAATGAACCCATCAACAGAAGATATTGTTAAGGCTATTGAGCAGGTCAATGCTAAGAATGTTATCATCTTGCCAAACAATAAAAACATCTTTATGGCAGCACAATCAGCTGCTGAAGTAGTAGATGTCAATGCGGCAGTTGTTGAAACGCGTACAGTACCACAAGGCTTTACAAGCTTGCTTGCTTTTGATCCTAGCCAAAGTATCGAAGCGAATGTTGAAGCTATGACAGCTAGTCTTTCAGATGTAACAAGTGGTAGCGTGACCTTGGCGGTACGTGACACAACTATTGACGGACTTGAGATTCATGAAAATGATATCCTTGGTATGGTTGATGGTAAGATCCTTGTGTCTACACCAGATATGGATCAAGCCCTTCTTGACACTTTTGACAAGATGATTGACGAAGACAGTGAAATTGTTATGATTTATGTCGGCGAAGAAGGTAATCAAGAACAAGCTCAAGCACTTGCGGAAAAATTGGAAGAGGCTCACGAAGATATCGAAGTTGAAATCTTCCAAGGAGACCAACCAGTTTATCCATACCTCTTTAGTGTTGAATAATTTTGAAATAATCATTTAGGAAGTCTTAGGGCTTCCTTTTTGTTTTGTCAGTTTTGATACGGTTGGGACATCTTTTCGAAATTACAGAAATATTCTGAAAATTTTCTTGACATTACTTTCCAAAGTGGTAACATATGTTGTAAGAAATTTTATAGATTGAAGGTAAC
>OLRZ01002159.1_pt1 | contig 11763 bp, 9 predicted proteins | sample 1671931 | NCBI WGS metagenome assembly OLRZ01 (sample SAMEA3136627, study PRJEB25190) | human gut metagenome | reverse complement strand
CCAGAGGGAAGCTTCCTCGGGCTTGTTGGAGAGAATCTGGATGTCAGCAAATAATGGTGGCAGAATAAAAAGATTTGAACGCCGGAATTCCCCTGCATGGATGTAGGACGGCGGTAAAATAAATGGTGTAGAGAAAAAGAAAACGAAAATAGGAGGATTACAAAATGAGTAATTTACCCGAAGTAAAAATTGGCGTTGTGGCTGTCAGCCGTGACTGTTTCCCCGAGAGTCTTTCCGTGAACAGAAGAAAAGCTCTGATGAAGGCTTATACCGAGAAGTATGGAACAGACAGTGTCTATGAGTGCCCGGTATGTATCGTAGAGAGCGAGATCCATATGGTACAGGCTCTGGAGGATATCAAGCAGGCAGGCTGCAACGCGCTGTGCGTATATCTGGGCAACTTTGGCCCCGAGATTTCCGAGACCTTACTGGCAAAGCATTTTGACGGTCCTGCAATGTTCATTGCAGCAGCAGAAGAGACCCAGAATGATCTGCTAGGCGGCAGAGGCGATGCTTACTGCGGTATGCTGAATGCAAGCTACAACCTGCAGCTTCGTAATGTAAAGGCTTATATTCCGGAATACCCGGTTGGCGATGCAGAAGACTGTGCAGATATGATCCATGACTTCCTTCCAATCGCAAGAGCAGTTGAAGGTTTAAGCAACCTTAAGATCATCAGCTTTGGACCACGTCCGACAAACTTCCTTGCTTGTAACGCTCCGATCAAACAGCTTTACAACCTTGGTGTGGAAATCGAAGAAAACTCTGAACTGGATCTGTTTGAAGCATTCAACAAACATGAAGGTGATGAAAGAATTCCGGAAATCGTTAAAGAAATGGAAGAAGAGCTTGGTGCCGGAAACAAGAAACCGGAGGTTCTTTCAAAACTTGCTCAGTATGAACTGACCCTGAAAGACTGGGTAAGAGATCACAGAGGATATCGTAAATACGTAACCCTGACAGGAAAATGCTGGCCGGCATTCCAGACACAGTTCGGATTTGTTCCATGCTATGTAAACAGCCGTCTGACATCCCAGGGCATCCCGGTATCCTGTGAAGTTGATATCTATGGTACATTAAGTGAGTTCATCGGACAGGTAGTAAGCAACGATATCGTTACACTGCTTGATATCAACAACTCCGTACCGAAGGATATGTACAAAGAATCTATCGAAGGAAAATTCGATTATACACTGAAAGATACATTCATGGGATTCCATTGTGGAAATACTGCTTCCAGCAAACTTTCCTTCTGCGAGATGAAATATCAGATGATCATGGCAAGATCCCTTCCAATCGAAGTTACAAACGGAACTCTGGAGGGAGATATCAAACCTGGAGATATCACATTCTATCGTCTGCAGAGCACAGCTGATAACAAACTTCGTGCTTACATTGCACACGGCGAGGTTCTTCCGGTTGCAACTCGTTCCTTTGGAGCAATTGGTGTATTCGCTATTCCGGAAATGGGACGTTTCTATCGTCACGTACTTATCGAGGGAGGATTCCCGCATCATGGAGCAGTAGCATTCGGACACTTTGGAAAAGCTCTCTTCGAAGTATTCAAATATATCGGCGTTCCGGTTGAAGAAATCGGTTACAATCAGCCGGCAGGCGTAAGATACCCAACAGAAAATCCTTGGGGCTAAATTTAAAAAAATAAAATAAAACCAATACAGGCATCCCGGGAGTTTTCCTGGGATGTCGTAGTAAGGAGGAAATATGTACTATATCGGTGTTGACCTTGGTACTTCCGCAGTAAAACTTCTTCTGATGGAAGAATCAGGAAAAATCTGTAATATCGTATCAAAAGAATATCCACTGTTTTTCCCACATCCGGGCTGGTCAGAACAGAATCCGGAAGACTGGTTTACCCAGAGTGTTGAGGGAATGAAAGAATTGACCGAAGGAATTGACCGCTCTCAGGTAGCCGGAATCGGCTTCGGTGGACAGATGCATGGACTGGTAACACTGGATAAAGATGACAATGTCATCCGCCCGGCAATCCTCTGGAATGATGGACGTTCCCAGAAAGAAACAGAATATCTGAACAACGAAATTGGAAAAGATAAATTATCTCAGTATACAGCAAATATCGCTTTTGCTGGATTTACAGCACCAAAGATCCTGTGGATGAAAAAAAATGAGCCAGAGAAATTTGCAAAGATCGCAAAGATCATGCTTCCGAAAGACTACCTTGCATACAGACTTTCCGGATCCTTCTGCACAGATGTTTCTGATGCATCCGGAATGCTGCTTCTGGACGTAAAGAATCGCTGCTGGTCTAAAGAAATGATGGAAATCTGTGATGTAAAAGAAGAACAGCTTCCGAAGTTGTATGAGAGCTGGGAAGTTGTTGGAACATTGAAACCGGAAGTTGCAAAGGAACTTGGTTTCTCCGCAGATGTCAAAGTCGTAGCAGGAGCAGGTGACAATGCGGCAGCAGCAGTCGGAACAGGAACCGTTGGTGACGGACAGTGTAATATTTCTCTTGGAACCTCCGGAACCATCTTCATCTCAAGCAAAAATTTCGGTGTTGATGAAAATAATGCACTGCATTCTTTCTGTCATGCAGATGGAAGCTATCATCTGATGGGCTGCATGCTGAGTGCAGCATCCTGTAATAAATGGTGGGCAGAAGAAATTCTTCAGACAAAGGATTTTGCTGCAGAGCAGGCACCGATTCAGAAACTTGGTGAAAATAATGTATTCTTCCTTCCATATCTGATGGGAGAAAGATCTCCACATAACAACCCTGATGCAAGAGGTGTCTTCTTCGGAATGTCTATGGATACCACAAGAGCAGATATGACACAGGCCGTTCTGGAAGGTGTTGCATTTGGACTTCGCGATTCACTGGAAGTTGCACGTAAACTTGGAATCAAAATTGACCGTACCAAGATCTGCGGCGGCGGCGCAAAGAGCCCGCTGTGGAAGAAGATCATTGCAAATGTTATGAACCTTAAGGTTGATGTCCTTGAAGTAGAAGAAGGACCGTCCATGGGTGGTGCAATGCTTGCTGCTGTAGGATGCGGAGCTTATCCGGATGTTGAAACCATCGGAAAGAAGATGGCTCATGTAGTTGATACCGTAGAGCCGGAAGAAGAACTTGTGGCGAAGTACGAAGAGAAGTATCAGAAGTTTAAGAAACTGTATCCGACCCTTAAACCTCTTTTTTAAGGTACTTCCTTAAGAACCGTCAATGATTTTGGCAAATAAGAAAACCCTGAGGGGGACTATCTCACAGTTGCGAAGGCCGAAAGTCCCCCTCAGACTCCCCCTGCTTGGCCACGCTGAAAAACATGTCGGTTAGGAGAAGTGAGTATCCTATCGGCTATGTTTAAAAGTTTGTTGTAGCAGGAGTCAGGGAGTATGTGGGGTTGGTATCGACAGGTAACGTTGACTGCCAATGCAGTATATTTCCTGATTGCGTGGCCCGGTGGGGTGCGCGAGGGGGGAGCGGCCTTCGCAACTTTGAGCGACTCCCCTCGCAGGTTTCTCATATTTCCAAATATGAAACAGATCTTAGGATTGATCCTAAAAATATTATTATAAAAAAAGAAAAATAAAAAAATCCTTTTATTGGATCACTTTTTTCAGGAGGAGAAAAAATGGGATTCTCAACAAGTACATGTACAGAATTTGTTGAAGTGCTTGCTTCAAAAGCCCCGGTACCGGGTGGCGGCGGAGCTTCTGCACTGGTTGGTGCAGTCGGAACTGCACTTGGCAACATGGTAGGCAGCCTTACGGTAGGCAAAAAGAAATATGCAGATGTAGAAGATGAAATGTGGGAGCTGAAAGCAAAATGCGACCAGCTTCAGAAAGATTTTCTGCGTCTGATTGAAAGAGATGCAGAAGTTTTTGAACCACTTTCCAAAGCATATGGCATGCCAAGAGAAACAGAGGAAGAAAAAGCAGAAAAAGCACGTGTTATGGAAATCGTTCTGAAAGATGCATGCTCTGTTCCGATGGAAATCATGGAAAAATGCTGTGAAGCAATTGATCTGATCGTAGAGTTTGCTGCCAAAGGATCCAAACTGGCGATCAGCGATGCCGGTGTTGGGGCAGCTTTCTGCAAAGCAGCATTACAGGGTGCAAGCCTGAATGTATACATCAATACGAAATCTATGGCAAACAGAGAATATGCTGAAGAACTCAACAAAAAAGCAGATGCAATGCTTGAAAAATACACAAAGATTGCAGATGAAACATTCGAAAGCGTTCTCGGACGCCTTAAATAAGAATACGGATTGCGCTAAGCGTGTATTGCAGAGTAATTCACATTTGTGAAGCAACAAATAATGAGCGGAGGAAATAGTTAAAATGGCAAAGCAGTTATTAGGTAAAGAAGTAACAGCAGCACTGAATGAAAGAATCAAAGCCAATGTAGCTGAGTTACAGGGAAAAGGTGTTAACCCGACTCTGTGCATCATTCGTGTAGGCGAAAATCCAAGTGATATTTCTTACGAAAAAGGTGCAACAAAACGTTGCGAAACACTTGGGGTAGCATGTGAAAAAATCCTTCTTCCAGGAGATGTATCACAGGAAGAACTTCTTGCAACAATTGACAAAGTAAATAAAGATGACCATATTCATGGCGTTCTTCTGTTCCGTCCGCTGCCGAAACATCTGGATCAGGCAGTGATCGAAAATGCACTTGCAGCAGAAAAAGACGTTGACTGTATGACAGACCTTTCCATGTCTGGCGTTTATACAGGAAAGAAAATCGGTTTCCCGCCATGTACACCGCAGGCATGCATGGAGATCCTGGATCATTACGGAATCGACTGCACAGGTAAAAAAGCCGTTGTTATCGGAAGAAGCCTTGTAGTTGGTAAACCGGCAGCAATGATGCTGGTTAAGAAAAACGCAACAGTAACTATCTGCCATACAAAAACAGTAGATATGCCATCTGTAGCAAAAGAAGCTGATATCGTGATCGTAGCTGCAGGACGCGCAGGTGTTGTAGGTGCTGAATATGTCAGAGAAGGACAGACGATCATCGATGTAGGAATCAACGTAAATGCAGAAGGCAAACTTTGCGGCGATGTTGACTATGCAGCAGTTGAACCGATCGTTGATGCGATCACTCCGGTACCGGGCGGTGTTGGAAGCGTTACAACATCTGTTCTGGTAGGACATGTAGTAGAAGCAGCAATGAGAAAGGTTAATGGATGATCAGAAACAAAAAAGCGATGCTCTTTTGTTCTCAGATAATACTGACGGGTGCCCTTATAACTGGGGCACCTTGTCTGGCATCTGGGGCAGAGATTGAGGTGGCCGAAGAGGATGGAACATCCGGGAGTGTTTTCGGGAGTTCAGCCACTACAGCAGACAGTGAGGAAGTCGATCATTCCGGTGAGGGACAGATTCACAAGCCGTCCAGTCTGGAGGTACCGGATTTTACTTCTGATCCGGATTTTGTAGATGATTCTACAGATAACACTTATGGATATTATACGATTATGGGAGATACGACCGTTTCTCTTGCACAGATGACTTCGCAGTATGAAGAACATGGAGCAGAATATCCTTCAGCTTCATTAAAAGATGGTGGCGCAGCGACCATAGATGATTTTTGTACGATCATCCTGGAAGAAGCGAATGCAGAAGGCGTCCGTGGAGAAGTCGTTTTTGAACAGGCGATGCTAGAGACCGGATGGCTGCAGTACGGTGGTGATTCCGGAATATCTCAATATAATTTCGCTGGCATTGGAACGACCGGCGGGGGCGTTGCCGGAGTATCTTACCCGGATGTGCGGACCGGGATCCGCGCACAGGTACAGCATCTCAAAGCTTATGCATGCGAAGATGCACTGAATCAGGACCTTGTGGATACTCGATTTGACATGGTGACCAGAGGGAGTGCTCCATATGTAGAATGGCTGGGGCAGCAGGAGAACCCGAACGGGGGAGGCTGGGCCGCCGGATCTAACTATGGAGAAAAACTCAGAAAATTGCTCAGTGATCTGAAAGCGGAGTGAGCAACGAAAAAGAGTGAGGCACATGGCCCCACTCTTTTTTAGTTCAGTTCAATATCTACAAGTTCCTTTGGCGGAAGCTTCTTCGTACATCCGGCCAGGAACTTCTTCAGTTCTTTGGATGATTTGGCAACTGGTACATTTGTTCCGGCACCACCCATACATCCGCCCGGACAGGCCATACCTTCGATCATACAGCCCTTGAGTTTGCCTGCTTTGGCAAGCGCGAGGACTTTTTTACATTCAGCAAGACTCTCTGCATGTTCGATATGAACCGGTACATCCGGATAATATTCCTTCAGGCAGGCTTCAATCGCACCTGCAACACCACCTGCAACAGCATAACCACGTCCTGCAGCAGTCGCATCATGAAGAGAACCATCCTCTTCGAAAGAAGCAGGATCGATTTCGCGTGCATCAAACATGGCATCCAGTTCCTCGAATGTAAGGACAAAATCAACATCACTGCGGACGGTGCGGCGCATAGCTTCCAGCTTCTTGGATGCACATGGACCAACAAATACAACCTTTGCATCTGGATGCTCCTGTTTTACCTTGCGGGCAGTGGCAACCATCGGTGTCAGTTCCTGAGAAATATTGTCGATCATGGTCGGGAAGAATTTCTTTGCCATCATGGACCAGGAAGGACAGCAGGAAGTCAGGAGAAATGGAAGCTCTCCGGTGGCAACCTTTTCGGCATAATGATGCGCCTCTGCAATTGCTCCGACATCAGCACCGAATGCAACCTCATGGACATCAGAAAAACCAAGAACCTGCAGAGCTGTCTTGAATTTGCCAGGGGTCACATCATCACCGAACTGGCTGATATAAGCCGGAGCGATGATGGCAATGATTTTTTCACCACCACGAAGTGCATGAGCCAGCTGGAAAATCTGAGATTTATCAGAAATCGCACCGAATGGACAGCTTACCATACACATACCACAGGAAACGCATTTGTCCTCCAGGATACTTGCGCGTCCCTGCTCATCACTTCCGATTGCCTTGACACCACAGGCCTGTTCACATGGACGGATATTGTGAGAGATAGCATCATAAGGACAGGCGGCTTTACATTTGCCACACTTGATACATTTGTCCTGATCAATATAAGATTTTCCATCTTTCATGGAAATCGCACCCTTTGGACAGGCCTGCATACATGGATGAGCGACACAGCCGCGGCACATATTGCTGACAATATATTTGTTTGGCGGACAGGCTGCGCATGCAGATGGAATGACCTGCATAAGAGGCGGCTCGTAATATTTCTCATCGATGTTGCTGGCTGCCAGACCGTCGGTCAGATGGACAGCTTTGTTTTCCGGGCGAAGAGAGAGGCCCATTGCAAGACGAACCCGCTCGCTGGCAACGGCACGTTCTCTGTAAATGCTTTCACGGTATTTGGCTTTTTCCTCTACGATATTATAAGGAATAGCTTCAATATCATGAATCAGGGTTTCGTCAGTGGATTCAAATCCGGCTTTGGCTACTTCGACATAAACCTTGTGGCGGATTGCTCTGACAGGTGTGTCATAATTTCGCATATGTATATCTCCTTCTATCGTATTGCAGTTATTCAGCTGACAGTATTACATGGAAGACAGAATGAACTGTCATAAACCGGATAACTGAAAAAATATTTTCATCTACCTGATATTATAATATAGGAAAGAAATTCTAAAATCAACTAAGATCATGTATTTTTGCAGGCACAAAACAGACGGATGCACAGAAGATTATATGACAATAAAACGAAGGAGAACTAAAAACAAGATTGATAAAAAATTATGCAACATGTTAAAAAAATCACGAAATAGTTGCGAAAAATAAAAAAATTAAATAAATTAATTCAAATTTTCGATATTTTTCTTGTTTAAAATATATATTTAATGTATAATCAAATATAGCAAAGCTGTGTAAAATAGACAAAAAACAATAAGCACAGGAAAATTTATTTTTAAACAAGGAGGGAATTGAATGTTAGATCAGTCTTATTACGCGAAGACAGATGAGATCATCGAGCATTACGGACCGAAACCTGCATCATTGATCCCAATCATGCAGGATATCCAGGCGGAGTACCGTTATCTTCCTGGAGAGCTTCTGACGTATGTTGCATCCAAGATTGGAGTTACAGAAGCAAAGGCTTACAGTGTAGCCACTTTCTATGAGAACTTTTCCTTTGAGCCAAAAGGAAAATACGTCATCAAAGTCTGTGATGGAACAGCCTGTCATGTGCGTAAATCCATGCCGGTTAAAGAAGCTCTTATGAAGGAACTTGGACTCAGTAACAAGAAGCATACAACGGATGATATGCTCTTTACGGTAGAAACTGTATCCTGCCTTGGTGCATGCGGATTGGCGCCAACACTTACAGTAAACGACGAAGTACATCCGAAAATGACACCAGAAAAGGCAATCGATCTGTTAAATGAATTGAGAGGTGAGACGGTATGAGTATTGTGAGTAAAGAAGATCTGCTCAATAAGCAGGCTGAAGCAAAAAATACCCTGGAATCTTTTACCTGTCGTGTGCTTGTCTGTTCCGGTACCGGATGTATCGCTTCCGGCGCACAGAAGATTTATGACGAGATGGCGAAACTGTGCGAGAATCTTGACTGGGTAAGCGTGGAAATGCAGAAAGATGTTCCGCATGTCGGTGTTGTTAAGACAGGATGTCAGGGCCTTTGTGAATTAGGACCTCTGATGAAGATTGAACCTTATGATTATCAGTATGTTCATGTACAGGTAGAAGACTGTAAAGAGATCGTAGAGCGTACTGTTATGGAAGGAGAGCCGGTAAGCAGACTGTTTTATCGTGATCATGATACCGCCTGTCCACATCCTTCTGACATTCCTTTCCTGAATCAGCAGACAAGAATCGTTCTTGAGAACTGTGGTAATATTAATGCAGAATCTATTGATGAATATATTGCCGTTGGCGGTTTTCAGGCTATGGCAAAAGCTTTCTTCGATATGTCCCCACAGGATGTTATCGATGAAGTAACAAAATCCGGACTTCGCGGACGAGGCGGAGCTGGTTTCCCGGCTGGTAAAAAATGGTCTCAGGTTGCTCGTCAGAAAGAAAAAGTTCGTTATGTAGTATGTAATGGTGATGAAGGTGACCCGGGTGCATTCATGGATGGTTCCGTAATGGAAGGTGATCCATATAAGATGATCGAAGGTATGACCATTGCCGCATACGCAGTTGGCGCAGAGAACGGATACATTTATGTTCGTGCAGAATATCCGCTTTCCGTTAAACGTCTCCGTATGGCTATCGAACAGGCTGAAGCTTATGGACTGCTTGGTGACAATATCCTTGGTTCCGGTGTGAATTTCCATTTACATATCAATCGTGGTGCAGGTGCCTTTGTTTGTGGTGAAGGTTCTGCCCTCACTGCATCCATCGAAGGTAAGCGAGGCATGCCGCGTGTCAAACCACCGCGTACAGTAGAAAAAGGTCTCTGGGAGAAACCTACCGTTCTGAATAACGTAGAAACATATGCAAACGTTCCGAAGATCATTCTTCAGGGTGCTGACTGGTTCCGTACCATTGGAACAGAAGGAAGCCCGGGAACCAAGACCTTCTCCCTGACCGGTGCAATCGAAAACACAGGTCTGATCGAAGTACCAATGGGTACCAGTCTTCGTCATATCATTTATGATATCGGTGGTGGTCTGAAGAGCGGAGCTGCTTTCAAAGGTGTACAGATCGGTGGACCATCCGGTGGATGTCTGATCGAAGATCAGATCGACCGTCCGCTTGACTTTGACTCCGTTAAATCACTCGACGCGATCATGGGTTCCGGCGGTCTGGTAGTTATGGATGAAAATACCTGTATGGTTGAGGTTGCCAGATTCTTTATGAACTTTACACAGCGTGAGAGCTGTGGTAAATGCGTTCCGTGTCGTGAAGGAACAAAGCGTATGTTGGAGATTCTCGAGAGAATCGTAGATGGTAAAGGTGAAATGTCAGACCTTGATGAACTGGAAGAGCTTGCTACTATGGTACAGAGCATGGCTCTCTGCGGACTTGGTAAGAGTGCACCGCTTCCGGTTATCAGTACTCTGAAACGCTTCCGTGATGAATACGAGGAACATATTAAGGATAAGAAATGCCGTGCAAAAGTCTGTACAGCACTTCGTAAATTCCACATTAATCCGGAATTCTGTATTGGCTGCGGTAAGTGCGCGAAGAACTGCCCGGCAGGTGCAATCAGCGGAAAGATCAAATCTCCGTATCACATCAACAATGACGTATGTATCAAATGCGGTTCCTGTAAAGATAACTGTAACTTTGATGCGGTTTATGTGGAAGCATAGGAAGGAGGCTGAATTATGGGTACAATGACAATTGACGGTAGAAAAGTTGAATTTACCGATGAAAAAAACGTCCTGACCGTTATCCGTAACGCAGGCATTGATATTCCGACACTGTGCTATCATTCAGAGCTCTCTACATTTGGAGCATGCCGTTTATGTACAGTAGAGGACGACAGAGGCAAAACATTTGCTTCCTGTTCAGAAGTACCGCGCGATGGTATGGTTATTCATACTAACACAAATAAATTAAGAAACTATCGTAAACTGATCGTGGAACTGCTCCTTGCAGCACACTGCCGTGACTGTACAACCTGTATCAAGAGTGGTGAGTGTGTCCTTCAGGAACTGGCACATCGTCTCGGCGTAAGAACCGTACGTTTCCAGAACACAAGAGAGCAGCATGAGCTGGATTTCAGTTCTCCGTCTATCGTTCGCGATCCGAATAAATGTATCCTCTGCGGAAACTGTGTACGTGCCTGCGAGGAAATTCAGGGAATCGGTGCACTTGGATTTGCATTCCGTGGAACAGAAGCAATGGTTATGCCTGCATTCAATAAAAAGATTGCAGAGACACAGTGCGTAAACTGTGGACAGTGTCGTGCATTCTGTCCGACAGGAGCTATTTCTATCCACACGAATACAGATAAAGTCTTTAAGGCACTTGCAGATCCGGATATCCGTGTAGTTGCGCAGATTGCACCTGCAGTACGTGTTGCAGTGGGCGATCATTACGGACTCCAGAAGGGACGCAGTGTAATGGGCAAGATCGTCAATGCGCTTCATCGCATGGGATTTGATGAAGTTTATGATACCACATTCAGTGCTGACCTTACGATTATGGAAGAAAGTGCAGAATTCCTTAACCGTATTGAAAAAGGTGAGAAACTTCCGCTCCTGACATCCTGCTGTCCGGCATGGGTGAAATTTATTACAGATCAGTATAAGGATTACATCCCGAATATTTCTACCTGCAGATCCCCACAGGGAATGCTTTCTGCTGTTATTAAGGAATACTTCCGTGATCCGGAACATGCTCAGGGAAAGAAGACTGTAATGGTTTCCATTATGCCATGTACGGCTAAGAAGGCAGAAGCCGTTCGTCCGAACAGCTATACACATGGTGAGAAAGATACCGATATCGTTATCACAACCACAGAGCTTCTTCGTATGATCGACAACTTTGGCCTTGACTTCGCAGGACTTGAGCCAGAAGCATGTGATATGCCGTTTGGATTCGGTTCCGGCGGTGGAGTTATCTTTGGTGTTACCGGTGGTGTTACAGAGGCAGTTCTTCGTCGTCTGACTCCGGACCACAGTAAAGAAACAATGAGAGAAATCTCCGAGTGTGGTGTACGTGGAGACGAGGGAATCAAGGAATTCTCTGTACCATACAAAGGAATGGAAATCAAGATCTGCGTAGCCAGCGGACTTGCCAATGCAAGAATCGTTATGGA
>OLRZ01002156.1_pt1 | contig 11771 bp, 11 predicted proteins | sample 1671931 | NCBI WGS metagenome assembly OLRZ01 (sample SAMEA3136627, study PRJEB25190) | human gut metagenome | reverse complement strand
ATACCTGCCTGCCTTGCGGCTTTGAGAGAAGCTGATACGTCATCGAGCATAATGCAGTTTTCGGGCGGTACGCCGAGCGTTTTTGCGGTATCTTGATATATGTCGGGGTACTGTTTGCCTTTGCCGAAAACGGCGGCGGAGCTTATCGTTTCAAACATTCCCCACAGTCCTGTGTGATGAAGCACGGGGGTGTAAAGCTCGGGTGTCTGCGAGGTGCATACGGCGGTCTTGTAGCCGTTTTTTATCGCAAGCTCAACCGTTTCACGAGCGAAGGGTTTTAGTTTTACGTTGTGGCGGTATTCGTCTATGGCGAGATCTGTCCATTCCTGCATAAGCTGTTCGGGCGTTTCGGGAAGACTGAAAAGATCTATTGTGTACAATGCTGTTTCGTAAAAAGAGCGGTGGCTGCATTGCCTGCCGTAATCATCGGGCGGAGTTATGCCACGTCTGCGCAGAAATTCCTCGTCAACGTACTGCCAGACGTACATCGAGTCGAGCAGAGTGCCGTCAAGGTCGAACAGCACGGCTTTTATATCGTTCATATTCTTCTCCTTTCTAAGCTTATATACTGCTATTGTATCACAATAAGGCGGTGGGGTCAATAAGATTTTACGGACGATTTTTGTGTATGCGGCTTGCAAAATGCGTGGATTTATGGTATACTGAATTAAAAGAAATACAGAGAAGAATAAAGGAAAGAAAAGAAAATTGGAACAGACAAAAGAAAATAAGATGGGCGTAATGCCCGTAAACAAGCTGCTTGTTACAATGTCGCTTCCTATAGTTATATCAATGCTTATCCAGGCAATGTATAACCTTGTTGACAGCGTATTTGTGGCACAGATAAACCCGGACGCACTGACCGCTGTAGGTATGGCGTTTCCGATGCAGAGCCTGATGATAGCGTTTCAGACGGGGCTTGGCGTCGGAATGAATGCGCTTGTATCACGCTATCTCGGACAGAAGAAGCCATATGAGGCAGGTCTTGCGGCAACTCATGCGCTTATTCTTACCGCTTTGAACTATGTTATATTTTTAATAGTAGGGCTTACGGCGATGCCTGCATTTTTCTCGATACAGACACATTCCGAAATCATAGCGGGATACGGTGTTGAATATCTGTCAATCGTATGCTGCGGCTCGCTCGGATTATTCTTCCAGATATACGGCGAGCGTATATTGCAGGCAACGGGCAAGACACTGCTTTCGATGGTGTCGCAGATACTCGGTGCGGTCATAAACATAGTGCTTGATCCTGTGTTTATTTTCGGTGTTGATTTTCTCGGAATACCCGCAATGGGCGTTACGGGTGCGGCAATCGCCACTGTAACAGGTCAGATAATAGCGGCGGCGGTAGGATTTTTACTGCACCACTTCCACAATAAAGAATTAAGGCTTGTATTCAGAAAATTCAGACTGAATCTTGGTACGATAAAGACGATATATGCTGTTGGAATACCTTCTATTATAATGAGTGCGCTGGTTTCGGTGCTGACGTTCGGTATGAATATAATACTGAAAGCGTATGAGCCTGCGGCGGCTACGGTATTCGGCGTATACTTCAAACTGCAGAGCTTCGTGTATATGCCTGTGTTCGGTATGAATAACGGAATAGTTCCTATCATAGCCTATAACTACGGGGCAGGAAAGCCGAAGCGTATAACGGATACGCTGAAGCTCGGTGTTATCTGCTCGGTTGCGATAATGACAGTCGGACTGCTGCTGTTCCAGCTTATACCGGTGCAGTTACTGGGAATGTTCGCTCCGACGGACGATATGATAAGGCTCGGTGAAACGGCGCTCAGAATATTCAGCGTATCGTTTGTATTTGCCGGAGTGTCGATAGTGTTAAGCTCGGGCTTCCAGGCGCTCGGAAACGGCTTTTACAGTATGATAGTATTTATAGTAAGGCTTATTGTGCCGACACTGCCTTTTGCGTGGCTGTTCGGCATTATCGGAGGGGTTGACTGCATATGGTGGTCGCTCCCTGTAAGCGATTTGTTAGGACTTATTGTTGCGATACTCCTTATGCGCAGGATCTATAAGAATGTCATATCGAAAATGTATGACAAACAGGATGAATCCTCGGCACAGGTACAGCAGGCATAAGAATAAAGCACAAACGGAGGAATGATTATGGGAAAAATAATCACTATTTCAAGACAGTACGGAAGCGGAGGAAGCGAGATCGGCAGAAAGGTCGCAAAAGCGCTTTCAATCCCGTATTACGACAGGACGATAATTGATGTTACCGCAAAGGAAAGCGGATTTGATCCCAAATACATAGAACGTGCGGAGCAGACAACAACGACCAGTTTTCTTTACAATCTTGCGATAAACGGTATGTACACACAGCCGCTTACCGACCAGCTTTTCTCGGCGGAGTGCAGAGTTATCAAGGCTCTAGCGGATAAAGGTCAGTGCGTTATAGTCGGTCGCTGTGCGGATTATGTGCTGAGGGAGCAGTACAGTACATTTAATGTTTTCGTGCATTCTACGGATGATTTCAGATGCGGACGTATCTGCGAGCATGACAATATAAGCAAGGACGAGGCGCTTTCGATTATCAGACAGAAGGATAAGGCAAGGCGCAGACACTACAAGTATTATACGGAACGTAACTGGGGCGAATCACTGAATTACGATCTGTGCATCAATACGGCTACCTGCGGTATTGATGAGGCGGCTGAAATAATCGCTAAGCTTGCAGGCAAATAAAGACGTCGCATTCAGCGGCTGACGCCTTTAAGAATAGTAAAAAATCGGCTGTCAATGGTGACTTTCAAATCACATTGGCAGCTTATTTTTTTAAAACAGTTAAACAGAGAAAATATTTGAACAGAAGGAACGGTGAACGATGGAATTTGTAATGCTCTTTTTTTCGGCAATCATCATTGTCTGCATTGTAGGCAATAAGCTGTCGGCAAGGATAGGCGTACCGAGCCTGCTTATATTTCTGGCACTTGGTATGATATGCGGCTCGGACGGTATTCTGAAGATACCGTTTGACAACTATCAGCTCAGCGAGCAGGTGTGTACGGTATGTCTTATATTTATAATGTTCTGCGGCGGTTTTTCTGCCAACTGGAAAGCGGCAAAACCTGTTGCTTTGCGTGCGGGACTTTTATCCTCGCTCGGTACGATAGTTACGGCGCTTATTACTACGGCAGGCTGTCATTTCCTGATAGGATTTGATATAAAAGAGAGCTTTCTTATCGGTGCGGTTATTTCGTCTACCGATGCGGCATCGGTGTTCTCGATACTTCGTTCAAAGCAGTTAAACCTGCGTGGCGGTCTGGCTTCACTGCTGGAAATCGAGAGCGGTTCTAACGACCCGTTTTCTTATATGCTGACGGTCATTGCACTTGCGATAATGGCAGGTGATGATATTTCACAGCTTGGTCTTCTTGCGGTGCTGCAGATAGTCCTCGGTGTTGCGTTCGGCTTTGCAATGGGATTTGCCGCAGTGTTTGTAATGAAAAAGGTGAAGCTGTCAAAAAACAGCTTTGACATAATTTTCATGATGGCGATGATATTTGCGGCATATTCCGCACCTATACTGCTCGGCGGCAACGGATACCTCAGCGTATACATAGCAGGTATCATCATCGGTAACAGCAACATAGGAGAGAATAAGGCGCAGCTTGTACATTTTTTCGACGGAATTACGGGGCTGAGCCAGATAATGCTGTTCTTCCTGCTGGGATTGCTGTCGAATCCTTCACAGCTACCGGGCATAATACTTCCGGCACTTGCAATATTTGCGGTTATGACCTTTATATCACGTCCTGCTGCGGTGTTTGCGATATGCTCAAAGGGGTATACATGGGCTGACAGGCTGTTTATAGCGTGGTCGGGTCTGAGAGGTGCATCGTCCATCGTTTTTGCAATAATGGCTACAGTGAGCGATGTGTACACGGACAGCAATCTGTTCAATATAGTAGTGTGCGTCTGCCTTATCTCCGTTGCATTTCAGGGAACGTTACTGCCGAAGGTCGCAACGGGGCTTAAACTTATTGATAACGAAAGCAGTGTATTAAAGACGTTCAACGACTATCAGGACGAAACTCCGCAGTTCAATATGATGCGTATATTCGTATCGGATACTCACACCTGGAACGGACACAAGATAAGCGAGATAGATTTTCCCGATGATTCGCTTGTGCTTATGATAAAACACGGCGACAGCACTATCGTGCCGAAAGGCGATACGGTGATAAATGCCGGAGATGATGTTATACTCAGCATTCCGTCATACAGAGACAGCGGAAATATATTGCTCAAGGAATACGAGATAGGACCAAAGCATTTGTGGAAGGGAAAGACTATAAAGGAGCTTGACCTGCCGACTACGCTTCTTATTATAATGATAAAGAGAAACGGCGATATGGTCGTACCTAACGGAAGCACTGTAATAAAGCAGGGTGATATTCTTGTTGTAAGCGACCAGTCGCATATAGAAGAAAAGAAGAAAAAGGATAAGCACGGCGGTGACGAGCCGGATAAAAAGTCGGATAAAGCGGCTGAGAATAAAGAATGCGATGAAAAAGAGGGAGAGAAGGTGAGCGTGTAACAATTGACGGAACAACGATAATGACTTTCGGGCTTGAAATTAAAGGTCAGCTGTGATAGAATAAGGCTGACGGCTTTTGTAAATATGAAACTGCCGTGTTATATATGCGGCAGTTGCTTTTTTGTGAGGAAAATATGAAACGCAGTAAGAAAATATCGGTGCTCAGAGAGTGCGCTCGGAACAAGCATATATGCAGGTGCTTTTACGAATATGACAAAAGCTATTGGTATTACTATATCAATGATTTCAACGACAAATTTGTACTCGGGCAGGAAGAAAACGACTTTGAACTTAACGGATATACGATCCGCAACCTTGACGAACTGAAAAAAGCGGAAATCAAGAATGATGTCTGTGAAGAGATAAACAGACTGAACGGGGTTGCAGGGCAGATCAAAGCTCCCGGAATCGATATAAGTTCGTGGCAGAGCATATTCAATTCGCTTCTGGAGTGCGGCGAATGGGTGATAGTCGAGAATGAAAATGATGAGATATTCCATATAGGGATAATCTTAAAGGCAGGGAAGAATAAACTGACGATGAGAGAGTTTGACGCAGACGGAAAATGGCAGGAAGAAACCAAAATTCCATACAAAGAAATAACAAGCGTCAGCTTTAAAACAAGATATATTGATAACTGGAGAATGTATCTCGAAAGAACGAAAGAAGGATAAGTATGGACATTAAGGAAAACTTCAAGGGGCATTTAAGCACTATCAATCATCACAAGATGGAAGTAATGAGGCTGTGTTTCAAGGTCGGTCTTTATAAGCAAGGGCTTATGCATGATCTGTCAAAATACTCGCCGAAGGAATTCATAAGCGGCGTGGTATTTTACACGGGGGATAAAAGTCCGAACACTACGGAAAGACGTGCGACGGGAAAAAGCGAGGCGTGGCTTCACCATAAGGGAAGGAATAAACATCATTATGAGCATTGGGTAGATTATTCTGTAAATGATGGTGAGCATGTGATCATGGGAGCGCAGATGCCGCGCAAATATGTGGCAGAAATGGTCATGGACCGGATCAGTGCATCCAGGAACTATCTTGGGGATGCGTACAATGACAGCCAGCCATTGGAGTATTTTCTGAAAAGTAAGGAAAAACTTTGGTTTATTCATCCTCAGACCAATAAAGAACTGGAAGCACTTCTCAGGATTTTGAATGATCATGGTGAAGAAAAGCTGCTTCATTATATTAAATATAGATACCTGAAGGGTGAGACCAGAAAGATTCGTTATTGAAATAAGAGAAATGAGCAAAAGCCGTTATCTTGTGTTAGAGATATTCTGACAGGATAACGGCTTTTTATAATTTTGAGAGTGAAATGTGAAATAAAGAAATGATATGAATAAACAATGCAGATAAACAGTATATAACAGTTGACAACAGTGATACACTGTTATATACTGTTTGCAGAAGGAGGGATGAAGTTGAACCTTATTATAAATCATACTTCCATGGAACCAATCTATGAGCAGATTATAGCACAGATCAAGGCAGAAGTGATTGAAGGAAGAATGACGGCCGGAGATGCGCTTCCATCGGTGAGGGCACTTTCAAGAGAGCTGAAGATCAGTGCGCTGACAGTAAAAAAAGCCTATGACAATTTGGAAGAAGAAGGATTGATTGTGACTGTCCATGGAAAGGGAAGCTTTATTGCGGCAGCAAATCAGGAGCTTCTGATGGAAGAGCGGCGCAAGGAATTGGAGAAAGAACTGGAAGCTGCTGTACAGAAAGCCCGTACTGGGGGATTGACGGCGAAAGAAATCCGGGAGTCATTTGAGATCATAATGGAGGATGAGGTATGTTAGTACAACTGGATCGTATGAAGAAAGAATATGATGGATTTTCACTGGAACTGAATATGGAGATTCCAGAGAATCAGATCATTGGGCTGATTGGGGCAAACGGAGCTGGAAAGAGTACGACATTTAAACTGATGCTTGGACTTATCCGTCCGGATGAAGGAAATGTGGAGATATTTGGAAGAAATGCTGCGGAAATGGGTGCAGAGGATAAACAGAAGATTGGAGCCGCATTTTCCGACAGCGGATTTTCCGAATATTTGAAAGTACAGCAGCTTATTCCAATCATGAGCCGTTTTTATCCGGATTTTCAGGAAGAAGAGTTTCGTGGAAGATGTGAGAGATTTAAGATTCCGCTGAATAAACAGATCAAGGAGTTTTCTACCGGAATGAAAGCAAAGCTGAATGTACTTCTTGCACTCAGCCACGACAGCAGATTACTGATTCTTGACGAGCCAACGGCGGGGTTGGATGTGGTTGCAAGAGAAGAAATCCTTGATCTGCTGCGGGAATATATGGAGATCCCGGGACGATCTATTGTGATCAGTTCTCATATTTCCGGTGATCTGGAACATTTCTGTGATGACCTGTATATGATCCATGAAGGCAAAATCGTCCTTCACGAAGAAACGGACCGTATTCTTGAGGAATATGGATTCCTCAAGGTATCAGAGCAGGAATACGAAGCCCTTGACAAAGAATATCTTCTGCGTGTGAGAAAAGAGTCCTTCGGCTATAGCTGTCTGACAAACCAGAAGAATTATTATCTGGAAAATTATCCGGGGATCATAGTCGAAAAAGGAAGTGTAGATGAAGTCATATCCATGCTGGTGAAGGGAGAACTGTTATGAGGGGATTATTGATGAAGGATCTGGAATTGATTAAAATAAATATGAAAATATATCTGGCAGTTTTTCTGATAGGAATTATTTATCTGGTTGCACAGGAGAACGGAAGTACATTTTTTGTAGCTTATGCGATCTTTGTGAGTATTAGTGTCTCTGTCGGAACAATTTCCTATGATGGTTACCATCATGGAATGAAATTTCTAATGACATTGCCGGTCACAAAAAAGCAATATGTACAGTCAAAGTATCTGCTCAGCTTTGGTTTTGCAGTACTGGTCAGTGTTATCAGCCTGCTTTTGGGGATGATAAGAATACAGATTTCCGGAAAACAGGAAGCAGAGGACCTTTTGATAAGCGCAGGCACTGCACTCGTTATTTCCTGTATAATACTTTGCGGAATGATTCCGCTTCGCTTGAAATACGAAGCCGAGAAAAGCAGGATTGTTATGGTGGCGGTGGTAGTAGTAATCTTTCTAGTGGCTGCTGCATGTAAGGAACTATATGATGTGTATCAGAAGAGCTTTGGGAAAGGCTTGCGGTTTCTGAATACCCTTTCCGGATGGCAGATAGCGGTTGGACTGATTGTAGTTATGATGATTTGTCTGGCCGTGTCCGTGAAGGCCAGCGAGAGGATTATGGAGAAGAAGGAGTTTTGAGACACTATAAACATTGATTTTTGGATACTTTAGAAGAAAAACTAATTCCGCTCTTAAAATAATTAACTGGAACATTTCGTTTAAATGCGTTATCCTGTAAAAAGAGAATTTATATCTGTGATATATAAGAAACAGGAGGATCGCTTATGGAAAAAAATCAGATTTTTATAAAAACTGGTACAAAATACAAAAAAATGACCAGGGAACTTCTGGAAGAGAGCAATCTCGCAGAACTGATTGGTGATAAGAATAAAATGGTAGGTATCAAACCTAATCTGGTATCCCCATCAGATCCGGCAAATGGAGGAACAACACATCCGGAAATCGTGGCGGGAATCCTGGAATATCTGAAAGAAAACGGTTTCAAAAACAGTATGATCCTCGAGGGTTCCTGGGTAGGCGACCGTACTGCAGATGCATTCGAAGTGTGCGGTTACCGGCAGCTTTGTGAGGACTATGATGTGGAGTTTTATGATACGCAGAAAGACAAAAGCTATACAAAAGACTGCTGCGGTCTGGAACTGAAAATCTGTGAGAGCGTGAAAAAAGTAGATTTCCTGATCAATGTGCCAGTCATGAAAGGACATTGTCAGACAAAGATTACCTGTGCCCTTAAGAATATGAAGGGATTGATTCCGAACACAGAAAAACGCCATTTTCACTCTATGGGACTACACAAACCGATCGCGCACTTAAATGTTGGTATCCATCAGGATTTTATTGTAGTTGACAATATTTGTGGTGACCTGGATTTTGAGGATGGTGGAAATCCGGTGGTGATGAACCGTATCTGGACTGCCATGGACCCGGTGCTGGTAGATGCGTATGTCTGTCAGCAACTCCATTACAAAGTATCTGATGTTCCATATGTAAAACTTGCCGGTGAGCTTGGCGTTGGTTGCTCTGATATTACTAAAGCAGATATTCGTGTACTGGGAGAAGACATTCAGCAGAACATTCCAGAGAGACGAAAAGTGGTAGAAGTGGCAGATGCGGTAGAAGAAGTTGATTCCTGCAGCGCATGTTATGGCTATCTCATTCCGGCACTCGATATGCTGAAACAGGAGGGACTCCTCGAAAAACTTCACGAAAAAATCTGTATCGGCCAGGGATATAGAGGAAAGGCAGGCGAACTCGGCGTCGGCAACTGCACCAGAAACTTCAAACACCACGCAGAAGGCTGTCCACCAACCGAAAACCAAATCTACGAATTCCTGAAAGAATATATCTCTAAATAAAACAAGTGGGGGAATGTGCGTTCCCCCACTTTGCTATTTCTTCGCAGCGGCCTCCTTGATAATCTGTATAATTGCATCCTGGCTGAATTTACTGCTGTCGATACACAGATCGTACTGTCCCATGTCCATCCATTTCTGATCGGTAAAGAATTCATAATAAGCACGACGTTCTTTATCCATCCTTTTTACCAGTTTCCGTGCACTCTTTTCTTCACGGTCAAGACGTTCCATGATGGTTTTTACACGCGTTTCAAATGGCGCATAGATAAAAATATGGAGTGTATCATCGCCTGTCAGAATGTGATTTGCACACCGGCCGACAATGACACAATCTTCTCTGTCACTCAGCGAAAGAATGATCTCTCTTTGAATACCAAAAAGAACGTCATTCATCGGAATAGGGTAGCGATCGACCCCAATCTGAAGTTCGTTGTCAATTGGAAATCCCCACGGGCTCGGACGCTTTTCATCAACTTCTGCAAACTGATCGAGAGGAACATTTTTCTTATTGCTGGCCATTTCGATCAGTTCCCTGTCATAAAAACCAATTCCCATTTCATTAGCAAGGGCTTTTCCGATGATTCGTCCATTGCTTCCATACATACGATTGATTGTGATAATACGTTTATTCATACAGGTTCCTCCTCTCGAAATATACATTTTTTATTTGTCTCTATCATAGTACAATTTTTGGATAATTTCAATAAAAATATTAAATAAAATAAAAATAATATATATAATATTAACATATCAATCGAGGCACTTCGTTATACAGGATAAAATATAGTTTCTGTCGAGAAAGAACATTTACAGTGGAAAACGGTCGAACGAATTTTCTTGACTGAAAAGATGGCAAAAAGCTATAATATTCCTGTCAGTAAAAACAGTACTGGAAAAAATTACTTGACATATCTACGCATATTAAATATAATTTGCTTATGCATTACAGAAATGTTACAAAAAAATAAATTATGAAAAAAAGACATAATGAAAATGCAAGGAATGTTTAAGTATGAGAAAAACAAGATTGACAGGAACCCATAACGATAAGGATAAAAGCGGCAGAGAACACAATTCGTCTTTTCATAGCTTTGTTTCTCTGAGTGTCTGTGCCCTGACAGTGATCGCCGTAACAGGTGGATGCAAGCTGGCAGGAACTGAGAAACATAAAGTATATGCCGCTTCAGAGAACGAAAGCAGCAGCCTGTACAGTGAAGATGCGGATTATGACCTTCCGTCAGGGATTGCGGGTGTGGTTTCCGGAGTCAATGCAACGCCGGCAGCAGGTTCGACCGTAAACCGTATCGGAATTTCCTGCGATGACGTAATTGTTGGTCAGCGTGTGCGAAAAGTTACAAGCAGTGCCGTAGAAATGAATGTCAGTGAATCTATGGCGACGACTGTGGATACATTTGATGCAAAAGTTGTTTCTGCATCGTCTTCCGCAAAACTGATGTCGGATGAGGATTATGAGAATCTACTTCAGATTGTAGAGGCAGAAGCGGGCACAGAAGATCTGAAGGGAAGGATCCTGGTTGCAAATGTTATCATGAATCGTGTGAAATATCCGGAATTTCCGGACAATGCAACAGATGTTATCTGGCAGTACATAGATGGTGTGGCACAGTTTTCTCCAATCGCGGATGGAAGGATTTCGGAAGTAGTTCCGTCGGATGAGACGAAAGAAGCAGTGAAACAGGCACTGGAAGGCGTGGATTATTCAGATGGAGCACTGTTCTTTATCCAGAGATCTGCGGCAGCGAAGAATAATATTCAGTGGTTTGACAAAAATCTTAAAAAATTATTCAAGCACGGTGTACATGAATTTTACACTTATCCGGAGGCTGCACAACAGTAGCAGATGTAAGCAACTTCAAAATTATGTTATTGTTTAGATATTTATAAAGAGCCCGAAGGATCAGAAAGTTCCTTCGGGATTTTTGTATAATTGGGTATGGAATTTTACACGGTAACGTGGTATACTATGACGCAAAATGGTGACTGCAGGCAAAATGTGAGTAAAACCTAAGAAAACCCCAAGAAAGGCAGGAAGGATACATGCAGGTATTATATAAAAGCACAAGAGGAAAAGGTGAGACAGTAACTGCTTCCATGGCAATTTTAAAAGGACTTTCTGAAGATGGAGGACTGTTTGTCCCGACTGAGATTCCGAAGCTGGATGTGCCGGTAGAGAAGCTTGCACAGATGACATATCAGGAGACTGCATATGAAGTTATGAGTCGTTTCCTTACAGATTTTACAGAAGATGAACTGAAAAACTGTATTGCGAATGCATATGATGAAAAATTTGACACAAAAGAGATTGCACCGCTTCATGAGGCAGATGGTGAATATTTCCTGGAACTTTTCCACGGCGCAACGATTGCATTCAAGGATATGGCACTTTCTATCCTCCCACATCTGATGACGACAGCAGCCAGAAAGAATCAGGTCAGCAATGACATTGTGATTCTTACTGCTACATCCGGAGATACAGGTAAAGCTGCTCTGGCAGGTTTTGCAGATGTACCGGGTACAAAGATCATCGTATTCTATCCGAAACACGGAGTAAGTCCGATTCAGGAAAAACAGATGGTTACACAGAAAGGTGATAATACTTATGTAGTAGGAATCACAGGAAACTTC
>OLRZ01002152.1_pt1 | contig 11782 bp, 9 predicted proteins | sample 1671931 | NCBI WGS metagenome assembly OLRZ01 (sample SAMEA3136627, study PRJEB25190) | human gut metagenome | reverse complement strand
GCCGGGGCGGGTACTACGACACCTTTTACAGTATGCACAGCCACGAGGCCATTCTGGCGGCGCTGCTGGGACAGGAGCTGCTGCGCTGCGACCTGAGCACCATGTGCCGTCAGGCCGACGAGGCTGGGCTTTGCTACGACTTCCAATTTGTAGATGACCTGCCGGTAAGGCCCTCGGAGCTGGCGGAGATGGATCTCGCCGGCGACCGCCGCACCATTCGGCTGACAGGGGTGTCGCTGGGCGGCGGCGAGATCGAGATCACCCGTCTCAATGGCAGCGACATCCTGCTGCGGGGCAAGCGCCGGGAGACGGTATGCCTCGGTCCGGAGGGCGCCCGTGTGGTGCCGGAGGACGCCGCTGCCGGCCCCGGGCAGTGGCTGGCTCGGTTAGAGCCTCTGTTCCCCTTCCCCCAACAGGAGGGAGCCGTCCCCTTCCGCACGGCGCAGGAGATGTTTGCCTATGCCCGTGACACCGGGCGTCCGCTGTGGCGGGTGGCTTTCGACTATGAAAGTGCCCTCACCGGCGCCACGGAGGCGGAGCTGCGGGCCTATGCCCGGCAGGTACTGGATATCTGCCGCCATGCACGGCAGCAGGGCCTCCGCCCGGACAACCACTTTATCGGTGTCACCGACGCCCGTGCCGCCCGCTATAAGGCTCTGCGGGAGGGTGGGAAGCTCATCGATCTGGGGGCCGCTGACGAAGCGTGTCTGGACGCCATGAGCATCATGGAGTTCAGCAACGCCCACGGCACCATCGTCTGTATGCCCACCGGCGGAGCCTCCGGCATCGTCCCGGCGGCGGTGTACCGCACCGGGGACCAAATGGGCAAGACCGAGACGGAGCAGGAGAACGCCCTGCTGGTGGCGGGGCTCATCGGGGCCTTCTACTATCCTACCCACTACACCGGGGCCATCGGCTGTCAGGCAGAGATCGGCGTGGCGGTGTCCATGGCCAGCGCCGCCCTGTGCAGCATGATGACCGACGATCCCGACACCATCCACTGCGCCGCCTCGCTGGGCGGTCAGGTACTGATGGGGCTGCTCTGCAACCCCATCGAGGGCTATGTGCAGGTCCCCTGCATCGTGCGGAACATGGCCGCCGTGCCAACCGCCGTCACCTGTGCCAATGCGGCGCTGGCGGGGATGGATCACATCGTGCCGCTGGACGACGTGGTGGCCCTGATGCTGGCGGTGGGCGAAAAGATCCGTCCCTGCGATGAGGCGGGAACGTACATTCTGAAAAAGGAGGAAGCATAAATGGATCGACAGACGCTGGCGCAGGAGATCACCCAATATCTGACGGAGCAAGGTGCTGTGCGGGTGGGCTTTGCCGACCTCCACGGCGTGACGGGGGCATCGCTGCCCTACGGCATCACGGCGCTGGTGGCGCTGCCCCGTGAGATCGTAGGGCCGTTGGTGGATCAGCCCCACCGGGCCTACTACGATGCCTATCAGGCCATCAATGTGCGGCTGGACGCCATGGCAGAGGGCTGTGCCGCCCTGCTGCGGGCCCATGGTTATCAGGCCACGGCCAACACGGAGGAGCATCTGCCCACTGGTGCTGAGGATCGCTCTCCCCTGCCCCACAAGGCGGTGGCCTGCCGGGCCGGGCTGGGCTGGATCGGAAAAAATAACCTCCTGACCACCCCCGACTTTGGCGGAGCCGTGCGGCTGTGTACCGTGGTGACGGATGCCCCGCTGCCTACGGCGGAGCCCATTTTCTCCAGCTGTTGTGGCAGCTGCCGGGTGTGCGTGGATGCCTGTCCCTCCTCCGCTCTGTACGGCACCCTGTGGCACACGGGGCTGGACCGGGACGATCTGTTCGACCACCTGCTGTGCGAACGCACCGCCAAGGAGCGAACGGGACGCTCTTTTGGTGTCCCCATTGCCATCTGCGGCAAATGCTTCGCCGTGTGTCCCTACACCCAGCGATATCTGAAAAGCGAATGAAAAAAGGTCTCCGGACGACTGAGCCGTCCGGAGACCTTTTTTATGGATGGGCTCGTCCCCTGCTGCCGCTTATGCCTGCCGCTCTATGCAGCGCTGGTACACATCCCACAGGTCGTCGCTCATTTCGTAGACCATGCGCCCCATGCGGATGCCCTCCGGCGTGCGGCCATAGCGGCACACGGCCAAATACTCGTCCCCCTCGTTGCAGCGGGCATAGGCCAGCATGGTATTGCCATCCTTCCGGGTCCACTCCCCCAAGGTCAGGGGCTGGCCGCAGTAGGGGCAGGTCAGGGCCGTCAGCTGCGAATCCGCTTGTGCCGCAGGCAGATCCGGGTACGGCCGACCGCCTACCCGCCAGCCGGTCTGGGCCGTAGCCGATGTAGCGCAGGCAGTACTCCTCCATGCAGCGCTCCAGATCCATGCTGCCGCAGACCCGGACGGTGTTGCGGGCATCGTTGAGGGCGTCGTGGGCCCGATCCGGCTTCAGCCGCAGCAGCTCCATGGCTCGCTCCAGTGAGCATTGACGGTCATCCCGCATAATCTCATGGCCGAAGATGCGCTGGAGGTCGTAGCCATCCGGGAGGGCGGCATCCAGTCCGTGCATCAGGAGGTTGTCCATCAGCACCGGCAGATCATCCGGCCCCCAGGTACACAGACAGCAGTCCTCGCCGCACCAGTCCCGGAAGGCGGCATAGGCCGCCGGGAAAACGGGGGCCTTCTCCAGTTCCTGGGGCCGTATCTTGGTGAGCTGCACCACATGGCCGTTCATGGCCGGATAGAACACTGGCCGCACAAAGCTCTTGAACTCCGACATCTCTTCAAATCGGTTGTTCAGCTTCAGCGCCCCGATCTCGATGATCTCTGAGTCGAAGCGGAAGGGCCGGGTGATGATCTCCTGCCCTGACATGGGCTGGTTCCACTCCAGGTCCAACACGATATAGGAAAATTCCTCCATACTCTCTCCCCCGTCTTGGGCGGTCATCTCTTTCGGCCGCCGCCTCTTTTAAGGTCTGCTTCTTTTGATACGAGTATACCACGCTCCCCCGCCCCCGGCAAGCACAAAAGGGATATCCCATCGGGATATCCCTTTTGTGGGTATTATGAGTGAGTCATGTCCATGAGAGAGCGGATATTTTCTATCTTCTCCATGGTCATGATGGCATCGGACAAAGCTTCTGCTTGTTCCAGTGTCAGCTTCTCCGCTGTACAGGTGAAGAACTTCTTTCGCAGTTCCTCATTCGGAATGGGGTCGCTGAGATGCCCCACCGGGAAGGCCCGTTCCTTGGTAAAGGTGCGCCCATCCTTACAGCGGATGGTAACGAAGGCCGGACCCACACCGGCATCGCTGGGCAGATCGTCGTACCTCGGCTCGTGGTACAGCTCTGTGCGGCGGATGATGTTCTGCACCTCCGGCAGCCGGATGGTCTCCCGGTTATAATTCTCCGGTGCATTGGCCCGGTCCGTGAGATACAGGCCGATCTGGAATCCTACGCTGAACTTGGCCTCCTCGCCGTCCGCCGGGTCCGGCGTCACCAACTCCCGCAAAGCGGAGATGCCCAGTCCAGCCCGGATGCTCTCGATCTCCGCCGCCGACAGCTGATTTATCCGGATCAGCTCCATGATGGCGTCCACCGGCCGGTGGGTGCTGGAGCAGGAGGGCCAGCGCTTCAGAGTGAACCCCGGCGCACAGATGTCCCAGTCGTGGCCCATAGAGGCCATGATGCGATGGAACTCGTCCCCTTCCTCCCGCAGGTCTGCGTACTCGTAGAGGAAGCCCTCCTTTCCCTCCAGCGCCACTGTGGAGGAGGTAAAACCGGCCTGTGCCAGTCGGGCGGCTCGATAACCGTCCTCGGCGCACTTGCCGATGTGGATGGATTTGGTCTGGGTGCCGAAATTTTCCCGCAGGCCGGAGGCCATGGAGGCGGCAATGCCCAGTGCATGGCTGGTCTGCTCTTGGCTCAGGCCCAGCAGATACGCACAGCCTGCGGCAGCGCCTATCCCTGCGGTAACGCTGCTGCAATGCCAGCCCTTGGCGTGGAGCCGCTTGGCGCAGATACGCCCCAGCTTGCACGTCACCTCCGTGGCAATGAGGAAGCCCTCCAGCAGCAGCCGCCCGGAACAGCCGGCCTCTTCGCCTATCGCCAGCAGTGCCGGCAGCACCGCCACGGTGGGGTGTCCCAAATTGGAGGAGGACGTGTCATCCAGCTCCAGCTCATGGCCGGAGATTCCGTTGACAAAGGCGGCATCCCGGCCGCATAATTTTTCGCTGCGGCCCGACACCGTGCAGCAGCCGTCCTCCGTCACGGTGAGGGCCTGCCGCACCGCCGCCGTCTCGCTGCCGGCAATCATGGCCCCCATGGTGTCCAGAATGGACCGGCGGGCCAGATAAAGTGCCTGCTGCGTAAAAGGCGCCGGTTCCGCCACAAAGCGGGCGATCATCCGCTGCAGCTCCATGTTACGCCTCCTCCGCCAGCTTTCCGGCCATGGCGTAGAGGGCCTCCCGCTTTTCGTCCAGATAGGCTCGCTTGCTGCGCCAATCCGCCTCAAAGCGCTCCACGGCTCCATGGTCCTTGTCGATCATCTCCTGTACACGGGCGGGACTGGGGCCTCCGATGACCTGACGGCGGGTCACGTTCTCCACGGGGTCCAGCGCATGGTGAATTTCCTGCTCCGTCATATGCAGCTCCATCCCCAGCGCCTCCTGCGCCGCACGGGCCACAAAGGCACTGTCGATGGCGTGGATGGACACCTTCTCCTGCTGGGCCATCGTGACCACCCGACCGGTGATCTTCTTGGCCGCCGAGAAGGAGAGATCGTGGTGCTGCACCATGGCATCCGCCAGATCGGTCACAGTGGAGAAGCCATCCGCCGTGACCTGCAGGGCACGGGCCTTGTCCACCTCCAGCGTGCGGACGATTCCCTCCAGCAGATAGGCGCTGTCGATCATCCGCTGCACGATTTCATAGTACAGGCTCACCACAAAGCCCGGCTCCCGGCCGTTGCCCTGCGGATAGGCCTTCATGGCCGCCAGCATGGACATCAGGGCCCCGTAGGTCCACTCTCCGGAATAGCGCAGCGTCTCCAGCGCCACGGGGTTGCGCTTTTGCGGCATAATGGTGCTGTACGAGCAGTAGGGAGCGGCCAGCCGGGAGATGCCCACCTCATTGATGTTCCACAGCAGCAGACTCTCGGTCATACGGCCCATGTTGTTGGCAAAGATAGCCATGGCACAGGCCGGCTCATAGGCAAAGTCCAGCGCAGCGGTGGCATCCATGGAATTTTCCAGAAATCCGTCAAAGCCCAGCAGCTCCGCCACACGCTCCCGGTTCACCGGGAAACTGGTGGTGGCCACGGCAGCGCCACCCATGGTACTCAGGTTCACACGGGCATAGCTCTCCAGCAGGCGCTCCATATCACGGGAGAACATCTGGAAGCAGCTGGTGTAGAAGTGGCCCAGCGTAATGGGCTGCGCCTGCTGGGAGTGGTGGGTGTAGGCAGGGATCACCGTCTCCTTGTGTTCCTGCGCCATCACCAGCAGCGTCTTCAGCAGCAGCGTTATCGCCTCGCACAGGTCCAGAATGGTGCGCCGGGCATGCATCCGCTCAATGGTGGAATTCATGTCGTTGCGGGAACGGCCCGTGTGGACCCGCCCGCCTACCTGAATCCCCAGCTCGTCGATGAGCCACTCCTCCACATTGGAGTAAAGGTCCGTCAGGCCGGGACGGAAGGGGATCTTATCCGGCCCCATTTCCTTCAGCTTCAGCAGGGCCTTCAAGATCGCCGCTGCGTCCTGCCGAGTGATGATCTTCTGCTCCGCCAGCATGATGACATGGGCGAAGTGGTTTTCCAGCTGACTATCAAAGGCACGGATATCCTCGGCAATGGTATCTGCCGCATGGCGGTCCAGAATCACGGTGTCCCGCCCGGCATAGGGCTTGCAATAATCCATATTCACAGTTGCTCCACCTCCTTACGCAATTTTCTTGCCGAACAGCCTGGCAGCCAGCAGGAACAGCACCGCCAGAATCGCCAACGCCACCGGCAGGGCGATGCCCGCCGCCATCTGGGTCACACCCACGATGAGATAGGCGATGAAACTGGCCACCGCCGCCAGTAGAGCATAGGGGATCTGGGTGCGGACGTGGTCAATATGGTTGCAGCCGCCGGCCATAGAGGACATGACGGTGGTATCGGAGATGGGGGCGCAGTGATCGCCAAACAGGGAGCCGGAGAGCACGGCGGCAATGGTGATGGCCTCAGACACACCGAAGCCGTAGGCCATATTGATGCCCAGCGGCAGCAGGATAGCCATGGTGCCCCAGCTGGTGCCGGTGGCAAAGGAGATGACAGCACCGATGATAAACAGCAGAGCGGGAACCAACGCCGGGGACAGGAAGCCGATGGTGCAGTCCACCACGAACTGGGAGGTGCCCAGCGCCGTGCAGACGGAGCCAACGCCCCAAGCGGCGATGATGATCGCCAGAATACCGGCCATCTTCTTGATGCCGCTGACCCACGTATCCACCACCTCAGTGAAGGTCATGATCTTCTTGACGATGACCATGATGGCAAGCACGATGGTCGCCAGCATATAGCCAGAGGTCAGTGCAATACGGATCTTGGAGCCGGGGATATTCTGGCCGGGGAAGCCCCAGCCGATGAACATGACGAAAATGGTAACGAACATCACCAGCAGGGGGATGATCATCTCCCACGCCGTGGCCTTGCTGGCGTTCTCGGACTGGACGATGGACTTGTCGGCCTCCAACTCAGCGGTGGTGGGACCGTTCTCCAGTACGTAGGCCTCGAATTTGGCCATGGGGCCGAAGTCCCGCTTACTCAGTGCGATGAGGGGGACCAGCACCAGCGCCAGCAGCGCATAGAACTGGTAGGGGATGGCCTGTACAAAGGCACTGGCATCGCTGGTCTGGATGCCCAGATTTTCAAACTCCGTGGCGATGATGCCCATGATGTACACGCCCCAGCCGGTAATGGGGACCAGGATGCACACCGGGGATGAGGTGGAGTCCAGAATGTAGGCCAGCTTGGCACGGGAAATCCGCAGCCGGTCAAAGATGGGGCGGAAGATGGGCCCCAGGATCAGGCTGTTGCCGGAGTCGGAGAAGAAGATCGCCAGTCCGCCCAGCCAAGCCGTGGTCTGGGCCGTGCTGCGGCGGTGGACCTTGTTGGCTATTGCCGCCGCAAAGGCTTTGGCTCCTCCCGTAGCCTCGATGAGTGCCACGAAGCCACCCACAAAGGACATCATGATGATGGTCTGTGCGTTGGACGAGCCGGTCATGTCCACAAACAGGTGATCGCTGAACATGACCTGCATGGCATTCCAGGGGTTCCAGCCAGCAGTGATGAGACAGCCTACAAACAGGCTAGCCATCAGAGAAATGATGACGTTCTTCGTCCAGAATGCGAGGACGACCGCCAGTATTGCCGGGATCAGTGATAATACGCCATAGGATACGATTTCTTCGGTCATGTGTGATTTCCTCCTTCGTAATTTTACACAGGGAGCACTCCCTTCTCCATAGATTTAAGCAAGCCCCATGCCAAAACCGCCGATATTCCCTTTGCCGAATACGACATATTTTCCCGTCTCGTTTCGTCACTATGCCCCAAGGGTCTCCCCCACGGGAGGGGCCGTTTTCACTCCGCCGCAGGCAGCGCCCTCCGCTGCCATGTTCTCCTTGCCGAATGACGGATTTCCGTCGCTGCTTTCCCGCTATTTTTCTGCACTTCAGTCAGGAGCTCCTGTCACCGCCGGCCACAGGTGGTCTGCAGGACGCCTCTCCCCTTTCCGGCAGTTTTTGCTGTCTCCGCCGCTTTTTTCGGTAATTCCGTCCTTCTTTTGCCGGATTTATGTGTTTATTTTGCACAGTCTATACAAAGAAAACGCAGGGACAAACCAGCCGCTCTGTCCCTGCGCTCTTCCAGTGATGGATATCCGTCGCAAAGATGACGAATTACCGTCGCTTGATATCGTATTTTTCCAGCTTATACTGCAGGCTGGTGCGTGGGATCCGCAGCCGGGCCGCTGCGTCCACGATCTTCCAGTTGCTGGCCTTCATGGCCGCTAAAATCAGCTTCTTCTCGTAGGCTGCCAATGCCTCGTTGAGGGACACCGCCTCCCGTGGGCTATGCTCCGGGGTATCCTCCTCCAGCTCATCCACCTCGCTGAGGTAGATCGGCAGATGCTCCAGCTCCACCGTCTGGCCGTCCTCTACCACATTCATGGCAGATTCGATGACATGCTCCAGCTCCCGGACATTGCCTCGCCAGCTGCGGTTCATGAGGAAGGCTGTCACCTCCGGCGCCACGCCCGCTACCTGTTTGCCCATTTCGGCGCTGTATTTTTCCACAAATGCCGCCGCCAGAAGGGGGATATCGTCCAGTCTCCGCCGCAAGGGCGGGATCTGGATGCTGATGGTATTGAGCCGGTACAGAATGTCCTCCCGCATCTGGCCGCTGGCTACCACCTCGCTGATCGGCCGGTTGGTGGATGCGATGATGCGTACATCCAGCGGGATCGGCTTGGAGGCTCCCAGCGGTGTCACCGATTTCTCCTGCAGCACCCGCAGCAGCTTCGCCTGAAGCAGCAGCGGCATGGAGTTGATCTCATCGAGATAGATGGTGCCGCCGTTGGCCTCGGCAAACATCCCCTTTTTGTTCTCCGCCCCGGTAAACGCCCCCTTCTGGGAACCGAACAGCAGTCCCTCCAGAATACTCTCCGGCAGGGCGGCACAGTTCACCGCCACAAAGGGCTGATCCTTGCGGCTTCCGGCATTGTGCAGCGCCGAGACGATGAGCTCCTTTCCCGTGCCCGTCTCGCCGTACACCAGCACCGAGGAGCGGCTGTCCGCCACCTTGGCAATGGTGCGCTTGATCTCCAGCATCTTGCTGCTCTGGGTGACGATATCCTCCAGCATCCACTTGGCCTCAGTGCCGGAGCGGCGCTTGGGCGTCGGCCGGGCCGCCAGAGCCGTCCGCTCCCCCTCATAGTGGGTCACATCCCGTGACAGCTCCACGGCCCCAATGATCTTTCCCCGGCTGATGATAGGAAAGGTCACGTTGTTGGTCACGGATTTCTTGCCGGAGTGGTTGATGGTACACTGATTCTCCCGGTACAGCAACTCGCCCTTCTGCAGGGCCTGCAATAAGGAGCTGTCGCTGTGGCTCAGGGACGGAAACACTTCCAGTAGGTTGCGGTTGAGACACCACTCGTTATCCGCAGCATTCTCCGCATCGCTATATCGGGGATTGTAGCGCTCCTTCACAGTGATCTTGCCAGTGGCGTCGATCATGGTGACAGAATCGATGTAGCTGAAGTTCTCCTGCAGCCAGCGCAGGCGCTCGTCATGATACCTCATCCCATCCGTCCTTTCCGCCTGCCGGAGCGTCAATCGAAATAGAAGCCCTCCCGCAGGTCGTCGTTGTCTGCAAACACAAATTTGTGGAAGCCCGTGATGCGGGCCTGTCCGGTGATCTCCGTGAGATACTCCGTGCGGCCGTTCTTCTCCTCGACGCCCTTCACCATGCCGATAAAGGGTGCATCCACGATACCCTCGTGGATAAAGGGCTCATCGATGGCCAGCTTCCCGTTGGCGCACAGCCACGCCACCTTGGCGCTGGTGCCGGTGCCGCCGGGGGAGCGGTCCGGAGAGCCATACCCGGAGCTGTGGACCACCCGCAGGTCCGCCTCCTTGGACTTAGGTTCATCATACCACTGAACCAGCGTCACGGCAATGCCTTTCTCTGCAATGACCTCCCGGATACGGGCGGAATAATGTTTAATGCGCTCCATATAGGAGGGCTGGATCTTGATGCCGAACCGGGCCGCCGGTACGATAGCAAACACGTTGCCGCCGTAGGCCAGATTCACCGGCACATCCTTCACATCATCCACGTCGATCCGCAGTTCGTTTTCAATGACGTAGCTGTTGACGTTGCGGACGGTGGTGCTGTACACATAGTCCTCCTTGAAATTGTTCTTGATCCACACCAGACCCGCCGGGGTCTCGATGGCGTAGCGGTCCCGATGGGCCTTGGGCACCAGCCCGATTTCCTGCAGGGCAGTCCCTACGCCGATGCTGGCATGGCCGCACATATCCAGATACTGCACGTCGTCCATGTAGAAGATGCCGAAATCCGCCTCCGGCATGGTGGGCGGCACCACCGCAGCGCACAGCATCCCCGCATGGCCTCTGGGCTCGTAGGTCAGCCGTGTGCGGATATAGTCATAGTGTTCCTTGAAATAGTCCCGCTTCTCCCGGACAGAATTTCCCTCCAACTTGGGGATGCCGCTGAGAATGATCCGGGTCGGTTCGCCGCCGGTATGGGTGTCCACGGTCTCGATCATTTCCTGAAAACGCATAGTGTTTCCCTCCTGTTTTGTCCGGTATGCTCCGGTTTTCTGTCAAATTGTAATAGCAACTCCCATGCCATGTCCCTCCGCAGGGCATAAAAAAGCCGCCCCGGCGGGCGGCTTTTTTCAGCGAATGATGGTATTCCCCCGGCTGTCGATGCCTACGATAGCGTAGAAATTCTCCACCTCCAGCCGGCAAATCGCCTCCGGTCCCAGATCCTCGTAGCACACGGGTGTTTTTTTCTTGACGGCCTCCGCCAGCAGCGCCGCAGCGCCGCCGATGGTGATAAAGTACACGGCTCCGTGCTCCCGGATGGCCTGCACCACCTCTGCAGAACGGCGGCCCTTCCCGATCATGCCCTTCAGCCCCAGCGCCAGCAGCGGCGGCGTGTAGGGATCCATTCGATAGCTGGTGGTGGGGCCGGCGGAGCCAATGACCTCACCGGGCTTCGCCGGGGAGGGCCCCACATAGTAAATGGTCTCCCCCGCCAGCTCCACCGGCAGAGGCTTTCCCTCCTGCAAGCAGCGGCACAGCCGCTGATGGGCGGCGTCCCGTGCCGTATACAGCGGGCCGCTGAGCAGCACCTCGTCCCCCGCCTGCAAGGCCGCAATGTCCGCTTCCGTCAGCGGCAATCGGATATGCTTCATGCGCTCCCTCCTTTACAGCACCACATGGGCGTGACGATAGGCGTGGCAGCAGAGGTTCACCGCCACCGGCAGTCCGGCAATGTGGGTGGGGTACGTCTCGATGTGTACCGCCATTGCCGTAGTCCTTCCGCCTAAGCCCGCCGGGCCAATGTCCATGCGGTTGATCTCGTCCAGCAGCTCCCGCTCCATGGCGGCGTAAGCCGGATCCGGATGCCGGCTTCCCACCGGCCGCATCAGGGCAAATTTGGACAGCTGGGCACACTTATCGAAGGTTCCTCCGATGCCCACGCCCACTATGATCGGCGGACAGGGGTTGGGCCCCGCCTTTTCCACCGCAGATAGGATGAACTCCCGGACACCCTTTTCTCCGTCGGCGGGCTTGAGCATCTTGATGGTGCTCATATTTTCGCTGCCGAAGCCCTTGGGCGCAAAGAAGAGCTCCAGCCTGTCTCCCGGCACCATCTCATAGTAGATCACCGCCGGGGTATTATCTCCGGTGTTCTCCCGATGAAATACCGGGTCCCGCACCACGGATTTTCTGAGATAGCCCTCCCGGTAGCCCTGCGCCATGCCCTGCTGGAGCGCTTCCTCCAAATGGCCCGGCGCTGCGGCGTAGAGCGCTTTGAGATGGCCCACCTCTTCACCCAGTGGGGGGCTCAGGCCGCCCCGGCCATCTACGGCAGGGAGGAGGGGGTGCGCCGCCGCCTCTTCGGCTGGGACACCCCGGCGGCTTCCCAAGAGTACGCGGGCTTTCTGCGCCAGCTGCTGCCCGCCCTGACGGCCTTCCTGCGCCAGCAGGGCCTGGAGGGCA
>OLRZ01002150.1_pt1 | contig 11798 bp, 13 predicted proteins | sample 1671931 | NCBI WGS metagenome assembly OLRZ01 (sample SAMEA3136627, study PRJEB25190) | human gut metagenome | reverse complement strand
TACACGATACATTTTATAAACAAAATGCGTTAAGTTTAGCCTTTCGGCAACGAGTTGATGTTTACAAAAGTTCCTTCATTTTACGGATTTGATGACGCAGATGAAGTTACAGACTTCTTCATTCATCATATCGAGGAATTATCAGATGATTCAATTAAAAAATTAATGGAAATCTATAATAATAACAATCAATTTAAAAATAGATACAGGCATTCAAATGATATGGAAATAATCAAAAAACATTTAGAAAACGAACATAAAGAAGTTGAAAAGAACTCTACTAATAACGATAACTAATTGAATAATAGTATGAGCGTGTAAGCAGAATCAACTCTTGTTTACACGCTCATTTCATTTTATCTCTTGTTCAGTTTCATCAAATAGCGGATTATCAAAGAATTGACGATTTTTTCTTGACCGCCGTTATCATATATGATAACATATAATAAAAGAAGGTGATCGTTATGACAGACAGTAATAGCATAATCCGCAAGCGCCAGGAAATTGTTTCAAAACTGACGCAGGCACGGCTTGAAAAAGGTTTGTCACAGGCGCAGCTTGCCGAAATGGTCGGTACGCAACGGTCGAATATCTGCCGCATCGAGAACGGCGGTCAGAACCTTTCTCTCGATTTATTGATTAAGATAACAGACGCTCTCGGCAAGGATATCAGCGTTTTATTGGAAGAAAAGAGTGTTGAAATGAGCAACGTGTATCACTTGAAACTATATGACGATATTCTTGTGACGTTCTCACTTGAAGAAAAAGGCTTAGAGGGCTTAGTTGTTGAAGTTCTATCTTATGACGAAAGCAAAAAGCACCTCCTGCCAATCAATATGGAGCTGACTCCCAAGGGTATTATCAAGTGGCTTTCCAACCGTGTTATCCCGAAGAACAGAGCATTTGTTGATGAGATACTAAAGGTCTTTGGCTTGAGCGTAAACGACACAAAGGGCATTATTGACATCTGCTTGGGCTTGTCGCTTAACGACAGCTATTGGGTTACTCCTGTTGAATTTGACGGCAAATTTGCCGATTACAATCTGTTTGAAAATCCGTTCTCGGAAGCGTTGTCGCTCGTCGCCTATACAGGTGTAGGGAGCGCAGAAAAGGCATTCTCAACCTCTCCTGAATTCACAACAAACGGTATGCTTCGCAAGGCTTGGCGGCATATTGAAAACGAAGGTATCTATCTCTACAAAGGCGGTACGGAAGGCGCTGCAAACGCCGGGAATGAACCCTACAGCGAGTTTTACGCCTGTCAGATTGCAAAGGCTATGGGCTTGAATTGCGTTGAATATGACCTTGAAAACTGGAAAGGTATTCTCGCTTCAAAATGCCGTCTGTTCACCGATATTGACACTTCCTTTGTGCCAATCAGCAGGCTGATAAAAGACAGAACGCTGAAAAACGCCCTCGATTATTACGCCGAGCTTGGCAAAGAGTTTTATGACGAGCTTTGCAGTATGCTGGTATTCGATGCTGTGATTTACAACGAGGACAGACATTTCGGTAACTTTGGCGTTCTGCGTGACAATCACACTGGAAAAATCATAAAACCAGCTCCGATTTTCGACAATGGCTTTTCGCTATTCAACTTTGCAATGGCAGACGATTTGGAAAATCTCAGCGAATACGCAAAAACAAGAACACCGCCCTACGGCGTATCGTTCGATGAGGTTTGTAAGGCTGTTATGGGCAGTAAACAAAAATCTCAGCTCCGCAAGCTGTTGAATTTCACATTCACAAGACATCCTTCAATCAACTTGCCCGAAGAGCGACTGACGGCGATCGAAGCACAAATTCAAACAAGAGCACGAGAATTGATGTCGATTCCCAACTCAAAATAAATATAAAGAGCGTGTAAACAGACATCACCTGCTTACACGCTCTTTTTTCTTTTTCATTGAGAACTTTACTAACAAATAAGTGAAGTTCTCAATGGAGTTGTTGATAAAAGTCCTTAATTGTATATCATCTCGGCATTTACAACCTCTCTCGCTCGCTGGTTTGCATTATTCATCTTGCGTACCCACAGCAACTGGTCGGTTGCTTTGAGCTGTTCGGTGCAGCCTTCTTCTTTAGCAAAAGACTGCACAAGCTCGTCGTACATCTTCTGCGCCTGTTCATCAATGTCGGCAAGGTATTCGTTCAGCCTACATTTTGTGAGCAGGTTGGTATAAAGAATCGGGCGACTTCTTTTGATATAGCGAAGGCGTTGTTGTCCCCACAAACCGATTGGTTGGTTATCCTGTTCGGGAAGTGTTAAATTCGGCAGCAAATAATCTCCTTGACGTGTATATGTAATCTCCATTATTAGACCTCCTTAATCTTGATTTTCTTGACTTTGGCTTTTGTGAACTTGATTATCAGTTCATCTATAACATCGGTGTATTTACCTCGTGAGATGAGATCATTTCTCAAATCAATCAGGCTGTTGATAACGGCACGGCGTTCCTCTGCTGTGAGGTAAATATGATATTTAGTTTTCATAATTGAATCTCCGATTTTATAATAAATTCAGCGGGCGTTCATCAATCAAAAATTCTACCATTTTTCTACCAAAATCATTTATCAAACAGATTTAGGCGTTGTTACTGATTCCCTTTAATTTTATGACAATCCGCAGTTTAAGGGCATTTAAGCAGAAAAGTGATTATATAAAAATATTCAAATATGCTCCTATTCCGCTTCAAGTCCTTCTGCCCCTGCCAAAGGAAACGGTCTAAGTAAAGGCTGTTTTTTATTTAAAAGAATTTTCAAAAATCCCTTGCAATCTCATATTAATGGTGTTATAATTAAATACAATAAGTATTGTAAAGTAAGGAGTGGGAAGTAAGCCCACTCCTTTCTGTTTGCAACTGCGGTGTTATTGAGTGGTGTATGTTTATTGTATTGTATCGGCTTATACACTTGTAATCGGTCGGTTATAACTTGCAACATTAAACTAACCTGTGCTTGATTGCTTTACGGTTGCTTACGGCGAAAATAATTTGCAACTGCGTTATGCTTTGTTGCAAACGCTCATAAGGAGGTATTTATGGCAAAGAAAAAAGGCGGTCTTACCGTGACTAAGGTTTGGGAGCTTTGCGAGCCTATTGTTAAGGATTTCGGACTTTCGCTTTGGGATGTGCGCTATGTTAAAGAGGGCGCCGACTGGTTTTTAAGAGTTTATATCGACAAGCCTGACGGCATTGATATTACCGATTGCGAGAATGTATCCCGTGCTATTGACAAGCCGCTTGACGAGCTTGACCCTATTGAGAGTGCATATTGCCTTGAGGTATGCTCTCCGGGGCTTGAGCGTGAGCTTGTGCGTGACGAGCATTTTATGCAGTTTATCGGCGCTGACATCAAAGTCAAAATGCTCCGTCCTATCGAGGGCATAGGCAGAGAATTCGGCGGTGTGCTTGACGCTTACGATAACGGCGAGGTAACAATCTCCGACCACGACGGAGAGAACCATATAACTATCAATAAAAAAGATGCGTCTTGGATTAAACTTGACGACTTTGATATGTAACTTCAGTTTATTAAAACAATTTTAAGATAAGAGAAAAGGATGATCAGAAAAATGAATACTAAGGAACTTTTTGCTGCTCTTGAAATGCTTGAAAAAGAAAAAGGCATTCCAATGGACTATATGATTGAAAACATTGAAAAAGGTATTGAAGTTGCCTGCAAAAATTACTACGGCGGTAATGACGAAGTGGTTTTCAAAATTCTTCCGGACAAAAATGTCTTTGATGTAAGACTTAAGAAAACTGTTGTTGAAGAAGTTTTTGATCCTGATTACGAGATTTCGCTTGAGGACGCACAGAAGATCCTTAAGAGAAAAGCAATCAATATTGACGATAAGGTTGCTATTCCGCTCGACCCTAAGGACTTAGGCAGAATTGCAATCGGCGCTGCGAGAAATACTATTCGTCAGGGTATCCGTACAGGCGAAAAGGGTCAGACGCTTTCAGAATTCAAGAGCAAGCTCGGCGAACTCGTTACAGCTACTGTTGAAAGAATTGACCCTAAGAGCGGTGCGGCAGTTATCAGAATAGGCAAGAGCGAGGCTATGCTCCCTAAGAGCGAGCAAATCGGTCACGATAACCTCAAGGAGGGCGACCACATCAAGGTTTATATCGCTGATGTAAAGACAAGCGAAAAAGGTCCTCGTGCTATAATTTCAAGATCACATCAAGACCTTGTTAAAAGACTTTTTGAGCAGGAAGTACCTGAAATTTTCGACGGTGTTGTTGAAATCAAATCGGTTTCCCGTGAGGCAGGTTCAAGAACCAAAATGGCTGTTGTCAGCAAAAATCCCGACATTGACGCCGTAGGTGCTTGTATCGGTACAAAGGGCGCTCGTGTAAACAGCATTGTTGACGAGCTTGGCGGTGAGAAGATTGATATTATCGAATACAGCGATGACCCGCAGAAGTACATTTCAGCCGCACTTTCTCCTGCAAAGGTATTGAGCGTTGAAATTACAGACCTTGAGAACAAGAACTGCAGAGTAACTGTTCCGGACGGTCAGCTTTCTCTTGCTATTGGCAACAAGGGTCAGAATGCCCGCCTTGCCGCAAGACTTACAGGCTGGAAGATTGACATTCGTCCCGAAAGCGGTTTCTTCGGAGAAGATGAAGAGGACGAAAAACTCGAAGTTGCCGAAGATACAACAGCAGAAGATACACTTGAGCTTGACGATACAGCAGAAGAGAATACAGAGGCACTCGACCTTGACGGCGAGAAAACTGCCGAGGCTGATGTTGAGGCTGATGAGAATACAAACGAAGAATAATTTTATATAAAATATAAATATATAAATGCAGGGAGGGATTTTATGACACAGAAAAAACAGCCGTTTAGAAAATGCACAGGTTGTGGCGAAATGAAAGAAAAGCGTGAGCTTATCAGAGTAGTAAAAGCTCCCGATACCAAGGACGAGAACGGCAATTTAACCGCAAAGGGCGAGATAAGTCTTGACCTTACGGGTAAAAAGTCGGGAAGAGGAGCGTATATTTGCCACGACATAAAATGTTTTGAAAAAGCGAGAAAGGCAAGACGGTTTGAAAGAGCGTTTTCCTGCAAAATCCCCGACGAAGTTTATGAACAGCTTGAAAACAGCTTGAAAGCGGACAGCTAAGGGAGGCAGTCGGATATGAATGACAGAATATTGTCGTTGCTCGGATTGTGCCGCCGTGCAGGAAAGCTTGTAATCGGAGCTGACCCCTGCATTGACTCAATGGCAAAGAGCAAGGCAAAACTGATTTTGTATGCAAATGATTTTTCACAAAACAGCTTAAAGCCTGTTTTATTGCAGGCGCATAAGCAAAATGTTCGTGTACTTGAAGTAAACAGAACCAAAGATGAAATAAGTTTTTCACTCGGCAAACTTTGCGGAGTTTTATCGGTGGAGGACAAAGGTTTTGCAGATAAGCTTGCTATGCTTATTGAAGGTGAACAGAGAGGAGAATAATATGATAAAATACAAAGTAAGAGATGTTGCCAAGGATTTAGGCGTTAGTGTAAAAGAAATTTCAGATATTCTTGAGAAAAATTGCGGTGTTACAAAAAAGGCTATGGCTACTCTCGAGGAGAGCGAACTCAATATCGTTTTTGACGCCGTAACACAGAAAAACAATGTAGCAAATTTTGATAAATTTTTTGCGTCAAGAAATAAAACCGCAGAACCTGCAAAGGCAGAGGTTAAAGCCGAGAAAAAGGCTAATAATAAAGACAGCAAAGACAACAAGCCGAACGGCAGAAAGAATGACCGCAAGTCTGACAATAAGGACAACAAGGCAGAGGGCAAAAAGCAGAATAAAGTTCAGGATAAGCCTGCAAAGCAGACAAAGGCTGAACCAAAGGCAGAGTCAAAGCCTGTTGAAATTACAAGCGAGGAAGAAACTTCAACCCGTAAGCGCAGAGTAATTGATACCCGTGCCGTAAATGTTGATGTTGAGCGTTACAACCAGAAGTACGATGACCTTGCAAACGCATCTTCAAAGATGAGAAGTACAGACAACACTGTTAAAAAGCAGAAGTTTACCAACCGTTCTCAAAAGCAGAAGGGCAGAAGACAGGGCAAGAGAGAAACAGAGCAGGAGCGTTTGAAGCGTATTGCGCTTGAGCGTAAGCAAAAGCAGATGACAATTCAAATTCCTGATGAAATCGTTGTTCAGGAGCTCGCTTTAAGACTTAAGGCTACAGTTGCCGAGGTTGTTAAAAAGGCATTCCTTATGGGCACAATGGTAACCGCTACCGATACAATCGACTTTGATACAGCGTCACTCATTGCAATGGAGTTCCACGCAAAGGTTGAAAAAGAAGTTGTGGTTACAATCGAAGAAAGAATTATTGACGACAGTGAAGATGACGATACAAATCTCGTAGAGAGAGCGCCGGTTGTAGTTGTAATGGGTCATGTTGACCATGGTAAAACTTCAATTCTTGACGCTATCCGTCATGCAAATGTTACAGCAGGCGAGGCAGGCGGTATTACTCAGCACATTGGTGCTTACAGAGTAGAAATTAACGGCAAGCCTATCACTTTCCTTGATACACCCGGTCATGAGGCTTTCACTACTATGAGAGCAAGAGGTGCGCAGGTAACAGATATTGCAATCCTTGTTGTTGCTGCCGATGACGGTATTATGCCGCAGACAGTAGAGGCTATCAACCATGCTAAAGCCGCAGGCGTATCTGTAATTGTTGCTATCAATAAAATGGATAAGGTCGGCGCAAATCCGGAGAATGTTAAGCAGCAGCTTACAGAGTATGAGCTTGTTCCGGAGGAATGGGGCGGCGACACACCTTGTATTCCTGTATCTGCAAAAACCAAAGAGGGTCTTGACGACCTCCTCGAAATGGTAACACTTATTGCAGAAATGAAAGAGCTTAAGGCTAACCCTGACAGAGCCGCAAAAGGTACTGTTATTGAGGCTCGTCTTGATAAGGGCAGAGGTCCTATTGCCTCTGTACTTGTACAGAACGGTACACTTCATCAGGGTGACATCGTAATTGCAGGTACTTGCGTAGGCAGAGTAAGAGTAATGGTAAACGATAAGGGCGAGAGAGTAAAAGAGGCAGGCCCTTCGGTTCCTGTTGAAATTACAGGTCTTGCAGAAGTTCCGCAGGGCGGCGATATATTCAACGCTGTTTCTGATGAAAAACTTGCAAGAGAGCTTGTTGAGCAGAGAAAGGCATCTCAGAAAGAGGAGCAGTTCAAGGCACAGACAAAGGTTACACTCGACAACCTCTTTGACCAGATGAAGTTGGGCGAAGTTAAGGAATTACAGATTATCGTTAAAGCCGATGTTCAGGGTTCTGTTGAGGCTGTAAAGCAGTCGCTCGAAAAACTCTCTAATGACGAGGTAAGAGTAAATGTAATTCACGGCGGTGTAGGTGCTATCAATGAATCCGATGTAATGCTTGCCGAGGCTTCAAATGCAATTATAGTAGGCTTTAATGTTCGTCCTGACAGCGTTGCTGCCGCAAATGCGGAAAGCGCAGGCGTTGATATGCGTCTTTACAGAATTATCTACGATTGTATTGAGGAGATTGAGGCTGCTATGAAGGGTATGCTCGCTCCTAAGACAAGAGAGGTAGTTCTCGGCACTGCAGAGTGCAGAAATGTAATTAAGATTAAGTCCGTAGGTACAATTTCCGGTTCTTATGTAAAGAGCGGTAAGATTGTAAGAAACGCAGGCGTAAGAGTTATTCGTGACGGTATCGTAATTGCCGAGGATACAATCGCATCATTACAGCGTTTTAAAGATGCGGTTAAGGAAGTAAACGAGGGCTACGAGTGCGGTATCGGTCTTGAGCGTTTTAACGATATTAAAGAGGGCGACCTTTTCGAGGCTTACACAATCGAGGAGTATCGTGATTAATTGAAGTTTACAACATAGGATTTCTTTTTAGAAATTCTATGTTGTGTTATTCATATTACTTAATAGAAAGGAGATGCTTATATGAATGAAGAAATGAAGAAGTCTGTACAATCTATTGTTGATACAGCTATTGCTTGTTTTGCTGAAGGGCTAAAGTCGAGATATGAAAAAGAAGCAGAAGATCCGAAAGGCGTAATTAATTCTAAAAAAAATAATTGCTTTATTGCTGAACTTGGTGAAGAATTTATTTTTTACAGTGCTTTTGTAAGAAGCTTTGATAGTAGCTTTGGTAATGTTTTAGAGCGTATGGGTAATAATATTGCTAAATTATTTTATACTGTAAATAATGAAATTTCATCATTTTTATTACCTGAACAAACTCAGCATATTTCAAATATCATGAGTTCATATGATGATCATACACTACCTGAAATTTGGCATTACACAAATCAACGCTTTATTACTCCGAGAAATACTGTTAGCTTTAAACAGGTTCACCAAACCGATAATTATTTTTATGACGAAAATACAAAAACTCATTATATTATTGAATTAAAAGCAGGCGGAGATTTAGACAATAAAAAATCAAGAGCAGAGAAGATAGAATTATTAAAGGAATATTTCTTGTTAAAGAATAAAATTTCAGATGAAGAACAAGTAAAAATATATTTTGCAACTGCTTATAATAAATTTGGTGAAGGAAATGACTGGCGACAAGAAAGAGTAAGACAATATTTTGCTAATGAAGAACTTCTTATCGGTAAAGATTATTGGAATTTTGTTTGCAATGATAAAAACGGATTTAATATAATATTTGATCAATATAAAAGAAGTGTATCTCATATTAAGCGTTCTCTTGAAGAAATTAAAAGTATTTATTTTTCTGGAGAAAACTATGATTGATGTAAAAAAATTAAATGATGTTTTCTTAATGCAAGGAGATTGTTTCGAAAAAATGAAATCAATTCCCGACAATTCGGTAGATTTGATTTTATGCGATCCACCATATAATCTTGCAAATTATAGCACCGGTAATATAAAATTCGATTGGAGAAGTGACATTAACAATGATGTTGCTAAGTGGGATGAAGTTCCGTTAAATCCATTTGACTTAGTAACAGAATTTAAAAGAATTTTATCTCCCAAGGGAAATATATTTATATTTTGTAGCTATAATTTGTTGGGAAAATTTCACGAAGCTTTTGATCCGGAATTTGATACATTTCAATTTATGGTTTGGCACAAAACAAATCCTGTTCCTAATATAAGAAAATCATCATTTTTAAATAGTTGCGAATTAATAGTTTGCTTGTGGAATAAAGGTCATACTTGGAATTTTACAAAGCAAAATGAAATGCATAATTTTATTGAGTCGCCGATTTGTATGGGGGCAGAGCGTTTGAAAAACCCAAAACACCCGACTCAAAAGCCGGTTAGAATACTAAAACATATTATTAATATTGCAAGTAATCCCGGAGATATAGTTTTAGATATGTTTATGGGAGTTGGATCAACGGGTGTTGCAGCAAAGATGCTTGACAGACGATTTATTGGTATTGAAATTGACGAAGAATATTTTAACGCAGCTAAAGAGCGTATAAATAATACAAAATCAGAATTAAATAATTCTATAAGAGGAGTTATATAATTATGGCAGGACATAGATTAGAACGCACTACCGAGGATATAAAGCGTGAACTTACGGCTATTTTTCGTGAGCTTAAAGACCCTCGTGTGCAGCAGGCTTTTTTATCAATCATTCGTGTTGATGTTACTAATGACCTTTCTTATTGTACGGTTTATGTAAGCGCTATGGAGGGACTTGACCGTGCCAACGAGGCAGTTAAGGGACTTAAGTCCGCAGCAGGCTTTATTCGCCGTGAGCTTTTTCACCGTCTTACACTCAGATATGTTCCACAGCTTATTTTTAAGGCTACCGACAGCATTGAGTACAGTGCAAACATCAGCAGAATTTTAAATGATTTGGACATTCCCGAGGACGAGGTGGACGAAGATGAATCTTTATGATATTTCCGTTTTCCTCAGAGAACACAATAATTATGAAATATTAACTCATAACTACCCCGACGGCGATACTCTCGGCAGCGGATATGCGCTTTGCATTGCTCTTCAGCAGCTTGGCAAAAACGCAAGAGTAATTACCGCAAAGTTACCGCCCAAATTCGAGTATCTTACAGAGGGTGTGGAGGAGCAGGATTTTACCGCCGACTACATCATAAGTACAGATGTTGCGGCAGACAGTCTTTTAGCCCCCAATATGGAAAAATATCTCGGTAAAATTGACATTTGTATTGACCACCACGGTTCAAACTCCGTTACCGCAAAAGAAAAGTTTGTCGATAAGTATGCGGCGGCAAACTGTGAGATTATCTACAAACTTCTTATGCGTATGGGCGTAAACTTTACAAAGCAAATCGTAGACTGCCTTTATACGGGTATTTCTACCGATACGGGTTGTTTCCGTTATACAAACACCACTGCCGATACATTCAGAATTGCCGCAAGCCTTGTTGAGCTCGGCTGTAATTCGGCGTACATCAATAAGGTGATGTTTGAAACCAAATCAAAAGAGAAAATTATGCTTGAGCGTGAAGTTTACGATACTATCACTTATTGCGCAGACGGCAAGTGTGCGATTGTGTGGGTTACTCTCGATATGCTCAAAAGCCTTAACATCGGCGAAGATGAGATTGAGGGACTTGCCTCTATTCCCCGTCAGATTGAGGGCGTGCTCATAGGCATTACTATGAAAGAAAAAGAGGGCGGATTTTTCAAAATTTCCGTTCGTACCAACGGCGATATTGACGCCGCAAAGTTCTGCTCAAAGTTTGGCGGCGGCGGACATAAGGCGGCGGCAGGATGTTCTATAAACGGCAGTCTTGAAGATGTGCGCAGTCAGCTGATAAAGGCAGCGGAAGAAACTCTATGAACGGTGTAATAATTATAAATAAACCGCAGAAATTTACTTCGTTTGATGTGGTGGCTGTGATACGAAAGCTGACAGGTCAGCGTAAAATCGGTCATACAGGCACACTTGACCCAAACGCAACGGGTGTGTTGCCCATACTCCTCGGCAACGCCACAAAAGCGCAGGATATAGTACCGAATCACGATAAATCATATACCGCAAAATTCCGCCTCGGAATGACAACCGATACCCTCGATATATGGGGTGCCGTAACATCACAAAGCGATAAAACCGCAACCGAGGCAGATGTTTTATCGGCACTTGAAAATTTCAGAGGTGAAATCGAGCAGCTGCCACCGATGTACTCGGCAATCAAGGTAAACGGTCAAAGACTTTACGACCTTGCAAGGCAGGGAAAAGAAGTTGAGCGAAAGCCGAGAAAAGTTACGGTTTACAGACTTGAACTTAAAGATTTTGACGAAGAAAGCCAAAGCGGAACATTGAATATAAGCTGTTCAAAGGGAACATATATCCGAACAATAATTGACGATTTAGGTAAAATTCTCAAAACGGGTGCAGTAATGACTGCTTTGTGCAGGACGGCTGCGTGCGGCTATAACCTTGCAGACAGCATTACGCTTGAAACTGCAAGAGAATTAGCCGAAAAGGGAGAGATTTCAGAGCATATTATGCGCACGGAAACTCTTTTTGCAGGTTACCGCAAAATATATGTGTCTGACGCACAGGCAAAACGCTTTTCAAACGGCGGTGAACTTGATATGTCAAGAACCGCACTTGCAAAAGCAAAAGCGCAAGATAAGGAAATAATCAGAGTAAGCGACAGACAGGGAAAATTTTTAGGTCTTGGCATTGCCGATAACGAAAGTGGTCAGTTGAAAATTCTTAAATTGTTTTTGAACTGATTTTTTAACATTCTGTTATAATAATGTTGAAAAATTTAGGTCAAGCCTTTTTAAAGGCTA
>OLRZ01002145.1_pt1 | contig 11820 bp, 10 predicted proteins | sample 1671931 | NCBI WGS metagenome assembly OLRZ01 (sample SAMEA3136627, study PRJEB25190) | human gut metagenome | reverse complement strand
CCGAGTTCTAACGGCGACGGCCGGCGTGCTTTTGGATGGATTCCAAGCGCGCCGGCCGTCGTTTTTCTGTTGCTGCCGTTTACTCGGCGAGCTGCTTTAGTACATCACAGGCGATTTCGACGGCATCGTCGATGCAGCCGGGGCAGCTGCGGAGCGGACCCTTATCCGATCCGATGCCCTTGAGCGTGCCGCAGACGGTCGTCGTGTTCTTCTCGCCAAATCGCTTGGCAATCTCGCGCGACAGCTTGTAGGTCTGGCCTTTGGTCTTGGGGTTCTCCATGCCGTCGCTCATTACAAAGCCCATGATGGCAACAGCGCCCGAGATGGCGCCGCAGGTCTCGGTCATGCCACCCATGCCGGCGCCAAAGCCCTCGGTGAGGGTAAAGGCGGTCTGGGGGTCGAGCCCGACGGCAGGTGCGAGCGTGCAGGCAACGGCCTGTGCGCAGTTAAAGCCGCGGGCGTGGTATTCGGCAGCCTGAGCCTGGCAGGCGGCGGTGTCGAGCTGGGTGGTATCGATCTGCTTCATCGTTGTCTCCTTGGTCACGGTGTACCCGCCTATGGTACCCGTGACGGGGCATGTAATCATCGAGAGCTTCATGTATGCCTCATTTTTATCTATCGAGCAAATGCGCAAGGCTTGAGATAAATACCCCTTATCAATTTGTCCCATAACCTACCTTGGGGATGGGTTGAGAGGGGTGCAGGGTAGCGGTATCGTGAACCGAATAAAACTAAAACCCAGGCAAGGGAGCTAGATATGAGCGAGCAGACCATCGGTACCACATGTGTTCAGGGCGGCTATCACCCGGGAGATGCCGAGCCGCGCCAGGTGCCCATCTACCAGTCCACCACGTGGAAGTACGACACGTCCGAGCACATGGGCAAGCTGTTTGACCTGGAGGAGTCGGGCTACTTCTACAGCCGTCTGCAGAACCCCACGTGCGATCTCGTTGCCGCCAAGATCTGCGAGATGGAGGGCGGCACCGCTGCGATGCTCACGAGCTCGGGCATGGCTGCGAATTTCCTCGCGATTTTTAACGTGGCCGGTGCCGGCGATCACGTAGTCGCGAGCTCTGCCATTTACGGCGGTACGTATAACCTGCTCGCCCACACCATGGGCCGCATGGGCGTGACCTGCACGTTCGTCGCCCCCGACTGCACCGATGGGGAGCTCGAGGCAGCCTTTGAGCCCAATACCAAGCTCGTCTTTGGCGAGACGATCGCAAACCCCGCCCTTGCCGTGCTCGATATTGAGCGCTTTGCCAAGGCCGCGCATGACCACGGCGTGCCGCTGATGGTCGACAACACCTTCCCGACACCCGTAATGTGCCGTCCCTTTGAGTGGGGTGCCGACATCGTCACGCACTCCACCACCAAGTACATGGATGGACATGCTGCCTACCTGGGTGGCGTAATCGTCGATCACGGCCAGTTTGACTGGATGGCCCATGCGGACAAGTTCCCGGGTCTCACCACGCCCGACGAGAGCTACCACGGCGTGACCTATGCCGAGAAGTTCGGTCGCGAGGGTGCCTTCATTACCAAGGCCACCGCGCAGCTCATGCGCGACCTTGGCCCCATGCAGAACCCGCAGGCGGCGTTCTTCCTGAACAGCTCGCTCGAGAGCCTCCATGTGCGCATGCCGCGTCATTGTGAGAACGGCCTGGCCGTTGCCAAGTTCCTGCAGAGCCATCCCAAGGTGCGCTTCGTGAGCTATCCGGGCCTGGAGGGCGACAAGTACTATGACCTGGCTCAGAAGTACATGCCCAACGGTACCTGCGGCGTGGTGAGCTTTGGCTTTAACGGTGGTCGCGCGGCGGCCGAGACCTTTATGATGAGCCTCAAGCTCGCCCAGATCGCCACGCACGTGGCCGACGCCCGTACTTGCTGCCTGCATCCCGCTAACGCTACGCACCGCCAGATGAACGATGAGGAGCTCATCGCCTGCGGTATCTCCGCCGACATGGTGCGCCTGTCGTGCGGCCTCGAGGACACGGCCGATCTGATTGCCGACCTTGAGCAGGCGCTCGAGCAGTGCTAGGCTAGCGTGCGTGCGAGGCGTGGGACGGCTTTTCGGCTGACGACGTCCTCATAGTTCCGATTCCGTAGGCGGGACCCCGATCGTGTCCGTTTGTAGGCGATTGGGGTCCCGTTTTTGCGTTGCACGATAGAAAGGATATACATGGAGAAAACTGCCGAGCAGCTGCGCCGCGAACACATTGCCCTAGAGGGCGACACCCACGGTAAGAATAAATGGGCGATTCTGTTCACCGTGCTCGTCATGACCTTTATGGCGTGTCTGGATGCGAGCATCGTGACGGTGGCGCTCCCAGTGATGCAAAAGGAGCTGGGGGTGGGTCTCGACCGCATTCAGCTCGTGAGCTCGGTGTATCTGCTCGCGACGTGCGTCGCCATGCTGCCGTTTGGCCGCTTGGGCGATGTGCGCGGCAAGGTGAATGTGTTCCAGCTTGGTGTAATCGTCTTTACGGGTGGCTCGTTGCTTTGCGGGCTTTCGGCTTCGCTCGAGGTGCTTATCGTGGCGCGTTTCGTGCAGGGCATTGGCTGTGCCGCCGCGATGGCCAACAATATGGGCATCATCACCGAGTCGTTTCCGGCGCGTGAGCGCGGCCGTGCCATGGGCATTCTGGCGACCTTTGTGGCTCTTGGCATGATGTGCGGCCCCGTGCTCGGCGGCGTGCTGGTGGCGAGCTTTCCCTGGGAGAGCATCTTCCTTATCAATCTGCCCATTGGCGTCATCTCGTTTATCGTGGGACTCTATACGCTGCCGCATGTGAAGCCGGAGGCTGGCGAACGCCCTATGCCGTTGACAGAGGCGGCGCGTCGCTGCTTTGCGAGCTCGGCTTTCACGATTAACCTGGCTTGCATGCTTATCGTGTTCGTGGGTATCGGTGCCTCCGAGTTTGTGCTGCCGTTCTACTTTCAGGATGCCCACGGCTTTAGCTCCGATATCTCCGGCCTGTTGTTTTTGGCGATGCCGGTCGTGAATGCCTTTGTGGGCCCGCTTTCGGGCTCGGTGTCCGACCGTGTTGGTTGTGAAGTGCCCACGGCCGTTGGCCTGGGCGTGTACGTGTGCGGTCTCTTTGCGGTGAGCACGCTTGACGAGCACTCTTCCATCTTGATGATTGTGTGCTGCGTCGCGTTTATGTCGTGCGGCACGTCGATCTTCCAGAGTCCCAATAATTCGCTGTATATGGGTTCGGCTCCGCGTGAGGCGCTTGGCTTTGCGGGCAGCTTGAGCAGCTTGGCGCGCTATGCGGGCATAGCGCTGGGTATTACGGCGGCGTCGCGCATCCTGTATGGACAGACGAGCGCGGCGATGGGCAAGACGGTCACGAGCTATGTGGCGGGTCGTCCGGACGTGTTCCTCTTTGGCTTCCGTTTGGTATTCTACGTGCTGATGGCCGTTGCTACCGTGGGCTTTGCGCTCACATTGGTACGTTTGGCGAGGACGCGCACCCGGCATTAGCGTGTTGGGAGGCTGTCTGCCACGAATCGGGCCCAACTGCTGGTCTTGCAGCTTTATAGTGCGATGCGGCTTGTGGGGCGGGCGGGGGGCGGTCCGTGGTAGACTATCGAACAACGTTTATTAATCGCGCGGTATCGTTGCCGCGAGAAGGGGTTGCGCCATGCAGGAGCTTGAGGATCGTATTCGCCATGACGGCATCGTAAAGGCCGGTAACGTCCTTAAGGTTGATGCCTTCCTCAACCACCAATGCGACGTTGAGCTGTTCGACCACATGGGCGCCGAATGGGCCCGTCTGTTCGAGGGCGTCGAGATCAACAAGATTCTGACGATTGAGGCTTCGGGCATTGGCATGGCTTGTATCGCGGCTCAGCATTTTGGCGGCGTGCCGGTGGTCTTTGCCAAGAAGGCCCAGTCCATCAACCTCGACGGCGAGCAGTATGCCACGACCATCTACTCCTTTACCAAGCAGAAGGAGTACCCGGTCATCGTCGGCAAGCGCTTCCTGTCCGAGGGCGACAAGGTCCTGATCATCGATGACTTTTTGGCCAACGGCTGCGCGCTCGAGGGTCTTATCAAGATCTGCGAGGCTGCGGGTGCCGAGGTGTCCGGTATTGGCATTGCCGTGGAGAAGGGCTTCCAGGGCGGTGGCGATAAGCTCCGCGAGCGCGGCTTCCGCGTCGAGAGCTTGGCCCGTATCGCCGATATGGACTGCGAGACCGGCGAGATCACCTTCGCCTAAGCGCGCAACACAAGCGATTGGCATGCGATGTGACAAAGGGACTGTCCCTTTGTCACATTTTTTGTATGAGGGGAGGTGCTGATATGGATGAGAACAAGATGGGATGGCGTGAGTATGCGCGCTATGCCGAGATGTCGGTCGAGGAGCTGGCGCACGATTGCGAGGTGCAGGTGTTTCGCGCGACGGGTCCGGGCGGGCAGGGCGTGAACACGACGGACTCTGCGGTGCGCATGAAACATGGGCCCACGGGGATTGTCGTGACGGCGCGTGAGAGCCGCAGCCAGTTTCAGAATCGCGCGAGCTGCCTGCGTAAGCTGCGCGCTGAGCTTGAGCGTCGCGGGCGTCCACCGCGTCGACGCGTAAAGACCAAGGTGCCTCAGCGCTCTCGCCAGCGCAGGCTTATGACAAGCACTTCAACGCCATTAAAAAGGCCAACCGTCGCAAACCGGGCAGCGACGAATAGCCTCCTCATAAGTTGCGGGGAAATAGGGACGGCTTTAGATGCATAAACAGTCCCTATTTCACCGCAACTTAGGTGGGGTTAGTGGGTGGGGTGCCAGACGTGGAGGGCACCGGCGAGGATGTCGACCTCGATGCGCGAGGCGACGATGGGCTCGCCGTCGGCCTGGATGGGATAGTCGGGCTTCTCAAAGGTGAGCTCGACATGGCGGCAGCGGCGCATGCGAACCGGCGGCAACTTGGTATGGTGGCCGTCCTTGGCCGAAAGAAACATAGGCAGGGCAACCGCGCGAGGGACGGGGCCGCAGGCGTAGCAGACGTCGAGTACGCCGTCGCAGGGGTCGGCATCGGGGCAGATGCGATAGCCCGAGCCATAGGTAGGACCCAGCTGAATCGCCATGATGATCGCCCTCACACGCTCGGTGGGTGCCCCGTCAAAGCTGACCGTCATGGGGTAGTTACGATAGCGCAGACCAAACTGCTCAAGTCCCGAGAGGGTGTAGAGCGGAGCGCCCGTCAAGCCGGTCTTTTTGCGCAGCTCAGTGGTGCCCAGACCGATGGCGGCATCGATGCTGACCGAAAGCGTTTGGTCGTAGTACTCAACGGTAGCCTCGCCGCTGCCGCTTGCGGGGTTCCATGAGCGAATGCGCCCGATGTCCTGGTGCTGCAGCTCGCAGGTGAGCAGCGCGCCAAAATCTTTGCCGGAGAAATCGTCGATACCGAGCGTCTGGGCAAAATCATTGCCGGAGCCTACGGGCAGGACGGCAAGCGACGGTCGAACAGCCTCTTCTTGCGCCATCAAGCCATTGACGACCTCGTGGATCACGCCGTCGCCGCCGAGTGCGATAACCGTGCGGTAGCCCTGAGCCTGTGCGGCCAGTTCCTTGGCGTGTCCCCTTCGCTCGGTTAGCACCAGGTCAAACTGGGATGCGCGTGCGGTCATGTCCAAAAAGCGTTGCAGGCGCTCGGCAACTTCGTGCGCCGCACCCGACTGGGCGGCTGGGTTGGCGATGATGAGCGTGCGGCCAAAATCAGTTGCGTGCATGGGGCGACTCCCGGCGTATGCCGTGACGGTGCGGTCGCGCTCAGGTCGAATTGCCCCCGATTGTGGCTGCACGGCGAATACTTACGTCTACTCTATCAGGTCGTTGTGGCGCTCGATAGCATCCGCTACCGTACCGCCCTCATCTACAATAAGCGAACGGCGCTTGGGCGAGATGATGCGCTGGGCGGGGTACACGCCGCGGTGTCCGGCGGTTAGGTAGCTGATAAAGGCCACGATGACAAAGAACCCGGCTGCCGTGCCGTGGAACAGGTCGATGGCCATCATGCAGGTGGTGATGGGCACGTTAAGGCCGGCGCAGAACACGCCGAGCATGCCCAGCGCCGCCAGAAAGCTGGGGTCGATTCCGGTGAGGCAACCGATCCATCCGCCGAGCGCCGCACCGATACCAAACAGGGGCGTGACCTCGCCGCCTTGGAAGCCGGCGCCCAGGGTGAGCGCTGTGACGACCAACTTGATGGCTGCGTCCGCCAGGGTGGTGTTGCCGGCAAATCCGGCGCCGGAAAGCCACGTGGAAAGGCCGGCGTAGTTCCAAGCGTCGAGAAGGGCATAGGCGGCCAAAACCACGAGTGCACCTATGAGTGCGCGAATAAGATAATTGGTGATAAAGCGACCGTACAGGCTCTTGACGGTTCGAACCGACCAGGCAAAGAGGCGTGCCGTCAGACCGAAGATAATGGCGCTGATAACAACGATGACAACCGTCCGTGGTGTCATGTTGGGAACGCTGGCGATAACATTCGCCTCGTACTCGGTACCTAGGGCGAGTGATGTAAAGTAGCCGGTAAATGAGGCGACCAGGCAGTAGATGCCCGCCGTGTAGTCGATCTTGCCGATAAAGCACATCTCCATGCCAAAGAAAGCTCCGGCAAGGGGCGAGCCGAATACGGCGCCAAAGGCCGACGAGATGCCGGCGAGCATGAGGTCGTGGTGATCATGCTTTTTGAGGTGGGCGAGGCTCGAGATGTTGCTGGCGATGGTGCCGCCAATCTGCACCGCGGCTCCCTCGCGACCGGCCGATCCGCCCGTTAGGTGCGTGAGCGTGGAGCAGACGAAGGTGAGGACGGCCATGCGCATATGGATGAGGCGTGTGCCCAGAGCGGAGTCGATGACCAGGTTGTTGCCACGCTTGGCGGCAAGACCGTGGTTTTTGTACACCCATGCGGTGGCAACGCCCACAACGGGAAGCAAGGCGTAGATCCACACATGGTGCTCGCGATAGTCGGTCGCGATATTCAACGAGGCCAAAAACGCCCAAGCGGCAACGCCCATGGCGAGCGAGACGATGACGACGAGTACGAGTAACTTAGCGCTCGCAAGTAGGTTGCGGGCGTTGCGGCGCGTGTCGGCAGCCAAGAGATGCTCGGAGCGGTTAAGTTGATGCCTGCCTGCCGTGATGACGTCATTAAGGGAGAAAAAGCCGCCGTCGTCGAGCGGCTGGGAATGATCCTGCGTTTCGTTTGCGCTTTCGGTTTTGTCGTTATGAGCCATACGTTCCTCTTTTAGGTTGCAACGCAAGCATTATAAAACGCGGTAAACGCGACGAGCCGGTGGGTTGGTTTCCATTCTGTTTCGCGGCCTGCAACCGACAGGTGTATTTGCGGGTACAGACCGAGTCGCGGCCGTGCATCGGGGGATTATACTGAGACAAGCATAAAGAATCGGCGCCCCTGTTGTGCGCCGTGGCATTAAGAGGTGCATATGGCAGAGAAACTCATTCCGCTGGATGACGCACAGTCGATTGTCCTGTCGCACGTTGCTCCGACGGATCTCATCGAGATTCCCGTGTGGCAGGCGGCTGGTTTTCCCTTGGCCGAGGACGCGGTGGCCGATATCGACATCTCGCCGTTTGCCAACAGCGCTATGGACGGATATGCCGTGCGCTCGGCGGACTTGGCGCAGGCATCTGGCGAGGCGCCGGTGACGCTCGACGTTATCGGACACGAGGCCGCGGGCCATGTGTTTGAAGGCACAATCGGCGCGGGCGAGGCGGTCCGCATCATGACGGGCGCGCCGGTGCCCGAAGGTGCCGACGCCGTGGTGAAATACGAGATCGTCGACGTGCTCGATGGCGACGGCAACGAGGGCTCGCACGTGAGTTTCTCGGCGCCTGCTAAAGTGGGGGAGAACGTTCGCTCTGCTGCTGAGGAAGCCCATGCCGGCGATGTTGTGATACACGCCGGCGAGGTCGTGGCTCCGGCGGGCGCGGGTCTGCTGGCGAGCGCCGGATACGCGAGCGTGAAGGTGCACGCTGCCCCGCGCGTGGGCATTATCTCGCTGGGCACGGAACTGGTCGCACCGAGCAAGGTGCCGGCGCGCGGTCAGATTCGCGACTCCAACTCGTCGGCGTTGATGGCCGAAGCACTTGATGCCGGCGCCGAGCCCGTGTTCTACGGCATTGCGCCCGATGATGAGCAGGCGATTGCCGAGCTGGTTCATCGTGCCGTGCAGGAGTGCGACTTTGTCATTACGAGCGGCGGTGCCTCGGCGGGCGATTACGACTACGTGACGGCACTCGTCCGGCGCGAGGGCGTGGTGCTGTTCGATCGCATCTCGATGCGTCCGGGCAAGGCCATCACGTTTGGCTTGCTCGGGGGCAAGCCCTACCTAGGGCTTTCAGGCAATCCGGCCGCGGCGTATGTGGGCTTTGAGATGCTCGCCCGTCCGGCGATTCGCAAGATGCGCGGCTTTGCCGAGGGCGTGCGTCCCGTGCAGCAGGCGACGCTCACGCACGGCGTGAAAAAGCGCCAGGACCGACGCTTCTTCGATCGCGCCACGGTTTTGCGCGACCCCGAGACCAGTGAGCTGTTGGTGACCGAGGCCAAGACGCAGAATTCGGCGCTGCTTGGCACGATGCAGCGGTCCAACTGCCTGCTGCGTATTGACGAAGGACCGTGCGAGCTCAAGGCGGGCGACGTCGTGGATGTCGTGCGTGTCGACCTGCCCGAGGGCACGGTGTTGTAGGAGGAAGACTATGGAGTTGAAGATTTCGATCGTGACGTGCTCGGATACGCGCGATCTTGCTCAGGACGAGGCTGGAGCCGCACTCGAGGAACTTATCGAGGCGCAGGGCTGGACGGTCGTCTCACATGTGGTCGTGCGCGACGACGCCAGCGAGATCGGTGATGCCATTGTGGAAGCTGCCGATGAGTGCCACGCCAATGTCGTGCTCACCTGCGGCGGCACGGGACTTTCGATGCGCGACGTGACGCCCGAGGCGACGCGTGCCGTCTGCGACCGCGATGTGCCGGGTATTGCAGAGGCAATCCGTGCGTACTCCATGACCAAGACGCGCCGCGCTATGCTCTCGCGCGCCGTGTGCATGCAGCGTGGGCATACGCTTGTCATCAACTTTCCGGGATCCACGAAAGCGGCCCGCGAAAGCTGGGGGGCCGTGAGCGATCAGCTGGAGCATGCGGCCCAAATGACGGCGGGCGGCGGACATACCAAATAAGCGGTTTACCTGCGGCGGGGCGACCTGAACGGCTGCTCCGCCTTTGTTTTCCGCCGAAGCGACGCCGAGGTGTACGGCAACTCGAAACTATATTCTCTAGCGAGAATAATTTCTCATTATCATTATTCGCGCGGAAGTATAATCTAGTAACAGAATAAAGCCTGCGGCGGGGTGCCCGGGCATAGCGTTCGAAAGGGTTGAATATGTTCGATATGGTTTCACGCCGCGGTTTTGTCTCGCTTTCTGCTGCCGCTGCCGCCGGCCTTGGCCTTGCCGGCTGCTCGGGCAACAAGACGTCCGAGCCCGCTGGTTCCGATGCCGGCTCCGTCAAGTCTTCCTCTAAGAAGAAGGCTGTCGAGCTGCAGGTCTTTGCCGCCAACTCCCTCGAGAAGGCCCTTCCCGAGGTCCAAGAGCTCTACACCGACCAGACCGGCACCACCTTTGCCGACACGCAGTTTAAGGCCTCCGGCGACCTCGTCGAGCAGATGCGTGCCGGCGCCACGGTCGACGTGCTCATCACTGCTTCCAAGGGCACCATGGATGACGATGAGACCGCCGAGCTCGTCGCCGCCGACACCCGTGAGGATATGTTCGTCAACGACCTCGTGATCATTCGCGCCGAGGGCTCCGACACCATGGTCGAGGCCATCGCCGACGTCGCGAATCTGGACGGCAAGATCGCCATCGGCGACGCCAAGACCGTTCCCGCCGGCAAGTACGCCAACCAGGCCCTGGCCTCCGTGGGCCTCTACACCGGCACCGAGGGCGACGACGGCGAGTATGCTCCCGAGATCGCCGACAAGGTCGCTCTGGCCGATAAGGTCGGCACTGCTGCCGCCTATGTGTCCACAGGCGATTGCGTGGCCGGTTTTGTCTACAGCTCCGATATCTTCCGCTACGACGGCATCGAGGAGGCCTTTGTGTGCCCCGAGGATTCGCACAAGCCCATTGTGTATCCGGGCGCCGTTGCCGAGAGCTCCGAGCATGCCGATGAAGCCAAGGCGTTCATCGACTTCTGCCTGACCAACAAGAAGGCTCAGAAGATTTGGGCCAAGTACGGCTTTGAGCTTTCCGCGTAGTGCGGCTTGGCGCGATAATTCCATCGTTTTGTGTTTCACTCCGTCCTTGTATTCGCTTGGAGCTTTTCGTGCTTAATAGATTCCGCATGCTTGTCGCCTGTGCTTTGACCTTCGCGCTTTGCTGGGTGCCGGGATTTGCGTTTGCTGGGGACGCTGAGGACGGGGCCCAGGTTGCTGCGACCGCTCATGGGCTTTCCTATGGGATCGAGGGTTTTGAGCGGCTGGCCAAGGGAACCGCTCGTGCCATGGAGGGCCAGCCTGAGGGCTACCGGTTTCCCGTTGACGAGGACGTGGACCTTGTGGTGGCGCCTGCTGCCGATCGCGTTGTTGTGTGGATATCGCCCAAGGCGGTCGAGAAGTATGGATTGGATCCCCAGGACAACGAGTGCGTATCGGGTCTCAAAGCCCTCGTCTGTAAGCTCGACAGCGCAAACTGCATGGGAGGTGCGCAGCTAGGGGACGTGGATCTTCCTTGGTATGTCACGGCGGAAACAACGTTTGATGCCGGCGGGTATACCTATGGCTTTGACGAGCGCGGTGCGGATGGGGACCGTTATGTGGTGATTGCATCAGCCTCGGGTGATGCCAAAGGCGGCGCGCGTTGGCTTGATAGCGCTCAAATGGTAGAAGCATCGTCTGTCGTGTTGCGGGATGAGCGGGGGCCCTTGACCTCTCTGGCCTCCTTATTGGGCGGCATCGACTACCGACCGTTTTGGGTGTCCATTAAAACGAGTGGCCTTGCCCTGCTGATCTCCTTTGCACTGGGCCTGTTCGCCGCGTGGAAGACTATGGGTACCTCGAGCCGCGTGAAGGGTTTGCTCGATTCGGTCTTTACGATTCCTATGGTGCTGCCGCCCACGGTCTGCGGCTTTCTGCTCCTCATGCTGTTTGGCCGCTCGACCGGGGTGGGCCAGTGGCTCATTGCGCACGGCATCTCGATTGTCTTTACGTGGCCCGCGGCGGTCATTTCGGCCGTCGTTGTGTCGTTTCCACTGGTCTACCGCACGGCACTCGGAGCCTTCGAGAGCCTCGACACGCAGATGCTCGATGCGGCGCGCACGCTGGGCTGGTCCGAGCGTCGCATCTTTACCAAGCTTATGATGCCGCTTGGCTGGCCCTCGATTGCCGCCGGCACGGTGCTCGCCTTTGCCCGCGCGATGGGCGAGTTTGGCTGCACCCTGTTCTTTGCGGGCAACTACGCCGGTATTACGCAGACCATTCCCATCGCCATCTACTTTGAGTGGATGGGCGGCAACACGTCGGTGGCCCTCTTTTGGGTCGTGGTCGTAATTGCGTTCAGCTTCCTGGTCATCCTATTCATCAACATGTACACGGCACATTCGCAAAAGTACCGCGAGCGTGGTCTTTCCCGTGCGGAGCGCAAGCAGGCCAAAGAGCTCGCCGGTCAGGGCGATTCGCTCGATCCGGCGGGCGGCGATGCTTTGCGTATCGATCGCGAGGCATTGGCTGAGCTCATGCGCGATGATGCGGTGCTGGAGCTGCACGGGGTTGGTGACACTGGCTCTGGCATAGAACGTG